>Ga0307986_10003422_pt1 | contig 11033 bp, 11 predicted proteins | sample EllFjometageno82_FD_203170 | JGI IMG/M metagenome (GOLD analysis project Ga0307986, IMG submission 203170) | Marine microbial communities from Ellis Fjord, Antarctic Ocean - #82 | ecosystem: Environmental > Aquatic > Marine > Unclassified | place: Southern Ocean | collected 2014-10-09
GGATACAAATAAACTTATGTAATAAGTATTAAGATTTAGATATAGATTTAGATAATATGAGTAAACAACATTAAAAAAAGATAGAATAGAAATTAAGCCAAAAAAGAAACTTAAATATCTAATTTTTAAGCCAAACATTAAATTTTAATTAACTTAACCTAAAAAGATTCTCTACAATAGAAATAGAATCATTTTTAGCTATAAAAACTACACTGTCATCTTTTTTAAATATAAAATCAGATCTTGGAATAATTATTTTTTTATCTCTCAAAACTGCTCCAATTCTTATTTCATCTGGTAAATTTGAATCTTTAATTTCTTTATTTATTAATTCAGATGTTTCAATAATTTCAGCCTCTATCACTTCGTATTCACCATTAGAAATGGAATAAGCATTCTCAATTGTACCTTTGTGAATGTGTTTTAAAATACTCGATACAGTATGCATTCTTGGATCAATCAAATCATCAATTTTCAATGATGATTGAAGAAGAGAATAATTGGGTTTATTTATTAATGCCATTGTTCTTTTGTCATCAATCTCTTTTTGGTCTTTTGCAAATTTTTCAACAAGAATACTAACCATAAGATTATCTTCATCGTCATTAGTTAAAGCTAAAACTGTTTCTGCTTCACCCAAGTTAGCTTCTGCCAAAGCTTCTTCATCTAAACCATCACCATTTATTATTATTGTGTTATTCAAGTTGTTAGCTAAATACTCGGCTCTTTCTTTATTTTTTTCAACAATCTTAACTCTTACTGAGTCTAAACTTTCTTCTAAATTTTTAGCTAAATTAAAACCAATATTCCCACCTCCAATAATTAAAATTTTTTTAGAAATTTTCTCCTCGTGACCAAAAGCATGTAGAGTTTCAGCCATTTGAGTTGAATTTATGATGACATAAATTTTATCATCACATTTAATTTGATCAGTTTTTTTTGGTATAAAAGTTTTATCATTTCTTATTATAGCTATTATATTTGCATCAAGCTGAGGATATTTTTTAGTAAGTTCATTAAGTTTATGATTAATTAACTTACAATTATCTTTGATTAAAATTTCAAGTAATCTTATTTTGTTATCAGAAAAAGGAACACTATCTAAAGCACCTGGTGCTTCTAGCTTTCGTTGTATAGATTTAGCAATTTCAATTTCTGGTGAAATAATTACATCTATTGGCAAATTTTCTTTATTATAAACTCTGGTAAATTTTGGATTTAGATAATCTTGAGAACGTATACGTGCGATTTTCTTTTGTATATTGAATATTGAATAAGCAATTTGACATATCAACATATTTATTTCATCATTTCTTGTAACTGCAATAATCATATCTGCATCAGCTGCGTTAGCTTTTTCAAGAATAGTAGGATAGGTTCCTTTTCCAACTATTGCTTTAACATCAAGAGTATCATTAATCTTTTGAATATCTTCACTGGATTGATCAATCACAGTTATAGAGTGACCTTGCTCGCTTAACAATTTTGCAATAGTGAATCCTACTCTACCGGCTCCACAAATAATTATGTTCATTTAATTAAACTCTTTAATTCCCAGTCCTTTAAGCTTGCGATGAAGTGCACTTCTTTCCATTCCAACAAAAGTTGCTGTTTTAGTAATATTTCCATTATATTTTTTTAATTGAACAGTTAAATACTCTTTTTCAAATTTTTCTCTAGCTTCTTTTAATGGTACAGAAAGACTGTTTTCTGTGATTTTTTCTTGAAAATTATCATTTTTAAGTGACTCTTTAATGATATTTGATATCTTTTCTTTATTATCAGGCTGTAAGATAGCAATTCTCTCAATTAAGTTTCTTAATTCTCTAACGTTGCCTTTCCATACATGATTAAGGATATAACTATTATTCTCATCAATTTCTAATGATTTTATATTATAATTTTCTGAAATTTTTTTGGAAAAATAATTAATTAATAATGGAATGTCAGAAATTCTATCATTCAAAGGATCTATATTTATCTGAAATACACTTATTCTATGAAAAAGATCTTCTCTAAAATTGCCTAAGTCAATTTCATTTTTTAAGTCTTTATTTGATGAGCAAATTAACCTCACATCAACTTTAATATCATTTGATCCATTAACTCTTTTAAATTTTTGGTCTATCAAAACTCTTAAAATTTTTGATTGAATATCTAATGGAATATCCGAAATTTGATCGATAACTAGTGTACCCTTATTAGCCTTTTCCAAAGCTCCATATGATATTGATCCATCAATTTTCTCCTCTCCAAATAATTCTAATTCGTACTTATTATTATCTAATAATGCTCCATTTAAAATTACAAAAGAGTTACTGCTCCTTTTAGATTGTTTATGAATTTTCCTAGCAATTAGTTCTTTTCCAGATCCTGCTGGACCACAAATAAAAATTCTACTTTCAGTTATAGAAATTTTTTCAATTTGATCTCTTATTGCTGTAATGTTTTTACTATTACCAATAAGATCATATGAAGAAAAAAGTTTATTTTCATATTCTTTATTTTGACTTTTTAAATTTAAATTTTCTACCGCTCTACTAATAAAATTTAATAGTCTTGCTTGGTCAAATGGTTTTTCCACAAATTCAAAAGCACCATGCTTTAAAGAGTTAATGGCCATTTCAATATTTGCATGTCCTGATATCATAATTACAGGGACATCTTTGTTCTTAGATTTGATATGAGATAGTAACTGAATACCATCATTGTCTCCCTTATCAAGTTTTACATCAAGTATAGCCACATCTGGGATTTTTTTATCTATTTCACTTAATGCTTGATTGTAATTTGCTGCAACTCTAGTTTTATATCCAGCATCAATAATAAGTTCATTCAAGATATTTCGTATATCCGCATTATCATCGACTATGAGTATTTCAGCTATCATTTAAATTAAAAGTTATTTCTACTTTTGCTCCATCATTTATTTTAATAAATTCAATCTTTCCATTATGATCATTTAAGATCTTATTGACAATTGAAAGTCCTAACCCAGTACCATCTTTTTTCGTAGTAAAATATGGATGTAATATATCTTTAATATTATTTGTGGAAATATCAAAACCTACACCATTATCAATTATAGTAATATTTATATGGTCATTATTTTCTACAATTTCAATAGATATTTCTTTGCTAAAATTAGGGTTTTTTTCTTCTTTTTGCTTAATACTTTCAATTGAATTTTTTATTAAATTTAAAAAAACTCTACTTAGTTGCTCTTTATCACCTTTGAAAATAATTTTTTTAGAGTAAGTTTTAAGCTCTATATTAATTTTTGTATCTAGCTCTGATACTAATTTAATATTATCATTTATTATTTGAATTAAATCGTTATCTTTCAAAATAGGCTTCGGCATTCTAGCAAAATCAGAAAATTCATTAACTAAATTTTCAATTTGTTTAATTTGATTGTTAATTATTTTAAGGTTATCTTCAAAATTAGATTTTTGGTCATTTGAAATCTGATTGGAGTATTTTGTTTTAATTCTATCAATTGTTAATTGTATTGGTGTTAATGGATTTTTTATTTCATGTGCTAATTTTCTAGCAAGATTACCCCAAGCTTCATGTCTTTCATTAATTATTAATTTCTCTTGTTGTGATTTTAATCGATTAATCATCAAATTAAAATTTGCGTTTAATCTTTCAAGATCTTTATCTGTTTTAATTTCAGGAACTTTAATCTCCAGGTTTCCTTTGCCGATCGCAGATGATGCAAAAATTAAATTATTAATTGATCTAAAGAACCTAGATGAAAATCGTATCGCAATTGATATTGAAATAAATAATAACAATGTCACTACAATAAGATAAATAATTGCAAATGAGATTTTTATACCAGTGCTTTTTTCTTCAACAGTATAATAAAAATTAATAGCCTCTTGAGACTCAGTTAAATAATTCGAAATATCTTTATCAAGGTACTTGACCACATATAAAAACTTATCATCAAATTCCTGCAATCTAATAATGGCAGCAGATATATTCTCAGTCGCATTTATTATTTTTAAAGGTCTATCATCTTCTAGGACTAATTTTAACGCACCATCTAAGGGGGGGTTATATTTATTCGTATCATCTAAATTTGAAAAAAGCAGATTTTTTTCTTGGTCAATAATATGTATTTCATCTATACCTCTAATTAATTTTTGTGTTTTAAGAAATCTTAAATATTCTTCTGGATCATCATTGAGAAACTTTTTACTTTTATTTGTGTCAAAAGCTATAAGGATTATATCTGCTTCAACCTTGGTTCTAACTTCACGAACGTAACTTTTTGCTAGTTCATAAGAATTATTAACTACTGTGGTTACTTTTTTATCAAAATACTTTTCTATAGCAAAAGAAAATAAAAAAAGTGAAAAAATTGAAATAAGGACTGAGGGTATAAGCGTAAATAAAGAAAAATAAGTTATATATTTCTTATTTGAGGTGATTCCATCTTCGTCTATGTCAGATTTAATTGTTTTTTTAATTTCAAAAAGGACAAAAATAAACAATAAAATTAATAAAAAAATATTTGAAATTAACAAATATTGGAGATTTTGTTGATTTAATTCTATAAAGCTTTTATCGATGAATGTTAAAAAAGTGAAAAAACCAACAGATAAAGTAATTAAAAATAATATAATAATAAAAATATTTTTTTTTAAAAACTCTTTCATATTTTAGAGATAATATAGTAACTAAAAATGAACAACTACTTTATAATTTTAGCAGCAGGTTCTGGTAAAAGATTTGATGCTAAAAAGCCAAAACAATATTTTCTTTACAAAAATAAAGAAATATTTGAACATTCAATTGAAAAAACTATTAAATCAAAGCTTTTTAAAAAGATTATTTTAGTTGTAGATAATCCAAAAAAAATTTCAAAAAAATATAAAAATGTTTTAGTTATTAAAGGTGGAAAAGAAAGATCTGACTCATCTTTAATAGCTCTTAAAAAAATTAATAAATATAAACCTTCTAATGTTCTAATCCATGATGCCGCTCGACCTGATTTCTCTATTGGGTTGTTAAAAAACTTGATTAAAAATTTAAAGAACAACATTGCGGTTGTTCCAGTAATTTTTTCAAAAGACACTATTAAGTATAAAATTAAAAATGAACTGTACAATTTAGATAGAAATAAAGCTCTTCTAACTCAAACACCTCAGGCCTTTAAGTATAAAAATCTTTATAATTTAGCGAGCTCACAAAAAAATAAAATAACTGACGAGGCAACTTTATTTATTGAAAATAATAAAAAGATTAAATTTATTAAAGGTGAAAACACAAATAACAAAATAACTTTTTTAGGGGATATTAAGAAAACAATAAATTATGTTGGTATTGGATTTGATATTCATAGATTAATTAAAAATAAACCTTTGTACCTTGGCGGGATTAAAATTCCTTTTCATTCAGGATTGCAAGGTCATTCAGATGGGGATGTAATTTTACATGCAATCATTGATGCATTACTAGGGGCCATGCGTAAAAAAGACATAGGAACATACTACCCAAGTAATAAAAATAAATTTAAAAATATAAGATCTAAAAAAATGTTAAAACCTATTTTAGATAATTTATATAATAAAGAATTTTTAATTAATAATTTAGATATAAATTTAATTTGTGAAAAGCCGAAGGTATCAAAATATAGACATAGAATAATAAATTCAATTGCAAATTTAATAAATTTAAATAAAGGAAAAATTAACCTAAAAGGAAAAACTGTCGAAAAATTAGGTCTTATTGGTAAAGAGAAAGCTATTGCTTGTGAAGTTATAATTTCAATAATTAAATATGAATAAAAAATTTAATTCACTTTTTGTAACAATGTTTGGTTTAGGTAAGATAGGTATTATCCCAGGTACTTTTGGATCCCTAGCAACAATCATAATTCTTTATTTTTTGTTTCATGGGCTAGATATTTCTTCTAATTTAATTCTTATAGGTTTAATTGTTATCTTTATTTATTCTTTCCTTGCAGTTGAAAATTATATTAAAAAAAGTGAAAATAAAGATCCTGGTGAAATAATTATTGATGAATTTATTGGTCAATCTATTCCTATTTATTTATATGAAATTTCTCACAGAACTGAAAAATCGAATGAAGACGCTGTAATTTTTTATTTGATTTGTTTTGTCTTATTTAGATATTTTGATATCTTTAAACCATTTCCAGTCAGCTTTTTTGATAAAAATTTTAAAAATAGTTTTGGTGTTATAATGGATGATGTCTGTGCGGGACTATATGTTGTTTTATCTTTAATTTGTTTCATGTTTTTAAAAAGTTATTTTATTTAATGAATTCTTTAGTTAAAAAATTACTTAAAAAAAAACTCAAGATTTCTTTTGTAGAATCTTGTACAGGTGGATTGCTCGCTAGTACAATTACATCAGTTAGTGGTTCATCTAAAATTTTTAACTTGGGACTAATAACTTATTCAAATCAATCAAAAATTAAAATTTTAAAGATTAATAAAAATTTAATTAAGAAATATGGTGCTGTAAGCCCTGAATGCTGTAAAGCTATGGTTCTTAACTTATCTAAAATATCCAAAGTTCAAATCAACGTTTCGGTAACCGGAATAGCTGGACCTAATGGTGGTACAAAAAATAAGCCTGTTGGATTAGTCTATATTGGCGTTAAAAAAGGAGAAAAAATATTAATTAACAAGAGCTTATTTACATTAAAAAATCGCCTATCCATCCAGAAAGCTACTGTTAAAAAGGCTCTAAAAATAGTTAATTCTCTTGTGTAGTTTAATTTCTATTTGCTCAAAGTCTCTGCTCTTTTTTGAAAAGCATCTGCTATTTTATCTAGACCAAATTTAAAAGATTTAGTCATCACAATATTTAAAAATTTATTTTCAATCTCAAAATCAATATCAAAAGATATTTCTGTACCGTTTTCATGTTCGATAAAATACCATATATTTTCAAGATGATTTAGTGGTCCACCAATATTTGTGACTTTTATTGAGCTATCTTTTTTATTAAATTTAACTTCACTTTTATAGGTGTCTTTAAAAGGTCCCTTACCTATTGTTAAATCAGCTATGATTAATGTTAGATCACTTTCTTTATTTTTTTCATAAACATGAGCATCTAAACAAAAAGGGACAAATTCTGGATATTTTTCTATATCAAGAACTAAATCAATTAATTGATCTTTACTACATTCAATTAAACGCCTAACTGAAGCTTTAGGCATTAATTTTTAATCTATTTTTTTGTAATTGAGCAAAATCTTCATCGGCATGATAAGATGATCTTGTTAAAGGTGAAGATGAAACTAGTAGAAAACCTTTTGATTTTGCTATGTTTTCTAATTCCTTAAACTCATCGGGGTGATAGTATCTACTCAAAGGATGATGTTTAACTGATGGTTGCAAATATTGGCCTATAGTTAAAAAATCTACCTCAGCTGATCTTAAATCATCCATTACCTGTATTAACTCATCTTTGTTCTCACCTAAACCAACCATTAAACCTGATTTCGTAAAAACTTTTTTATTAATTTTTTTTACATTTTTTAGAAGTTCAAGTGACCCAAAGTATCTAGCACCTGGTCTAACTTTCAAATAAAGTCTTGGTACTGTTTCAATATTATGATTAAAAACGTCCAAGTCAGCTTCTAGAAGTTTCTTATAAGCATCACCTTTTCTTAGAAAATCAGGCGTTAATACTTCAATAGACGTTTTTGGATTTTTTTTTCTTGTTGCGTCTATAACTTCAAAAAAATGATTTGATCCACCATCTTCAAGATCATCCCTATCTACTGAGGTAATAACAACATGTTTTAAATTTAACTTTTTAACTGCATTAGAGATTTTGTAGGGCTCAAATGGATCTAATTTTTCTGGTTTTCCAGTTTTTACATCACAGAAGGCACATGCTCTTGTGCAGGTGTCACCCATAATCATAAAAGTTGCATGTCTTTTACTCCAACATTCTGTTATATTGGGGCAGTTTGCTTCCTGACAAACAGTAACAAGATTATTTTGGTTAACTATTGTTTTTGTTAAAAAAAACTCCTTACTATTAGTTAATTTAGATCTAATCCAATCAGGTTTTTTTTTGATTGGATTTACAGGTTTGTTTATTTTTTCTGGGTGTCTAGTTTTCATTAGATTTAATTATATAAATTTTTTCATTTTTTTTTCCAAATAAAAACCTATCCCTAATCAAAGTTTCAATATAATCAAGGTCAAGGTTGTCCCTTAGTAGGGAGCTCTTAAAATCTAGATCTTTAATTTGATCAATTAAAATTAATTCTTTATTTTTCAGCTCATTATGTATATTTTTTTTTTCAAAATATGAAATTAAACCTCTTTCCCCTGACATTAAATTAAAAAAGAAATATAAAATTAAGAAAGTAGAGACTAATAAAAAATAGCTTTTTTTTAAAGTTTTAAGCATTAATGAATTTTATTCATTTTGGCTTTTTTTCCAAGTTCTTCTTCAATTCGGATTAATTGATTATATTTTGCTACTCTTTCAGATCTAGCTAGAGATCCTGTTTTTATTTGATTCGAATTGGTCCCTACTGCAAGATCGGCTATAAAAGTATCTTCACTATCCCCAGATCTATGTGAAATGATAGTTTTAAAGCCTATTATTTGAGCAAATTTTATTACTTCAATTGTTTCAGAGACTGTTCCAATCTGATTTAGCTTAATTAAAATTGCATTTGATGAAATATTTAAAAAACCTTTTTTTAACCTCTCAAGATTAGTGACATAAAGATCATCACCAACTATTTGAACTTTATTGATTGATTTCATTAATTTACTCCATGATGTCCAATCATTTTCGGCGAAAGGATCTTCTATTGATTTGATCTTATATTTCTTAATTATTTTTTTGTACTCTTTGATGGTTATATCGACAGAAGTGTAATTTTTTGAATGGATAGAATATTTTTTTTTTTTATATAATTCATTTGCAGCTACATCTAAGCAAATTGATACGTCTTTGCCATTAATAAAACCTGATTTCTTAATTGCTTTTACAACTAAATCTAAAGCTTGGTTATTGTTACTAATCATGGGGGCAAATCCACCTTCATCTCCTACAGATGTTGATAAACCTTTATTTTTTATTAATTTACTTAAATTCTTTATAACAATAAAACAAATTCTCATAGCATCTGAAAAACTTTTAGCTTTATCAGGTCTAATCATAAATTCTTGAATTCTAAGACCATTATTTGCATGAGCACCCCCATTAATAACATTCATTAATGGGTATGGTAATTGAAAGTTTTTTTTTACTAAAAAGGTTTTATAAAGTGGTAACTTTTTAACTTTTGCTGAGAGTTTTTTTACTGCCATCGATACAGCAAGCATTGAATTTGCTCCTAACTTTGTTTTTTGCCTTGTGCCATCCAAATTAATTAATAAAGAATCAATTCTTTCTTGATTGTGAATATTTTGTCCCTTTAATTTTTTTGAAATTTTATTGTTAACTAGGTTGACAGCAGTCAAAACACTTTTTCCTAAATAACGTTTATTGTTTTGATCCCTCTTTTCGAAAGCTTCATACGTCCCAGTTGAAGCTCCTGATGGACATATTGCTGATGCACTATTGTTCTTTGTGTAAACTTCTGCTTCAATAGTTGGATTCCCTCTGCTATCAAAAACTTGACGTGCTTTTACTTTTAAAATTTTACTCACTACTTTTTAATTAAATCGTCAATATCAGTTAATTGTTTTAACAAATTTTCTAATTTGTCTAAAGGAACCATATTTGGCCCATCGGAAGGTGCATTGTCTGGGTCTTGGTGAGTTTCAATAAAAACACCAGCAACACCTACGGCTACTGCTGCTCTAGCTAAATATTCAACAAATTCTCTTTGACCACCTGATGACTCTCCCTGTCCTCCCGGCTGCTGAACAGAATGCGTAGCGTCAAAAATTACTGGGTAACCATTCCTTGCCATAATTGGTAAAGATCTCATATCTGACACTAGTGTGTTGTAACCAAAACTTGCCCCTCTTTCAGTTACTAAAATATTTTTATTTCCAGAGTCTGCAATTTTTTTTGTAACATTGACCATGTCCCACGGAGCTAAGAACTGACCTTTTTTTACATTAATAATCTTATTGGTGTTCGCGGCAGCAATTAAGAGATCAGTTTGTCTACATAAGAAAGCTGGTATCTGTAATATATCAACATGATCAGCAACAAGTGAACACTGTTCTGCATTATGGATATCTGTTAAAATTGGTATATTTAACTCTTTCTTAATTTTATCAAATACTGGAAGTGAAGATTCTAATCCTGCACCTCTTTGGCCTTTGAGGCTAGTTCTGTTGGCTTTATCAAAAGAGGTTTTGTAAATAAATCCTAAATCAAATTTGCTTGTAATTTCCTTAATTTTACCAGCCATATCCATGGCATGTTGTTCAGTTTCAAGCTGACATGGCCCTGCAATAATACAAATCTTATTGTCGTTTGAAATTTCTATATTTCCACAATTAACTTTTATGCTGCTCATTTATGATTTTTTGCTGCTTTGATAAAAGAAGAGAATAAAGGATGAGGGGCCAAAGGTCTAGATTTAAATTCTGGATGAAATTGAACTCCTATGAACCAGGGATGGTTTTTAAGCTCAATAATTTCTGGTAATTTATTATCAGGAGATAAACCAGAAAAAATCATGCCTTTTGATTCAAATTTATCTTTAAATGCTATATTTACTTCATACCTATGTCTGTGTCTTTCTTTAATTAGTTTTGATTTATAAATTTTTCTAATTAGTGAATTTTCTTTTAGTTTTGCATCATAAGACCCCAATCTCATAGTCCCACCAAGATCTTTATCAGTACCTTTGATCATTTTACCGTTTTTAGTCCATTCATTAATCAATCCAATTATTGGTAACCCTTTCTTGTCAAATTCACTTGAGGTGGCATTCTTAAGATTTAACTGATTTCTTGCAAATTCAATTATTGCCATTTGCATTCCATAACAAATACCTAAAAAAGGTATTTTGTTTAATCTTGCATATTTGATTGCCTCAATTTTTCCATCAG
>Ga0307986_10003426_pt1 | contig 11029 bp, 28 predicted proteins | sample EllFjometageno82_FD_203170 | JGI IMG/M metagenome (GOLD analysis project Ga0307986, IMG submission 203170) | Marine microbial communities from Ellis Fjord, Antarctic Ocean - #82 | ecosystem: Environmental > Aquatic > Marine > Unclassified | place: Southern Ocean | collected 2014-10-09
TAAACATTCACAATTAACGAGGTAACTTATGACCACTAAACTCAAAAACAGACTTAAAAAGATGAACTTCCAAGGAAGACTGAACCGAAGGGTTGAAAATGAGGATACAGGGGATGATAAATACTATGAAGAGATTTACACAAACAAAATTCGAGAGTTGTTAGGACAAACTAATGAAGACATTTCAAGACGTACAAGAGGGAGTTTACGACCCCAACATATTTAAGGCAATCTTTCTAGCTGGTGGCCCAGGCAGTGGTAAATCCTATGTTGTTCGTAAGACTACTGGTGGCTTGGGTATGAAGATTGTTAACAGTGATGATATCTATGAAAAGATGTTGAAGGATGCTGGTATGGAAGCCACACCAGAGGACATCTTCTCAGACAAAGGACAAGAAATTCGTGTAAAAGCGAAGAAAACCACTAAAGTAAAACAGGGTGGATTCTTGAACGGTAGACTAGGTATCATTATTGACGGTACAGGTAAGGACTATAGTAAGATAGCATCACAGATGCAATCACTCAAAGGCCTTGGATATGACTGCTCTATGATCTTCGTTAACACCTCACTGGATACTGCACAGGAACGTAATAAAATGCGTAAACGTACATTACCAGAGAAACAGGTTGCTCAGATGTGGAATGAAGTGCAAAGAAACATTGGTAAATTTCAATCTCTTTTCGGTTCCAAAGACTTTATCATTGTAGATAACAATGACGCTGGTGAAGACGTATTCCTCAAGGTTTGGAAACGAATCAGCAAAATAGTCAAGGCAAAAGTAACTAATACTATCGCCAAACGATGGGTCGAACAAGAGTTGAGTAAGAAGAAACGATAATAATAAAATATTTTTGATAAAACTTTTAAGTCCTTGTTTTGCAAGGACTTTTTTTTCGACTTTTTTTCATAAAACACTTGACTTGTTACGATAACAATGGTATAATAGGTATATAAAGTGAGAAAAGGATATATTATGAATAAAAAACTATCAGAAGCTTGTGGATGGATTGGAATGATTCTAATTCATGGTGCAACTGCTCCAACATCAATCTCAGTTCTAATGGGATGGTCAACTGAACTGCCCCCATTGAACTTCATACTACTTGTATGGATGGGATTAGCACTGTTCCTAGTCAGGGCTATCGGTGCCAAGGATACCTTGTACATCGTATCCAATGCAATCGGGTTCGCATTAAACAGTTTATTGTTAAGTTTAATTGCATTTAGTTGAAAAAAAGACTTGACATATGTTGTGAAAACATGTATAATAGGTATATAAAGTGAGAAATGGAGATATATTATGATTAAATCAATAACAATGTCAGAATTGACACAGTTGCAGAAGGACTATGAGTCTGCTGTAGAGAAGAAGCAAGAGTGGATTATTCAGGCGATGGATATCGTCTTTGAGAAAATCGACTTGGGTAAGATATTAATTGACACGAGGGTAAAATAATGAACGAATTACTATTAATAGTGGCTTTAGTCGCCGCAACCAGTGAACAGGATGTGAAGAGACATGTTGTACAGGGGTATGTTCCCCAAACAATAGCAACTCAGGTGCTTGACATTGACACTTATATGTTAACAAGTACACCTAAACATGAGATGAGATGTTGGACTGCCAACATTCACCATAGTGATGGTTCATTCACACCAAAAGTACAATGCAATTAGGAGAAAATATGACAGTATATTTAGATATGGATGGAGTCCTCGCAGACTTCTTTAAGGGGTTGGAAGACTACTACAATGTTAGACATTGGAAACAAATTATAGATAAAGAGAAATCAATTCAAGCCCTACAAGGGACAGATTTCTTTAACACTTTGGATGTTTTCGAAACATCTCAAGAGTTGGTTGATTTTGTTAAGTCAACTGGTGATTGGGGTATTTGTTCTTCGCCTCTCAGGGGTGACAGGGACAACTCTGCATACTGGAAAAGAGTATGGTTAACAGAGAAACAGTTCTTGCCTGAGGTGGATAAGTTGATATTCACAGGACAGAAAGAGAACTTTGCCACTGATAAGATTGATGGTAAACCCAACATTCTGATAGATGACAAACCATCTAACATCAAAAAGTGGGTTGCTGCCGGTGGTATCGGCATCAGGTATCAAGCTAATGAGGATGACCTAGAAGAGTACTTGTTTGAAGAGATTAAGTACGCTCTTGGTTCGTTATAAGAACATTGATTCTTATTCCAAAAAGGTATAAAAAAAGTGAAAATAATTGAAAAAAACACTTGACTTTGTTCTCAAAACAACGTATAATGGTTACATAAGATAGAGAAACCAATAGAGAGAGATGATTATGTTTAGAATTCCTAGTTTTCACCAAGAAACACCAACTTGGGCAGAAGCGACTGCCACTATCACGAGTCACGGTCGTGGCGACATGCTTGAAGGTATGATGGCAATGGATCGTAAGTGGACTGAATGGTGCGCTAGTGGTGAAGAGGATGATGATGATTTCTACTCAAACTGGTGTTATGAAGTGAATGCATACAATGTTGTGCATGAAGGAATGAGTCAATTGTTTGCCCCCAAGGAATAAAGGAAGTTTAATGAATTATGTATTGATTGAAAAAGGTGTAGTAATTTCAGAAGAGGGTTGCTTCGGCAACGCTGCTGAGTTACAAATGGTTCTTGAAGAGATGGGACGTAAAGTGACTGTTATGGAAGAGTCCGTTTATTGGGGACAGATGTCAGAGATTGCAGAGATGCAACAGGCCGCAGAAAGTGGAGTGAGTTTAATATGAAATATGTAGGTTATGTAATTGGATTTATAGGGTTTTTTATCCTGTTGGGTACTGCTGGTGCAGACTGTGATGGAAAATGTATGGAAAACTCCTTGACAATGGTAGAGATTTTAAAGTATACTGTACTAGGAATCTCACTAATGAGTTTAGGAGTAATAATAGGAGTGAAATATGATTAATATTTTAAAATATGAGGCAGATGATTATGTCAACATAAACGGTTCTTGTCTTCAAGGCAAGATACAAACAACTTATCTAGAGTTATGTGAGGTGTTTGGTAAACCAACCTACACTGACGCTGATCCTTATGAGAAGGTTAATGCTGAATGGTCAGTAGAAGCAGAAGTGTCTGATGACTATGATGAGGTGTCTACTAAGGTATTCACTATATATAATTGGAAGACAGGATGTATTCCAACAGAACGTACAGACTGGCATATTGGAGGGTTTGGATATGAAGCTATTGAAATCGCACAAACAATACTCGACACAAGACTATCTTAGGTTGATAGAAAATGCCGAAAGGGCGTACATTAGATGTGTAGAATCTGGTTCTAAATGGGGCCAGAACTATTGGAAGGGGGTCGTTGGTGAGTTGTGTAAACAAGCAACAGTCCATTAGTGACCTTGCAGAAAAATATGGTGAGTCCATAGATAATCTATCTATGGAAGTTTTGATGGAGGCAATATATAATGAGCGGCATGCACCTAATGCCCGTCTACTACAACAATCTGAACAGCAGACGGAAGAAGAAAAAGGTTAACCCAGAGAAGTACACAGTTGCTTGGAGGGAGTATAACAAGTTTCTAAAATCTATACGATGTCCAGTGTACACGCTTGATGAGTACATCAACTATGTACAGGGTAACGTAAAGAAACCTAAAGGGGGAAAGTGTTACGGTAGCACGACAGTCTCCAACACTGTAGGTCGGGGTTCGACTCCCTGTCCCTCTGCCAGTATTCCATCTTTAGGGAATGGTATTGGTAACGCCTTGAAGAAGGAACGTCCAAGGTACAATGGTGATTTAGTCATTGGCCAGGCGTATAACAAGGGTGGGATGCAAGTCCTATCGACACAAGAAGCAAATGACCCAGATACGGGCAAAAGGAGATGATGAATGGCTTTTGAAGTGAAAAAAATGGGCAAACTTGCCGACATGCTTGAAGAACGAGCCTATGATTGGGTTTTTCAAGATGTCCAAGAAACCTATGGTGTGGACAGTCTAGAAGACTTGACAGAAGACATGATTGAAGAAATGCAAGACTACCTAAATGGTGAGGAATGGATTGAAGGTTATGTTGTAATGGTTCTACAGACAATAATTGACGGTTGGGAAGGAGAGTCGCAAGATGGCTAATCATGTACATTTCGCAGTTGCATTTCATCAGATTAATGATGAGGCACGAATTAAATTAAAATCAATGTTTGAACGTGTTCGTGAGGATTCTCCACACGATTGGTTCTCTGATATCTTTGTTGAGGGAGACTTAACATATGAAGAGACAGAGAAGTATGAGTGGACTACTGCAAATATCGGCCCAAAGTGGTGTTATTTTGAAGACCGTCTTGCTGATGAAAATGATGTGTATTTCACTGGTGAATCTGCATGGTGTGCTCCAACAGAAGGGTTGCAGAAACTATTAGGTATTCTTGTTGAATATGACCCTAAAATCATTACATCTATCTGTTATGAGGATGAAGGCCCAAACTTCTTTGGTGTAGAAATCTATGATGGTGAAGAGATGTATGATGGTTCTGAGTACAGTTATGAAGAAACCATTGACCTTGTTATCAAAGATTCAGAACGATTGACTGAGGACTCATATAACACAGAAACAGAAGAGTGGATTGATGAGGAAGCAGAAGATGTTTTCCATGAAGAGATGTGGGAAACAATCAGTAACGTACAATACAGTCTTATTGGTGAGTGTGAGGAAGCAATTAAGGAGGATCAAAGTGAGTGAATCTATCAGGGACAGACGGCTGGTAAAAGCAGAGAAGGTGCAGTATTTTGAAGAGTTGTCTGATCGTGGGCATGAAGGGATTGTTAGACGTATTCGTAAGGAAACAGAGACATTGACGTACTTCCCAGAGAATGCATCAATGCCTCATAATCCGACAATCACTACGTCAGTCGAGTACCTATGATTGTAATGAAACCTGTTGATTATAGGGTTGCGACTCTATTTGTACAGGAGCGACATTACAGTCAGGTAATGCCAAGACTAACCAAGCACTGGTTGGGTGCTTATCAGGACGATGTGCTGGTGGGTGTTCTAACGCTGGGTTGGGGTACTAATCCAATGGGGACAATCAAGAAGATGTTCCCAGAACTAACCACAGCAGACTACTTTGAGATAGGTAAGATGTGCATGGATGAGTCTATGCCCCGAAACTCTGAGTCACAGATGCAGAGTGCTACTATCGCTTGGATTAAGAAGAACAAACCAGACGTTAAGTTCCTATACACATGGGCCGATGGTATTGTGGGTAAGCCCGGCTACGTCTATCAAGCAGCGAACTTCTTGTATGGTGGATTCATCTGGAGTGACGTATATGTCACAGACAGTGGTGAGAAGGTACACTTCAGAACGATACAACGTAAGATGAAGAAAGTAATGAACCGTATGGACACCAAGTATGGGCCTCGCCCAAGTGATGCTCATATGGGTGAAATGGGATTCTCTCGTGTATTTGGTAAGCAGTTTAGGTACATATACCCGCTCAGTAAGAAGTCTAGGAAGATGTTAAAGAAGTCTACAATGGAATGGACACTAGATTATCCAAAGGGTAAAGACTTGCAGTGGAAGATTAAACGTCCAGGCGAGCTATCCTACACGCTCACAGCCACCATGCCTTACGAGCACCAAGGAAATAGTGTAGAACACAATAAGAGTAACGTAAACAGAGTTGCAGACAAATATGGTGTTGCAACCCTTGACAACTTCTTCTAATTATGTTACAGTAACATGTATAAATACTTGTAAGGAGATTATACATGGCATTCAATTTTCGTCCAAAAAATACAAATGAGATTCTAAAGAAGAAAAAGAAGTCTTCTGAGTCTGCTGCATCAGTGTATGAATTTGTAAATAAGAACTATGGAGAGACTATAGTTCTTGACCCCACAAAAGATTTTAATGTTATTAAGATTCCAAGGACAGTCGAGAAGAAAGATAATATTGCTAGCATTAAAAGAAAAATGACAGCTCAATTCGACATAAAGAATTTGAACATATCTTTTGGTAATGGTTCTGGTGCTGGTGGTTCCAACATGAACGCTGCTGATACTGCAATGCAAGAAAACGCAACACGATTTGTATGTGAACAGTTCATTGATGGTAGAGGAATGCCGACTGGCGACTTGATTGCAAAGATATATCCAAAATACGATGATGCATGGCATACCACTTTTGAAATGCAAGCATCATCACTAAAAAAATGGTTGGGTTCGAATAGAGGATATGAATACTCTAGAGATAAGGGTATCATGCCTTATTTGGAAGGTATTGCAATTAACAAGTGTGGAGTATCTACAAAAGACTCTTGGAACCCTGCTGACATATATCTTGTGAAGATGCAACAAAAAGCAAGAATAATGACTGAGTTGAAGACAATCGGCGATTTAAAACTTGACACGAAACAGAAACTTGACATGCTCAACAACTACATGCGAAGACTCTTTATCAAGAGAGAGTTGATTGGCATTTCACTAAAGAAACTAGGTAAGTCTGCATCATTAGAAGAAACCAATGTAACAACACTAAACACCATTAGTGATATATCAATAATGAGAGGCAGTATCAAACTAAACCTCGACCTTGCAAGGAATGATGAGTTCAACACAGGAGAACTTGCATTTAAAATTAATGTTGGAGGTAAAGAGGTGAACGTACAGGTTCGTGCATTCTCTGGTGGTGTTCGTGAGTCTACACAAATGGATATGACAGGACAGGGCGCTGCAGCGAAACTAGGTAAAGTATCGTCTAAAGAAGCGATTGATCCATTCCTCTCTACAGTTGGTTTAAAAAGAAGAATGGGTTCACAAATACCAGCAGTAGGAAAGTTCTCTGAAAGCAATATCAAATCGTATGTCCTAGAACAAAAGAAACTGTCTAGTTTAACTATCGGTGGTAGTACCATAGATTTTGGTTCTGATGATTGGGAAGACACGATGCGAAGAGTTGTTGAACTAGAAAAAGAGAACAATCGTGTTGCATCACAACTATCTGCTAAACTTCAGTGTTTTCAGTGGTTGACTATATTGAAAACCATAGATCAAAGAGGTAAACTTGAAGATTTCCTATCAATACTCTATTATGGTGCAAAGAAACAGTACGAAACAGCAGGGCCATTTCTAAAAATATCTTAATTAAAGGAGTCATAACATGGCTTATAGTGAAAAAGTGTTAGACCATTACGAAAATCCTCGTAATGTTGGTAAGATGGACGGTGAAGACCCCTCAGTTGGTACTGGAATGGTTGGCGCTCCCGCTTGTGGTGATGTAATGAAACTACAGATACAAGTTGAACAGGGTATCATCACTGATGCTAAGTTCAAGACGTATGGGTGTGGTAGTGCAATCGCCTCATCATCATTGCTCACAGAGTGGGTGAAGGGGATGACTATAGAGAGGGCAGGGGAGATAAAGAACATGGAACTTGCAGAAGAGCTTGCATTACCACCTGTTAAGATACATTGTAGTGTATTAGCAGAGGATGCTATCAAAGCAGCGATAAAGGATTATCAAGGGAAACAGTAATATGGTAACACTAACACCACCAGCACTTGCCAAGATGCACGAACATATGTACCAGAGAGAGAATACCTTGGGTATACGACTTGGTGTGAGAACATCTGGTTGTAATGGGTATGCATATGTACTGGAGTTTGTGAGTGAGTTGGATAGTACGGATACAGTCATAGAGAACGATGGACTCAAGTTCTTCTTAGACCCTAAGAGTCTAATAGCACTCAATGGTACTGAATTGGACTATGTACGACAAGGACTGAATGAAGGATTTGAGTACAATAACCCTAATGTGAAGGCTTCATGTGGATGTGGAGAAAGTTTTACAATATAAACCCCTTGACAAGCCCCCAGTAATGTAGTATAATAGATACTGTAATAACAACTGGAGAGAAATATGAGCGGTATTCTTAGAAATGCACTCAAAACACCAGATGGTACTGTAATAACAAGTCGGCACAGACATGACTATGTTACACATACAGATACTAATGGTAAAGAATACATCATTGATGGTGGACTAGACTATATACGCTCTAGTGCTAACGGTGATGAGGAATATCTAACAGTCACTATAAACCATGCCCATGATGACATTCGTGAAGCGTGTGAATGGGGGTCTTATGGTAAGGATGGATCAGAACCATTACATTATAAGAAACTTATGGACATGTCAGAAAGCCACATCGAAGCAGTTCTTAGTAACGTCACCGCCATCAACCCATCAATTAAAAAAGCAATGCAATATGAATTGGAGTACCGATATGCCGGCCTTAATACCTGTAGATAGATTTGACATTGAACAAGAAATCATGCAAATCGGACACTTTACAACAATCTTAAAAAACTATGCCGATATGATATATGATGGAGAAATCACATCATCTGATGCTGACTCCATACACACATCTTTGCATGGATTTGCAAACTTGCTGGATGCACATTCAGATAAGATGTATGAGTCTCATAAGAAGCACTATAACTTGGATGAGTATAGTTAAGTGGCTAAAAAACCAGATGTCGGGGATTGGATAGAACATACATGTGGACTCAATGGAAGGCGTGAGGGCGAGGTACTTGAGAAACTATCTGCTCAGTTCACTTATAAGTCAACAAGTGGACACGAGAAGTTTTGTCTATATACAGAAGCATGGCGAAAGTTGCCCAGACCAGAGGAGAGTGTAAGTGAAGACGAAGATACACATAAACCAGCACATAATAAAAAGCAACGCAAAAAGCGGAAAACGTGAACCAGTAATCACTGCTAAGACGTACAAAGAGAATCGGTATGGACACGAGGTTCATATCAAGGGCGACAGTAAAGTCGTGTATAGTCCAGACAAGCCCCTATCATGTGGTGCAAAGGTATGGATTGAGACAGAAGGTGAGGTTATAGTAATATGAGTAATATTGCAGTACAGGTGACTGTATCGCTCGATGAGTTTGAGACATGTGACTTGCTCACAGAGTTGATGCATAGAGTGGGAGATCATCTAGGTGATCCAGAGCCGAGATACGATATGTGTATGGAGTCGTTATCAGAACAAGACCTCAATGACTTACATGTGACACTATATCAGATAGAACGCAAGTGGGATGAATACAAAGAAAAGATTATGGTGTAAGTGGGTATCGTTGGATTCACCAGACTCGGCAAGTCGTGGATATGGCATGTCATTGTAGTAAGTGGACGCCGTAGTTATGGTATCCCGCTGGTATACCCGATGTATTGGGTAGTGTATAAGGTGTGGTTGTATCGTGTAAGAAGACGTACAGAATACCTAAGAACTAAATATAAAAAGTAGTTGACAAAGGGACTTTTTAGTGTTACAATAGTATGGTAAATGAGGCAAGAGCATATCAGTTGGACAACAGACAGAGGTACGTTGTCTACTATAAGAATAGGTTAGTCATTCAGACATCCTATAAACATCTTGCTATTTCGGTTGCGAAAGCGATCAATACAGGAGAAAAGATATGTCTTTAGTAGTTGCACCAACAGGTTGGAGTGGGTATTACGCTGTAAGAGTACAGATAGACGTTGGCGAGTATGCCTTGGACGGACAGATAACCCGACAAGATTCACCCCCTAGATTATTTTCAAGTAGGGAAGAAGCAAAGGAACACGCCAAGAGATGGAACACTGGAGAGGTTATTCAGTACAATGGCAAGGTGTAGACGACCCTTGTGACGATGTAACACATTGGTTGATGGAACGCAGATGGACAGAAAGTCAGAAGAAATAAGACGCCGCATTAGAATTTGTATGGCTGCATATGCATACGAGGTTCAAGCTACGTCTATTATATCAGACACAGAGTTTGATAATGAATGTAAGAAGGTGGATGTATCAATATCCACAGGAAACGACAAGATGGACGCATGGTTCAGAGAAGAGTTTGACCCATGTACAGGACAGTGGATACACAGTCACCCAGACCTTGATAAACTAGAAAGATTGTACGAAACTCACTATAAGCCGTGACGATGAAGAAACTATGGACAATTTGGAAACATGCGCTAGGTTCCTTTGACGAAGAGGACGGATACGATGCTACAAATGAAAATCGTATATCTGTTATCAGAACATTCATAGTGGTAACGAACATTGCATGTGCATACCTTATAATGATTAACATATTCGTAGGATGGATAGAATGAGCACATATAGACCACTACCAAGTGATGTGACGATACAGAACAGTGAGATTGAAGGACTAGGGTTGTTTGCAAAGTCAGACATAGAACCCTCAAGACGATTGGGATGGACTCATGTAGATTTTGAGGGACATCTGATTAGAACGCCACTAGGTGGGTTTGTCAATCATTCAGAGACTCCTAATGCATTCATACTCAAGCAAGTTAATTTCAGAGAGATGATTGCGATTAGAGACATCAAAGCTGGTGATGAAATCACGGTATACTACACGGAGTATAAAGTCAATTGAGTAAAGAACGTATTCCAATGAAAGGTGGGGCTGAGTATGACGCTCTCACCGATGCAAGAAAATACTATTGCTACCTCACAAAGTCAGGGGTAGCGAAGAGTATCAAACGAGGGTATAATAAACGATTTCGTAGACATAACAAAGACGTAATAAAGGAAAATATAGAATGAGTATAATTGAACGCAGTACACTAGTGAACCTTCTGACAGACACCATGGCTGAAGTGACGTTTAACAAGATAGACGGAGATGAACGAGTGATGTGGTGTACACTAAAGGACACTCCTCCACTGAAAGGTGGTAGGGTAACAGTAATCAACGAAGACGTACTAAGCGTATGGGACGTTGATGCTAAGGGATGGAGAAGTTTTCGTATGGAAAACATAACCAAAGTCACACTATAATGTCGAGGATAACTAAAGAACAAAAGTTACGCAAGGCAGTAGAGGTACTCAAGCGTCACAACCTATGGCTTAGGGCTACCAGTGTAAAGAGTATGCATTCTGAAGTAACACCTACGGTGCTTGGGTTCTCCATTGATACTGTAGTTGAATATTTAGAGCAGGA
>Ga0307986_10003427_pt1 | contig 11027 bp, 8 predicted proteins | sample EllFjometageno82_FD_203170 | JGI IMG/M metagenome (GOLD analysis project Ga0307986, IMG submission 203170) | Marine microbial communities from Ellis Fjord, Antarctic Ocean - #82 | ecosystem: Environmental > Aquatic > Marine > Unclassified | place: Southern Ocean | collected 2014-10-09
TATTGGTTCTCGATGGTATGGTTGCCGATTCACTTGAAGCTGCTAGTCCATACGAAAATGTCCACAGTAAACTCCTCATCGATGCAACGACTCTCGCTGAACGAGACCCTCGTTCCGATGCTGCTCCTCTCGAGGGTTCCTACTCACAACCCACGCCCGAATGGAGACAAGGAAAGGGAAAAGCCCCTGGATTCTCTTCTATTGAGAACGTGTTGAAACTGGATGAAGTGGCTGATGCCCGTATGCTACGAGACAGCATTATGGTCGTTACAACTCATGTTGAGCAATCACCAACTTCGAAGGATGGACAATCCGAATCGAATGACGATGGTGAATCATTGAGGAGAGCGCGTATTTCTCAATTGCGGAAATCAATTTGGCAATTAGATAGTTCATCTTCGCTTCGATGGCTTTTTATCACCAATGATGACTTGGATTTACATTGTCCAAAGGCTCGTCGCCGCCTGTTATGGCAGCTGACTTCTCGTTTTGATGTTGGACGTGGACTTACATTTGACGAAAAGCGAGAACGGCTTTGCTGGGATGCAACCACGCCAATTCCCTCCGTTGAACACGGCGTCCGAAGATGGCCTGCAATTACGCTTCATTCGCCAGAGACCTTGGAGAAAGTTTCACAGCACCCGGAACTGAAAGGATACAAATGGCCCCAACACCTCTCTTTTGGAGGGATTGAGTGATGGATGTCAAGCAAATACTCTCATTTATTAAAATCGAACATACTCTTTTCTCATTGCCGTTTGTTTTCATCGGCGCACTCATGGCACAAGAACAAGGATTCACGGTTACCGCCTTCGACCTTGTTTGGATCCTTATCGCTGCGATTGGAGCACGTGGATTGGCGATGGGGCTTAATCGTATCATCGACCGTAACATCGATGCAGAAAACCCTCGAACTGCAGGCCGCCATCTTGCAGCAGGAACAATGTCGTTGAATACTGCATATCTCTTGTGCACTGTCTTTCTCGCTATGCTTTTACTCGGTGCATGGCGACTCAATACTGTTGCTCTCATGATGGCTTGGCTGCCCGTTTTAGCTTTTGTCATTTACCCTTACATGAAGCGGTTTACTTGGGGCTGCCATTTTTGGCTCGGTCTTTGCCTCGCTCTTGCCCCGGCTGGGGCTTGGGTAGGGATTACTGGCTCGGAACTTGGATGGGCTGCAATCACTGAAGTTTCTTGGTGGTATCCAGAACTGTTGTTGGTCAGTGCCGGCGTGATGCTCTGGATTGCCTCCTTTGACCTTGGATATGCTTTGATGGATATGAAAAATGACCGAGAAAACGGAATCCACTCATTTCCAGCAACTTTTGGCGAAAAGCGAACCATGCAAGCAATGACTCTACTGACACCAATTTGGGGCGGGCTGTTCTTCTCACTCGGCTTGGCTTCGATATTGGTCGCAGTAATGGTTCTTGGCACAATTTTCTTAGCAAGCCGTGCTCATGAATCGTTCCAATCATGGTGGTTTCGATGCCATGTTGCCACCGGTTGGATTCTTCTTCTTGGAATGCAACTTTCATGAGCCTTGGTCACTCACCTTGTGCCATGAACCCAATCGTAACCTCCCTGCTTGAATTCAATGAAGCCTTTGAAATTCCCAAACTCGATTCTCCCGGACTTGGTTCTGATGAGATGATTGAACTGCGAATTAAGTTGCTTCGTGAAGAAGTTGAAGAATACGCAGAAGCTGCACGTGCTGGTGATATGGTCGAAATTCTCGACGCACTTGCAGACATTGGTTACATCCTCGGTGGAACTATTATCAATCATGGCATGCAAGAAATCTACGACCATGCATTCAATGAAGTTCATCGCTCAAACATGGCGAAACTCGTCGATGGAAAGGTCATCCGACGTGAAGATGGAAAAGTGCTCAAGCCTGAAGGTTGGCAACCACCTCAGTTAGCTCAATTCCTTGAATGAGCCCCTATTCATGGGCACCCTCAAAACACTCGTTTGAGGTGTATTCTTTGTGAAAAACATCTATTTTGCCTCTTTACATGAGAATAGTTCATTAGATAAACATTCTTAGAAAGAATATGAAGAATCAAATTTACGCGTTTCTGTTCTCAATAATGTTCGTATTATCAGGTTGTTATGGCAATGGGGGCGGTGGAGGTATTGATGATGACCTTGGGGCAGAGGTTATCGAAGTCTTCGGATGTATGGATGGAGATGCAATCAATTTCAATTCCGAAGCAAATACAAATGACTCTTCCTGTGAATATGTGAATGAGGTTGTCGAAGTTTTCGGGTGTATGGATGAAAATGCCACCAATTTCAATTCCGAAGCAAATACTGATGACTCTTCCTGCGTATATATCATCTCAACTCCTGCGGATCTAAATGCAACGATTCATTTCGGTGAAGAGTACGGTAGGATTGCACCAATTCATGGTGTTAATAATGGTCCTCTGGTTCGAAAATCCTGGGGAATAGATGATTGCCAATCTGTTTGGTATGGTTCTAATCATACCGATGAGTACAGCGAAATGCAAATTCCATCTTCTCGTAATCATGGTGAAGGAACTGGCGACATGAACCAAATATGGATACACGCTGCCGAAAACGGTACACCGATTTATGAGGGCTATGACCCCCTTAATCTTTCAAATTATAACTTCACTATAACCGACCAGAGAGTACAAGCGGCCATGGCAACGACTCATACAAGCACCTATTGGCGACTGGGCTATCCAAAAGCATTCCCTGCTTATCCAGATTGTCCTGATTGGCGTAGTCCACCAGATAATTTCACAGTCTTTGCACAAGCGGCAGTCCAAGTATTGAAGCACTATCGAGAGGGGTGGAATGATGGCTTCTATTTTGATAGTTTTGATGTGGTTGAAGTTTGGAATGAACCGTATTTGAACGATTGGTGGACCGGTTCTGCAGAGGAATATTATGAACTCTTTCATGCGGTAAACTCAGCGGTTATCGCGGAATTCGGTGATGAGATTGATGTTGTTGCTGCCATTACATTAGGAAAAAATTCAATCGAATTTTCTGAAACGTTCATGGAACTGGCTCAAGAAAACAATGAACCAATAAATTCTGTCTATGTCCACTTGTACAGGATAAACCCCTCTCAAACAACATTAATCTTCGCTCACGAAACAGATTCTATTGGAGTGTTTTTGGCTAAATACGGCTATTCTGAAAACACTCCCGTTTACGTTACCGAATGGAACAGGAATATCCCCGTTTATGCACACAGTTATTCTAGCCAAGCCTATTTGACCAGCGTTTTAACAATCTATAACGATCTATGGGAGGGAAATGCCGGAAATTCAAGCTATGAGGTTAATACCCTCAGAATGGCACATTTCTTCGCAGCGAGAAGTTTCTTTTGGGAGGACAATGGGCGAATAAAACCACCTGGAATCACCTGGACTGTGTACGGTGAAATGATTGCCAATACCCCGATTCGATTACTAAATGAAGGAGGTTTCCCTTCACAGACTCTTGATTCAAACGAGTTTAATATTCTGGCTGGTAAATCTGAAAACGGTTCACAAGTAAACATATTACTTTCTCGATATGTCGATGAAAATGCAAGTCAACCCAACGGATTTAGTGAATTTAATGATACTGTCAATTTCTCAGTCGATGGGTTGGATGCCTCCTGTACCTACACTTGGAAACATTGGGGCATGGTCAACAATGATTCAGAGCCATGGCAATTAATCGCAGAAGGTGACTTTACTGGAACCACGTTCGATATGTCTCAATTTGAAATGAATCAGCGTTCTTTCCATTTCATTCAATTGGATTCGTCTGCGTCTTGTCAATGAATTTTTTCAAATTAATGTCAATTCAAAGGGTGCCTCTTTGAAATGGCACTCTTAGCATGCTTGGTAATGCACTAACTCATTGAAACTCGCTGCTTTCGATGTTTGAGAGGGGAGTGGAGACTTCTACAGACAATGGATGAGTCAGTCGAACATGTTCTTCTCGTTTTGAGCAAGGATTGAGCCATTAGGTCGGTATGTTAATGTGCAATAGGTTGAAACATTGTGACCTTATGACTCAACTTATCGGACACTGGTGATTTGGAATGGACAAAATAATCTCATACTTACTTGCCATTTTGTGTTCTCTTGGAAGTCTAGCTGGTTGTATCGAACCTGATGAGGTAATGGAAATGATTGCTGATGAAATTGTAATTTGCAGTGAAGATAATGTTCCCGAATGGAATGTTGGTTGCACATTCCCGAGTTTTGAATTTGAAGATCAAGACGGAACGAATTGGAATGAATCTTCAGCAAATGCGAGTGGGCGTTGGGTTGCATATTTTTCGGCATCTTGGTGCACACATTGCAAACCAACAGTCGATTCACTTGATCAATCGATAATGCCGAATCATCTACTCATTTTTAATAAGCAAGCAGGTGATAATGACTCGAATATGACTGAATGGAAACTCATGATTGAAGATGAACTTAATCGCTCAGTAAACCGCCCATTTTTACACGCTCCATTCTTGTCAGAAAATTTGTCCGTTTCTTCAATTCCACATGTATTACTCATCGATAACAATACCATTATTGCCGCCCGAATAGGATTGTGGAATAGCACACACGAGATGAGCATGTGGTTCAATGCCACTTCTCCTACAACGGGATATACTCAAACCATGAATCCAGATATGGATGGCATGTAATGACCTACATCTCATGCGAATAAACGCGCATCGACCTCACTGTATCAAAGGAATACAATGAGGTGGCAGTCGTCAGTACAGATGCTTGTTTCTGAAAGAAACTACAATTTCATAATCATTTAGCAATCATTCAGTAACCATTCTGATGTTCCCCATATTCGAACCGGAGGGTATGTGCCTTCACTGGTCGCTTCCAATCAATGTATAATCATCCGAGAGTGGTGTAGCGCCAGTTTCAGTGGAGATGATTTGGCCATCTTTGAAACGGTGGAAGGAGAGAACTGCTTCAGATGTGGAGTCATTGGAGAAGTGTGCGATAGCATGTTCGACCCCAATTTCGTGATTTTCATAGAGTACCCTGTGACCCTCGGTACGAACAGCTCCACTGCCAGCGAAGGCGATAATGTCTGCCTTTCCAATGACCATATCGCCGACATGAGGCGTGAAGGTGAACTCATCGTGGATGAGGGCGTCAAGTGCGGTGACATCTCCGGATTCAAAGGCTGCTTGGTATGCTGCAAGTATAGACATAGTTCACCTGAGGAGTGACATCCCCTTAACTCATTTGGATTGAGGCTTCTTCAAGAAAGGCCATTGCAAAGATGTTTGGTTTGAGAAGTGTTTGGTTTCAAGGGTATTTGGCATCAGAGGGGTTTGGGGTCATAGGTATTTGGCATCAGAGGGGTTTGGGGTCATAGGTATTTGGCTTCAGAGGTGTTTGATTACAAAGGTGTTTGAATTTCCATGGTAGAAGAACCCCTCAAAGAATGGAGAGGTTATCATGGGGGGCCGCCACGCAAAAGTATGTCCCGTCCTGTTGCACTGATTACTGGCGGAGGCCGAGGCATCGGCGCTGCAGCATCGAAACGTCTTGCGAAAGATGGCTATGATGTTCTTTTGACCTACAATACATCCTCAAAACCCGCAGAAATGGTCGTCGCAGAGATTCGAGAAGCTGGAGATGATGCACTGGCTGTGAAAGTTGATTGTTCAAATACTGGAGAAGTAGGGTTGCTTGGCATCCATCCTTGGATGGCTCGAGGAATTGATGTGCTTGTACTCAATCATGGCTCTTATGAGCGTGTTCCGGCTGATGAACTCACAATAGAGACTCTACGCAGAACAATGCTGACTAATTTCGAGGGGGCTGTTGCGGTCTGGAAAGCGGTTCAACCCCACCTTACCCCTCATGCTCGAATGGTCGTTGTCGGTTCACAACTCAGTACCAAAGGTTCGCCGCATGGTGCTGATTATTCCGCCTCAAAAGCTGCCCTTTCTACTTGGGCTCGCTCATTGGCACAAGCGGTTGGACCTGAAGGAAAGCGAGTCAATGTATTGGCGCCAGGCTTTGTAGATACTGCAATTCTTGCCGGCGACACAAAAGAAAAGCGAGATCAACGTGAACAACAAGTCCCTCTCAAACGTGTCGGCACACCAGAGGATATGGCCGGTACGATTTCCTTCCTAGTGGGTCAAGATTCAAAATACATCACAGGAGCAATAATCCATGTCAACGGTGGACTCTACCTCCCCTGAGACTGGAGAGTTGAAGACCCGTTGGCTCAGTGAGAAAGAACATCGGAGGTGAATGTATGGTGAAACAATGGGATAATGAAGGGGCCTTTGAGAAGCTGGCTGACATCGATGTTGGACAAAGTGACTTGACTGAAAGAGACCCTTTTGACCTTTCAAAAGTGCTCGAAGGCGCAGCGTTGGAGCATTTGCATCCCGATGTTAAACGCCTTCGCCTTCATTCCGAATTCGAGCCTTCCGGCGACCAGCCAAAAGCAATTGCAAAATTGATTTCTCAATTGGAAAAAGGTCAAGAAAGAGCGGTGCTTCTTGGCGTGACTGGAAGTGGGAAAACCTATGCCATGGCACAAGTGATTCAACACCTCAATATTCCAACCCTCATCATCAGCCATAACAAAACTTTAGCTCGACAATTACACCAAGAAATGGCAGGTTATTTCCCTGAGAATGCCGTCGATTATTTTGTCTCACATTATGACTATTACCAGCCGGAAGCATATCTGGCAAAGCGTGACCTATACATCGACAAAGAACTTTCAATCAATGAACGAATTGAGCAAGAACGCTTTGCGACTATTGCATCTTTAGTTACACGCCCAGACTGTGTCATTGTATCTTCAGTCTCGTGTATTTACGGATTGAACCCACCTGAAACATTCCTTGAATACCACGTTCGAGTTCATGTTGGTCAACAAATTGAGACAAGTGATTTACTCAAAGAACTCATCGTCCTCCAATACAAACGCACAACCGTCGATTTATCTCGAGGGGAATGCCGTTTGCGCGGCGAGGTACTCGATGTTTGGATGCCAAGCCGTGATGACCCACTTCGAATCCAATTTGATTTCGATGGCGTAACCAAAGTCCAGGTTTGTGACCCTGTTACATGGGAAGTTCTCGATACACTTGATGAGGCTTGGATTCATCCTAAAGAATTCTTCATGACCAGCCCGGAGCGCTATGAGGAGGCTTTGGTTTCAATCGAAGATGAACTCGATGACCGAATTGCTCACTACTCGAGTCTCGGTCATGAACTTGAACGGCATCGCATCGAACAAAGAACACGCTATGATTTGGAAATGATTCGAGAAATAGGGCATTGCCAATCGATGGAAAATTATTCGCTTCACTTCGATGGCCGTGATCGAGGCCAGCGACCCTATTGTCTGCTTGACTTCTTTGCAGCATGTGCAAAACAATTTCATGGTAATCCTGACAAATTCCTAGTCATCATGGATGAATCTCACGTTACCTTGCCTCAAGTTGGTGGAATGTATTATGGCGACCGGTCACGAAAAGAAAGTTTGATTGAACACGGGTTCAGACTTCCAACTGCTGCAGATAACCGGCCGTTGAAAATTCCTGAATTTCAAAAACTGATTCCTCAAATGGTCTATGTTTCTGCAACCCCTGGTGAACGTGAATTGCGGCACCTTTGCGAAATTACCAATCAACCACTTCCAGATGGTCTTTTGCATGCCAAGTCCGGAGGCGGTGCTGGCCAAGCAGATCTCGAGAAAAAGCACCCCGACAGTGAGAGTTTGTATCACATGGTCCAGAAAATTGATGGTATAGCAAAAATGGAAATCCGTCCTACAGGCTTACTTGACCCGGAAATTGAAGTGCGACCTACCAGTGGTCAAATTGCCGATTTGCTTTCGGAAATAAATCTGCGAATCAAAGTTGGAGAACGAACTTTAGTTACTGTTTTGACCATCAAATTCGCTGAAGAAGTAGCTGCTTACCTCAACAAGATGGGAGTAAAAGCGCATCATCTGCATTCGGAAATCGATACAATTGAACGCACTGAAATCCTCAATGCATTGCGAATTGGTCATATCGATGTCATTGTCGGAATCAATTTGCTTCGTGAAGGTCTTGATTTACCCGAAGTGAGTTTAGTTGCTATTTTTGATGCGGATCGCCAGGGGTTCCTCCGTAATGAACGCAGTTTATTGCAGACCATCGGTCGGGCTGCTCGGAACATCAACGGTCATGTATTGCTGTATGGCGATAGCATGTCTCCTGCCATGCGTGCTGCAATTCAACAAACTCTTGAACGGCGAGAACGTCAACAAGCCTACAATGATGCGAATAACATCACTCCAAGAACCATTGTAAAAGCACTACCAAAGATGAATTCGGATCTTGAAGGTCTCATTTCGGGCACATCAACCTCTCAAGATGGTACTCGTCGACTTGTAGCTAAAAAAGGTGGCCGCAAAGAAGGTGATTGGGCTCAAAATCTAAACATTGGAGCAGGTGCTTGGGCGGCAGGTTCTGGCCAAGATGGCACCACAGGTAAATCTGCAGATTCTTCAATTGGAAAATCAAATATCCAATTGACATATGACGAGCCAGATGATGTGCTTTCGAGGCTAGAACCTTCGCAAATTCAGGACCTACTCAAAGAATTACGGTCTGCCATGAAAGAGGCTGCGAAAAATCTCGACTTTGAAGAAGCGGCTCGACTTCGAGATCGTGTCTTTGAATTGGAACAACGATTGTGAAATGAAACACACCCTACGGGTGTGGAAAAACGTGTGGACAGGTTCTTGAAGGAAGGGTAGATGGATGGACCATGGCGATTCAACCTGAAGACTTCGATGTCCCTGTTGTCGATTATGCATTTTCTGAACTCTCTACTCCTCGTTCACTGCTTGACCAAATGGCGAGTGCGGGAGGTTTTACTGCAACAAAACTGGCCACTGCAAGAGATATTCTCTTGGATATGAAGAAGCAAGTTGATGCCGTGAATGGCGACAACACCAAGGTCTGCAATTGGCTTTCTTTCCCCGCTTGTCTGTGTGCAACTGGGACCCGTGGTTTTTTTGTTGAGGCACTCAAACAACAAATGTTCAATGTAGTTTCTACCACCTGTGGAATGCTTGACCACGATATTGCCCGTTCACACAAGCACTACTATCACGGTTCTTTTGAACTGGATGATATTGAACTTGCAGAGCATTCCTTGATGCGCCTCGGCAATGTTATCGTTCCAAATTCATCGTACGGTGAAATCATCGAAGACGTCTTGACGCCTGTTTTGGAAGAGATGTACCAAGACCGACTCAAAGAAACTGGAAAGACCGGAGCTGATGCTTGGCTTGGGTTTGGCTCAATTCATTTGGTTTGGGAATTGGGTAAGCGAATTGGAACACCTGATTCGATTATTTATTGGGCCTACAAACACAAAATCCCTGTTGTTATTCCTGGAATCACTGATGGGTCAATCGGCGCTCAACTGTTCATGTTGCGACAAAAACATCGTGACTTTCACATCGATACACTTGCTGATGAACAAGTTATGAGCGATATGACATGGGATGTTGGAGTATCAAATGCGTTAATGATTGGCGGTGGTATTTCCAAGCACCATGTAATTTGGTGGAATCAATACCGTGGTGGACTTGATGCTGCGGTTTACATTACGACCGCCCCCGAGCACGATGGAAGTCTCTCCGGTGCTCGTTTGCGTGAAGCCATTTCATGGGGAAAGATGCGCCCTGATGCCCCTAATATGTGCGTTGAAGGCGATGCGAGTGTTCTACTCCCATTACTTGGTGCAGACCTTTTCCAACGAGGTGATGAATCGTGAATTCGAAACCAATGGCTTTTCTGCTCACCTCTTTGATTGCACTTATGCCTCTATCTGGTTGCTTTGGTTCAGATGAAATTGGAAACAATGAAGATGAAAATGATGGGTTCTTTGCTTTTGACCAAGATGTGGGCAACAGAACTTGGTATCATTATCCAGGTGGCATCGATGCCATGAACAACACTTCAGCCCTCGGAGGTATCAATATCCCTTACTTTAGCCAAGGTACCTACTACGGCACTGGATTTTCAACTTTTGAACCTACGATGGGTATAACTTCGACAGATAACATCTACTTTTCGAGTTACGGTAACGGGCCTTCGGGTTCCACTGCCATCGTTCAATGCACCAGTATGATCGAAATGACAAGTTTATCTGATTTCAGTTGCCAAAATGTCTACGGGCCGGTTCTTCCAGTTGCTAACTCAAACGATCCTTATGTCTATGTTGACCCATGGACCGACCGCATCATGAAGTTCGATATGCATGCCTTACTCGGTATGACCGTTGAATGGAGCGATGATGAAGGCGATTCTTGGTTTGGCCCATCCGTTGCCACCTCATACTCCGTTCAAGACCATCAAACGATTGCATCTTCGCCATATGGTGGCATTCTCCATGAAACGCTCTGGGTATTTTGCATCAACGGAAACTATCCAGCACCATTATGCTCGCAAAGTCAAGATGGAGGGCTCACGTGGGGACCTGAACTTCCTGGAGCACCTGTTGATTGTCAGAGCGGTGGACTTTCAGCACACCTCATAGGTGCAGAAAACGGCAATTTCTATCGTGGCCAAATTGGCTGTGATGGAACTGGATATTCAATGTATAAAACCGAAAATGGGGCCCTTACTTGGAGTGAACATGTTTTACCGACTGGAGAATCTGGAACGGCAGATACATGGAACGCAGAAGAAGCACAAGTGGATACAGACAGTGAAAGTAACGTCTATGCCATGTGGATGGGCAATGACAACATGCCTTATTTTTCATATTCCGTTGATGATGCAAACACATGGTCTGATGCCATCATGGTTGGCCCTAGCCACCTAGAAGGCACTGGTTTCCCTGTGGTTATCGCTGGCGATCCTGGACGAGTTGCTTTCGGCTACATCGGTACCGAAGGTGATGGAGTATGGCACGGATACATCTCTGTAATTACAGATGCATTCAATGCCTCACCACTCATCACTACGGTCCAAATCAATGCCC
>Ga0307986_10003428_pt1 | contig 11027 bp, 5 predicted proteins | sample EllFjometageno82_FD_203170 | JGI IMG/M metagenome (GOLD analysis project Ga0307986, IMG submission 203170) | Marine microbial communities from Ellis Fjord, Antarctic Ocean - #82 | ecosystem: Environmental > Aquatic > Marine > Unclassified | place: Southern Ocean | collected 2014-10-09
AAGCTCCATCAAAAGACATTTTTGATAACATGAAAGTTTCAACTGGTGAAAAAGAAATGTCTACAACAATGGCTCTTGTTCGTATGTTAACAAATTTATTAAGGGATAAAAATGTTGCACCAAGATTAGTTCCTATAATACCAGACGAAGCAAGAACTTTTGGGATGGAAGGGTTTTTCCAAAAAATTGGAATTTATGCTCATGAAGGCCAAAAATATGAACCAGAAGATTCAGCACAATTAAGCTCTTATAGAGAAGATAAAAGTGGACAAGTTTTAGAGGAAGGAATTAACGAAGCTGGTGCAATGTCATCTTGGATAGCAGCAGGAACTTCTTACACTAATCATGATATTGAGATGATTCCAATTTATATATTTTATTCAATGTTTGGGTTTCAAAGAGTAGGAGATCTAGCTTGGGCAGGTGCCGATAGTCAATCCAGAGGTTTTTTGATAGGAGCGACAGCTGGAAGAACAACATTGGCTGGTGAAGGGCTGCAACACCAAGACGGTCATAGCCACTTATTAGCTTCAACGATACCTAATTGTGTAGCTTATGATCCAACATTTCATTACGAGTTGGCTGTAATTTTTAGAGAAGGTTTAAGAAGAATGCACGAAAAAAGAGAAAATATTTTTTATTACATCACAACAATGAATGAAAATTATTCCCACCCTGAAATGCCTAAAGATAAAAATTGTGAAGAAGGAATTTTAAGAGGAATGTATAAAATTAAAGAATTTAATAAAAATAAGAAAACTAAGATCCAATTTCTTGGATCTGGAACTATTTTAAGAGAAATGATTAAGGGTGCTGAAATTTTACAAAATGAGTATCAAATTGATAGTGAAATTTGGAGTGTTACAAGCTTTAATGAATTAAGAAAAGATGGAATGGAAGTTGAAAGGTATAATCTGTTAAATCCTGATAAAGAATCAAAAAAATCTTATGTAGAGAGTTGCTTAGGAAAAACAGAGGGGCCCATAATGGCAGCGTCAGACTACATGAGAATAAATTCTGATCAGATTAGACCATATATTAATAAGGCTTTTTACTCACTAGGAACAGATGGATTTGGCAGAAGTGATACGCGAAAAAATTTAAGAAATTTTTTTGAAGTCGATAAAGAGCATATTGTTGCTTATGGACTTAGTGTATTAGCTAAAGAGCAACTAATAGCCTCAAAATATGCCTCAGAAGCAATAAAAAAATACAATATTGATCCTAAAAAGCCAATCCCGACTAAACTTTAAGCATGTCTAGGATAGATTTAACAGTTCCAAATATAGGTGAATTTAAAGATGTAGAAGTAATTGAACTTTTAATTTCAGAAGGTCAAACTATAAAAAAAAATGAACCTTTGATTACAATCGAAAGTGATAAATCAAGTGTTGAAATACCAAGTACAGAAGATGGAAAAATTCTAAAAGTAAACATTAAAGTTGGAGATAAGGTTTCTGAGGGTGATATAATTCTAGAATTAGAAACAGTTAAAACTAAAGAAATCAAAACAGAAAAAAAAGAAAAATCTAATGAAGAAAAAGTCTCAGAAATTATTGTAGTTGATAATGACAAGAATTATAAAGAAGAGCAAGTTTTTAAAGTAGATGATGGTTCAAGAACTTTAGCATCACCCAAAGCTCGAAAATTTGCAAGAGAATTAGGTGTAAATATTAATCAAGTACCTGGAAGTGAAAGACAAGGAAGAGTTACAGAGGTTGATATAAAAAAATTTGTCTTTGGTAAAAAAGATACACCTGAGATAAAAGAGAAAAAACCTGAAAAAAAAATAACTGAAGATTATACACATTCAGAATTTGGAGAAATTGAAGTTAAAGATATACCAAGAGTTAAAAAATTGGCATCATCATATTTGATTAACTCATGGACAAATATCCCTCATGTTACCAATCATGATGAAGCAGACATAACTGAGTTGGAGAAATTTAGAACTTCACTTAAAGATACATATACAGGTGATAAGAAAAAAATTACTCCATTGGCTTTTATAGTAAGAGCATTAACAACTTCATTGAAAAAATTTCCAAATTTTAACTCTTCAATAGATAAAATTGAGGATGGAAAAATTACAATCAAAAAATACTACCATATAGGGATCGCTGTTGATACACCACATGGCTTAATGGTTCCAAAACTTAGAAATGCAGATAATAAAAATATTTCCTTAATAGGTAAGGAGCTTAAACAATTAAGTGATAAATGTAGAAATCTTAAAATTGATAAAAAAGAATTATTTGGTGGCTCAATGACAATTACCAGTCTTGGTGGTATTGGAGGATCATTTTTTACGCCAATTATAAATTACCCAGAAGTTGCAATTTTGGGTGTCGGTAAATCTAAAAAAAAACAGATTTATATAGATGGTAAATTTGTTACTCGAATAATGTTACCACTGTCCTTATCTTACGATCACAGAATAATTGATGGTGCAGAGGCAGCTCATTTTAATAATGATTTAAAAGAAAATTTAGGTAAAAACTTTGCTTATAAATTAGCGGTTTAATTAAAATTATGTCAAAAACTGCATCATTATTTAGCGCTTTGTTGTGCACTCTTATTTGGGGAACCACATTCATTGCCCAAGATACAGGCATGGATGACATAGGCCCCTTTACTTTTAATGCAGTTAGATTTTTTGTGGGTTTTTTAGCAATAATCCCGTTAGTTTTGTTGTTTGAGGTAAAAAAATTAAAATCAGAATTGAAATTAGATTTCAAAACTTTTGCAATCCTATCTTTTTTTATTGGTTTATCATTATTTTTAGGCTCTGCCTTACAACAGGTTGCGCTGCTTTACACGGATGTAGCTAATGCAGCGTTCTTTACGATTTTCTATGTTCCCATGGTCCCAATTATAATTTTTTTATTTAAAAAAAAATCAATACACTGGAGCGTATGGCCATCAGTGGTTTTATGTTTAATTGGAGGATATTTATTAACAAATTTTTATGATGCAACAATAAGGCTTGGAGATACTCTGGTAATATTAGGAGCTTTATTTTGGAGCACACATATTATTTTTACTGGTATCATAGTTACAAAGTACGATCTTCCATTGACGCTAGGTGCTGTTCAAACATTAATTGTAGCTCTATTTTCTTTTATAATCGGACTAGTCTATGAAGAATTTATTTTTGAGAATATTCTAAAAGAAATAGATTCTATTTTGTATGCAGGAATTCTTTCAGGTGGTTTCGCATTTATTTTACAAATTTATGCTCAAAAAAATATCACGCCTGCACCTGCAGCTATAATTTTTTCTTTAGAGGGTGTTTTTGCAACTATTGCCGCTTGGTTTCTGTTAGATCAGATATTAGGCATAAATAACTTATTAGGGTGTTTGTTCATATTGAGTGGTGTTTTGTTATCACAATTATTGCCACTGATGAAAAAAATAAGTTAAGAATATATTATTAAAAATAAAATTAAAGAAACGACTATTCTGTAGACTACAAAAATATTTAAAGAGAATTGATTTATATAAGATAAGAAAAACTTAACAGTTATATAAGAAAATAAAAAAGACAATATAATCGCAATTATTATTAAATAGTTTATTTCAATTGACAGAACAAAGGCATCTCTGAGCCCAAGGAAACTTGCCCCTGTCAATGCTGGAATTGATAATAAAAATGAAATTTTACTAGATTCAATTCTGTCAAATTTTAAAAATCTAGCTGCTGTTAAAGTAATGCCCGTCCTACTAACGCCAGGTATTAAAGCAAGAACCTGAAACAAACCAATAAATATTATAGATTTAATATTTAAGTTAGTAGATATATTTTTATCTACTTTGTTTCGATCAGCAAAAAATAGAATTATTCCAAACAATAAAGTTGTGCACGCTATGACTTTTATATTTCTAAGAAGATAAATAAGCTCAGTTGAATGCAGTATATATCCAAAGATAATAAGTGGTATTGAGCCAATTATAATTAGCTTCAAAAGTTTTTGATTATTTTTTAAGTCAAAAAGATCTTTTCTAAAATAAAATATTATTGCAAATAAAGAGCCTAAATGTAAGCTGATATCTATTAACAATGAACTTGTTTTCAAATCATAGAAGTTAGAAACTAGAATTAAATGTGCTGAAGAACTAATTGGTAAAAATTCAGATATTCCTTGAATGGCAGAAAGAATTAGGATTTCTATAAGATCTTGAAACATATAAGTGTCGTAACTCAAAAAATATTGATTTTAAACAATTCGATTTAATCATAATAGGTATGCAGTAACTAAAATCTTTATATTTATAGCTAATTAAAGTTAAAATTGGGTCATGTATACTGACCTAAATAATTCTTTTACTAGTAAAAACAGTGTATATTTTAGTGTAAGTTTATAAATAAAATGACTGATAAAATGCTTAAATTTGTAAAGATAGGTCAGCAAACGCCACCTAAAAGAGATGTAGGCACTAGAAAAGAGGATTTCAATGAGGTCTATGATGAATTTATTAATCGAAAAGCCCAAGAACAATCAAGCAGATGTTCACAATGTGGAGTACCTTTTTGCCAGATACATTGTCCACTGAGTAATAATATTCCAGATTGGTTAAAATTAACTGCAGAGGGAAGATTAAAAGAGGCCTATGAATTATCCCAAAGCACTAACAATATGCCAGAAGTATGTGGAAGAATATGTCCGCAAGATAGACTGTGTGAAGGTAACTGTGTTATAGAACAATCAGGTCATGGAACTGTAACCATTGGCTCAATAGAAAAATACATAACAGATAACGCCTGGGAACAAGGTTGGATTAAACCAATTGATGTAAAATACGAAAAAAATCAAAGTGTAGGAATAATTGGTGCGGGACCTGCAGGGCTAGCAACCGCCGAGCAACTAAGAAAAAGTGGTTATAAAGTTACTGTGTATGATCGGTATGATCGTGCGGGGGGATTATTAATTTATGGAATTCCAAATTTTAAATTAGAAAAACATGTGGTTGAAAGAAGAACAAAGCTTTTGAAAGATGGTGGAATAGAATTTGTTCAAAACTTTGAAATTGGTAAAGATGCTAACTTAGATCAATTGAGAAAAAAACATGATGCAATTTTAATTGCCACAGGAGTTTATAAACCCAGAGAAGTTGAGTTACCTGGAAGTGACTTAGATAATATTTTTCCTGCAATGGAATTTTTGACTGCTTCAAATAAAAAAGGTTTGGGAGATAAAGTAGAACTATTTGATAAAGGTATATTGAATGCTGAAGGTAAAGATGTTGTAGTTATAGGCGGTGGAGATACTGCCATGGACTGTGTAAGAACATCAATAAGACAAAAAGCTAAATCAGTTAAATGCCTTTATAGAAGAGATAAAGAAAATATGCCAGGATCAGCTAGAGAAGTAGCTAATGCAGCAGAAGAAGGTGTTGAATTTGTATGGCTATCAAGCCTTAAAGAATTTAAAGGAAAAAATAAAATAGAATATTTAAAAGTTGATCAAATTAAATTAGGTGAACCTGATGATTCAGGTAGAAGAAGTCCAGAAGTTAAAGGGGGTTCAGAATTTGAAATTAAAGCAGATATGGTGATCAAAGCGCTAGGATTTAATCCAGAAAATTTACCATTACTATTTGATGCTAAGGAGCTGCAGGTAACTAAGTGGGGAACAATTAAGACAGATTTTGATACGATGGAAACAAATTTAAAAGGTGTCTTTGCTGCTGGAGATATTGTGAGAGGAGCTTCATTAGTTGTATGGGCCATTAAAGACGGAAGAGAAGCTGCTTCTTCAATCAAGACATATCTTGAAAATATCGAGTTAAAAAAAATAAAAGTAGCATAATGAAAAATTATAAAAAAAATTTAGAATTACTCTCTAAAAATCATGTTTACTCTAAAGAAATGGAACATGATGCATGCGGGGTAGGACTGATTGTTTCTACAGAAGGAAAAAAATCGAGAGTAGTTGTTGAGCATGGGATTGAGGCTTTAAAAGCTGTTTGGCATCGTGGAGCAGTGGATGCTGATGGAAAAACAGGAGATGGAGCAGGGATTCATCTAGAAATACCAAAAGATTTTTTCATAGAAAAAATACAGGTTACAGGACACAAATATGATGATTCTGAGATTTGTGTAGGTATGATTTTTTTGCCACGAAACGATTACTCCCCCCAAGAAAGCTGCAAAACCATTGTTGAAAGTGAATTAACTAAAAATAATTTCAGTATTTATGGCTGGAGACAAGTTCCTGTAAATCCAAAGGTCTTAGGAGAAAAAGCCTTTCAAACAATGCCTGAAATTATTCAGGTTTTGTTTAAATCGAATGACTCAAATTTGCTTAATAAAGAACTTGAGAGAAAAATTTATGAAACAAGAAAAAAAATAGAAAATAAAGCCTTTAATTTATCTCTAAACAATTTTTATATTTGCTCTATTAGTTCTAAGTCAATCATTTACAAAGGAATGTTTTTGGCTGAAGCAATATCTGATTTCTTTTTAGATTTAAAAGATAAAAGATTTATATCGAGATATGCTATTTTTCATCAAAGGTTTTCGACTAATACCGCTCCTAGCTGGAGTTTGGCTCAACCGTTCAGAGCAGTTGCTCACAATGGTGAAATTAACACATATAAAGGAAATAAAAATTGGATGAAAGTTCATGAGCAAGAAATGAGCAGTCCACTTTTTGAAAACGTAAATAATTTAAAACCGGTAATTCAAAAAGGTGTTTCCGACTCAGCAGCACTAGATAATGTTTTTGAACTATTAAATAAATCTGGTCAACCTGCGCCTTTAGCTAAACTAATGTTAATCCCAGATGCATGGTCAAAAAAAAATAAAACTCTCCCAAAAAATCATCAACAGTTATTTAATTTTTTAAATAGTACAATGGAACCATGGGACGGACCTGCTGCAATAGCTGCAACAGATAATGAGTGGGTGATTGCTGCAAATGATAGAAATGGGTTAAGACCTCTTCGATATGCAATTACTAAAGATAAACTTCTTTTTGCTGGTTCAGAAACAGGAATGATAGAATTAAATGAAAAAAAAATTTTATCAAAAGGAAGATTGGGTCCAGGTGAGATTATAGGAGTAAGAATTGAAAAAGGAAAAGTTTTTTCAAACGATCAAATTAAAGATTATTTAGCAAAAGAATTTAAACATTTTAATTCACAAATAATAGATTTGGATAAAAAATTATCTATTTCCAATGAGAAACATAATTTTGATGGAGAAGATTTAAGAAGAAGACAGCATACTTTTGGAATAAGTTTAGAAGATTTGGAATTAATTTTACATCCTATGGCTGAAGATGCAAAAGAAGCAATAGGCTCAATGGGAGATGACACGCCTTTAGCTGTGTTATCAGATAAATATCGACCACTTTATCATTTTTTTAGACAAAACTTTAGTCAAGTAACCAACCCTCCAATTGATTCATTAAGAGAGAATAAGGTTATGAGTTTAAAAACTAGATTTGGAAATTTAGGAAATATTCTTGATTTTAACACTTTAACCAAAAAAAATATCTATGTTTTAAATAGCCCAATATTATCTAATTCACAATTTAATAAATTTATAAATTTTTTTGAAAAAAATTCTTTAGCTATTGATTGCACATTCTCTAATGAGGTAAGTCTACCAAGTGCCATTGAAAGAATCCAGAGAGAGGCTGAAATTGCGGTTAGACAAGGTGTAACGCAGTTAATCTTAAGTGATAAAGAACTTTCATCTAAAAATTTACCAATGCCAATGTTGTTGTGCGTTGGGGCGATTAACACTTTTTTAATAGATAAAAAATTAAGGGGATATGTTTCGATTAACGTTCAATCAGGTGAAGCTTTAGATACCCATTCATTTGCTACGTTAATAGGAGTGGGCGCAACAACAATTAACCCATACCTAGCTTTTGACAGTTTATATCAAAGGCATGAAAAAAAATTATTTGGTCAGTATAGTTTCGATGATTGTATTCAAAGATATATAAAGTCAGTAAACGCAGGTCTTTTAAAAATAATGTCTAAAATGGGCATATCAGTATTAAGCTCTTATAGAGGTGGATGTAATTTTGAAACCGTTGGATTAAGTAGAACTATTGTTGATGATTATTTTCCAGGAGTAATTTCTAAAATTTCAGGAATTGGATTGATGGGTATTGAAAAAAAAATACGTCAGATTCACAAAGAAGCATTTGAAAGTATGGAAACAGTTTTGCCCATTGGAGGTATTTACAGATATAGAAAAAATGGCGAAACACATCAGTACCAAGGAAAGTTAATTCATTTATTGCAAAGTGCAGTAGGTTCAAATTCATATTCAGCGTATAAAAAATATGCTGAAGGAATATATAATTTACCACCAATTAATTTAAGAGATTTAATTAATTTCAGAAAAAAGAAATTAGGTCCATCAATTGAGATATCTGAAGTTGAACCTATAGAAAAAATACTAAAAAGATTTGGTAGTGGAAGTATGTCTCATGGAGCCTTGTCCAAAGAAGCGCATGAAACATTGGCAATAGGAATGAATAGAATTAAAGGAGCGTCCTGCAGTGGTGAGGGTGGAGAGGATGCTAGTAGATTTAAAATTATGGATAATGGGGACAGTGCAAGTTCTAGAGTTAAACAAATTGCATCTGCAAGATTTGGTGTAACAATAAATTATTTAAATAATTGTAATGAAATAGAAATTAAGATGGCCCAAGGTGCGAAACCAGGGGAAGGTGGTCAATTACCAGGCTTTAAAGTAACGAAAGAAATTGCTGAATTGAGACATTCTACTCCGGGAGTAACCTTAATCTCTCCACCTCCACATCATGATATCTACTCAATAGAAGATCTGGCTCAATTAATTTATGATTTAAAACAAATTAATCCAAAAGCAAGAGTTGGTGTTAAACTAGTTGCTTCATCGGGCATCGGTACTATTGCCGCTGGAGTAGCCAAAGCTAAAGCAGATATTATTTTGATTTCAGGACATAATGGTGGAACAGGTGCGACTCCTCAAACAAGTGTAAAGTACGTTGGTATACCCTGGGAAATGGGTCTTACTGAAGCTAACCAAGTTCTTACATTAAATGACTTAAGACATAAAGTCACTTTAAGAACTGATGGAGGTATTAAAACAGGTAGAGATGTTGTTATTGCTGCGATGATGGGAGCAGAAGAATATGGGGTTGCAACAACAGCCTTGGTTGCGATGGGATGCATTATGGTAAGACAGTGTCACTCAAACACTTGTCCGGTTGGTGTTTGCACTCAAGATGAAAAATTAAGAGAAAAGTTTACAGGCACACCAGACAAAGTAGTGAATTTATTTACTTTTATTGCCTCAGAAGTAAGAGAGATTTTAGCCGAGTTAGGATTTAAATCTTTAAATGATATAATTGGAAGAACTGATTTATTAATGCAAGTAAGTAAAGCCTCACCTAATTTAGATGATTTAGATTTAAATCCATTATTTGTTCAAGCTGACCCAGGAAATAATAAAAGATATTGTGAAACACCAGAAATTAATAAGGTACCCGATACATTGGACCAAGAGATTTGGCCAGAAATTGAAAAATCTTTGGACAATTCAGAAAAGATTAAAAAAGAATATATTATAAAGAATACTAATAGAGCAGTTGGTACAAGAATTTCATACCATCTTTATAAGAAATACGGTTATGAAAAATTAGATGAAAATTTTCTCACCTTAAACTTTAAAGGTTCAGCTGGACAATCATTTGGAGCTTTTTCTTCCAAAGGGTTAAAACTTAATCTCAAAGGTGACGCAAATGATTATGTTGGAAAAGGATTATCTGGTGCCACAATTTCGATAAAACTTTCAGACGAAAGCAATTTAGTTTCTAATGAAAATACAATTATTGGAAATACAGTCCTCTATGGAGCCACATCCGGTAAACTTTTTGCTGCGGGTCAAGCAGGAGATAGATTTGCAGTAAGAAATTCTGGTGCCATAACAGTTATTGAAGGATGTGACTCAAATGGATGTGAATATATGACTGGAGGAACAGTTGTTGTCCTTGGAGAAGTGGGAGATAATTTTGCAGCTGGTATGACGGGAGGTATGGCTTTTATTTATGATAAATCGAAGGAATTCGTAAAAAAAATAAATCCAGAAACTGTTGTTTGGCAGAATGTTGAAACAGAACATTGGATAAATTTTTTAAAAAATATGGTTTTGGAACACTCAGAAGAAACGGACTCCTCACTATCAAAAAATATTATTGCTAATTTTGAAGTAGAAATAAAAAATTTTGTCCAAGTTTGCCCAAAAGAAATGTTAGATAAACTTGTAAACCCAATAACATTAAAAAAAATAATTAAAAATGTGGGTTAAATAAGAAAGCTTAATTCTTTAATTAAAATTTTTAGCCATTTTTTTGATGAAAGGCTATGATCGCCTTTTTTCACAATAACTAATTTTTTCTCTGCATTTTTAAAGATTTTTAATAGTTTTTTTGAGTAACTAAGAGGTACAGATTCATCTTTTTCACCGTGCACCATAGTAACTTTTAATTTGTCATGGATATTTTTCCTTAAAACCTTATTTTTTCTACCATCTTTAATTAATTGAAGAGTTATTGGATATTCATATTTCCCATGCTTTAAGTTTATAACTCCTTTGGTAGAAACTTCTTTTTTCATTTTTTTTGTAAATTTTTTCCACATCAAGTTTTCTAAAAACTCAGGTGCTGAACCAATTCCTAAAAAACCCACAATCTTTTTTTTGAAAATCTGAAATTGATTAAGAGATATCCAGGCACCCATACTAGAACCAATTAATATAAAATTATTTGTCTTAACAACTTTTTTAATCAATAGAGTGGTTTCTTTACTCCACTTACTGATATTCCCACTAATAAATTTTCCTGAAGATTTTCCATGACCAGAGTATTCTAAAGCTAAAAAACCTAATTTGTTTCTGGTTGCAAATTTTAAAAAGGCTTTAGGTTTTTTTCCTTCCAGGTCCGACATAAAACCATGCAGAAAAACAATAAAGGGTCTATTTTTCTCATATTTTATTAAACATCTTATCTTTTTCGAATTCG
>Ga0307986_10003429_pt1 | contig 11023 bp, 13 predicted proteins | sample EllFjometageno82_FD_203170 | JGI IMG/M metagenome (GOLD analysis project Ga0307986, IMG submission 203170) | Marine microbial communities from Ellis Fjord, Antarctic Ocean - #82 | ecosystem: Environmental > Aquatic > Marine > Unclassified | place: Southern Ocean | collected 2014-10-09
ATGATGAACCAAATGTGTATAGCTGGTGCAGTTCAAGGATTAGCTGAAGCTCTAAATTTTGGAATTAACGCAGGTTTAAATATGGATGATGTTGTTGAGACTATCTCAAAAGGTGCAGCTCAATCTTGGCAAATGGAAAATAGATCTAAAACAATGGTGGCTGATAAATTTGACTACGGTTTTGCAGTTGACTGGATGAGAAAAGATTTAAAAATTGCAATGGAAGAGGCAAAAAGAAATGGTTCACCTGTTCCTATTACTACATTAATTGATGGTTTCTATTCAGAGGTTCAAAAAATGGGTGGAAATAGATGGGACAGTTCTAGTCTAATTGCTCTACTTAAAAAAAAAAAATAACAAGTGTCAACCGTCGTTAGTTACTATGAAGATTTTAATGAAATAGAAAAAAAAATCTGGGATCTTTTATCTAGTGCAGTTAGAGATCGTAACTCAGAATTTAGAACCCCGGTATTTATTTGTGGTAATAATAATGATCTTGATGGAAGAGTAGTCGTTTTAAGAAAAGCTAGTCAGCAAAATAAATTTATTCAATATCATAGTGATATTAGATCCTCTAAGATAGAAAAGATAAAAAAAAATCCCAATTGTTCAGTTTTATTTTACGGTAAACAAGAAAAGATACAGCTAAGACTTAAAGCAGAATGTACAGTTCACTTTAATGATGAAATTACAAAAGAGTCCTGGAAAAACACAGGTCATATAAGTAGAAAATGCTATTTAGTTACGAATGGACCGGGTACAGAGTCTGTAACGCCTACTTCAGGGCTAGATGATAAATTTGACAATTTTGATTATACAAAAGAAGAAAGTGAAACAGGATATAAAAACTTTTGTGTAATTAAATGTAAAGTTAAAAGTATTGAGTGGTTATACTTAGCAGCTAAAGGTCATCGTAGGGCTATATTTGATCTAGAAAACAATAAAAAAAATTGGCTGGTTCCATAATTATTTTTTATATTTTTTATAATTTTCAACATAATGTTTAGCGTTTTCTTTAATTTCTTCAACTTCCTTATCTGTAACTTGTCTAATAACTTTTCCAGGAGAACCGAGAACTAATGATCGATCTGGAATTATTTTATTTTCTGTAATTAATGTATTCGCACCTATAATACAATTTTTTCCAATTTTAGTTTTATTAAGAATAGTACTTCCAATCCCAATTAAAGTATTGTCTCCTACTTCACAGCCATGAAGCATAACCATGTGTCCTACGGTTACACCTTTGCCTAGTGTTAATGGACAACCTGGATCCGTATGAAATACGCTTCCATCTTGAACATTAGATCTTTCATCAATAGTGATAGGTTCGATGTCACCTCTGAGGACAACGTTAAACCAAATATTGGTATCTTTTTTTAAGATAACTTTTCCAATTAGTACAGAATTGCTTGCTACCCAGGAATCTTTGTGAAGTGTTGGGGTGTTGTTTTCAAATTCAAAAATCATATAATTGCTGTAATATGATATTAAAATATTTATATTATTAATCCAAGAATAAAAACTACCTGATGTTTGTAATAATCACTAGAAATTTTCCACCTGATGTTGGTGGTATACAAAGCTTAATGGAAGGTTTGTCTAAAGGTTTGGCAAACCATGGCCCTGTAAAAATTTTTGCTGATGAATATTCCAATTTTGAAAATTATGATCAAAAATCAAATCTAAACATAACAAGAATTAAAGGCTTTAAAATTTTTAGAAAATTTAGAAAAGCTTTTTTAGTTAACAATTTTCTTAAAAATAATAACATAAAAGGAATTTTTTTTGATCACTGGAAAAGCCTCGAACATATTAAGCTAGAATATCTAAATAAATATCAGAATTTTTGCTTAATTCATTCTAAAGAAATAAATCATCCCCTAGGCAGTTCTTTAAATTCTAGAATGAATAAAGCTTTTAGGAAAACTAAGTTTATTATTGCTAATTCTAACTATACAAAAGATCTAGCAATAAATATGGGGCTTGAAAAAAATAAAATTCATATCATTAACCCTGGTACAAATTATCCAATTAAGATTAATGAAAAAGAAGTAATAAAAGCTAAAGAAATTTTTGGTTCTTCGTTTCCTAAGATTATTACTGTTTCCAGATTGGATAAAAGAAAAAATCATCAGAACATACTAATGGCTATTAAGAATTTAATACCCACTTATCCGGATATAAAATATATATGTGTTGGAGATGGAGATGAAAAAGATAACTTAGAAAAATTAAAAATACAGTTAGGATTAGAACATCAAGTAATTTTTTTACCAAGAACAGAAGAAAAATTGAAAGCTGCGCTATTAAATGAGTCCAACTTATTTTTAATGCCATCAGTTATCTACAGAAAATCAGTTGAAGGATTTGGAATAGCTTTTATAGAGGCAGCTAGTTATGGAAAAACATCAATTGGAGGAATTTCGGGTGGAGAGAATGATGCGATTCAAAATGGTAGAACCGGATATTTATGTGATGGCAATAATTTAAACTCAATTTATGAGGCTATCTTAAAAATATTTCAAAATAATAATTATAAAATTTTAGGGTTACAAGCCAAAGTGTTTTCAAAAAAATTTAAGTGGGAAAATATTATTAAGAAATATTTGTCGTTAATTTAAAATTTTTTTTATTTCTTCCATTACTACATCTGTTTTAAGCAAGTTCAAATCTTTGACGGATATGTGTTTAAATTTTTCTGACTCAATACTAACTTTTTGAGCAGTTGTGTGGCTGCCAAATAAAGCAAATCCTGTTTTATTCATATGGCAACAAATGTGTGCTGGTCCAGTATCATTAGCAACAACAAAACTTGCATCTTTAATTAAGCTTATAAGTTGACTTAAGTTTAAAGATTTTCCTTGGTCGAGAATAACATGTGAGTTAAGTAATTTTGCTTCTTTAATTTCATTTGGTCCTGGAGCCAAAACAATATCATACTTTTTTTTGTATTTAGATTTCAGCTGAGAAATTAATATCGAATAATATGGCCATTTTTTTTTTTTTAATTTAGGGGAACAAAAAGGAAAAATTAAAATATATTTTTTTTCAAAATAATTTTTAGTAATATTTCTGATGTTAACAATTGCCCAATTAAGGTTAGATCTTTTTACATGCATTGTTTTGATTCCACTTTTTTTAAGTTGGATTTCCATTCTTTCTAATACGGGCATTTTATCAAAATCTGATTTAAACTGGCCTGGTTCTAGTGTTGTAATTGTTGAGGACCATCTAGAACTTTTTAAGAGATATTTGCTATAAAATTTTGTTCTACTTGAATTTTGTAGATCAAATACGTGCTTAAAATTATAAAAAGATAATTTTTTTTTCAATTTATGGAGATAAAATAAATTCCATCTTGGCAACCTCCTGTCTATTATAACTTCATTTATATAAGGGCATTTTCTCATTAAATCAAAATATGGAGATGAGGTTAAGAGAACAACATGTGCTTTTAAATTAGATTTTTTAATATCTTCCATAGCTCCATTCGCTTGAATTAAATCTCCTAACGAACCATGCTTTATAATTAAAATATTTATCATTTTTTTTAACTTTATAAAATTTTGTTTATAGTATACTCAAAAAATTATTATGGATAATAAATTAGACAAAATTTTAGCAGAGATCTCAGCAGGTGAATTAATTGATAAAATAACTATCCTGGAAATTAAAAAAGATAAGATTAAAGACAGTGAAAAACTTAAAGATGTAGAAAAAGAGCTTCTATCATTAAGTGATTCCTTTAAAAAAACAATTCCAATAACTATTGAAATTGAAATATTATTAAAGAAATTAAAGTCTATTAATCTGAAGCTTTGGGATATTGAAAACGAAAAAAGATCAGCTGAAAAAAATAATGATTTTGGTGAAGCATTTGTGAAATTAGCTAGAAGTGTTTACAAAACAAATGATGAGAGATCTAAAGTGAAACTTGAAATTAATAATATTTTGGGTTCAAATATTAGAGAAGTCAAATCACATTACTAATTATTGTTAAGGCTAGGAATTTGCTTTCTTAAAAATTTAGAAATATTCGGGTCAATATTGCTTGTAATAACACCATTGCCTTTTTTTAATTCTTTTAAGATTTTACCATCAGGAGAAATAATTAAAGAATGTCCAAAAGTTTTTCTACCATTCCAGTGTGTACCGTTTTGTGCGGGCGCAAATATATAGCAATAATTTTCTATAGCTCTGGCTTTCAATAAAGTGTGCCAATGTTTTGCTCCAGTAGTTTTGGTAAAAGCTGAAGGTACAGAAAAAAATAAACAGTTCTTTTTTGATAATTTTCTATACATATTAGGAAACCTCATGTCGTAACAAATTGAAAGGCCTAATTTTCCCCATGGCAAATTTACCTCTTTGATTAATTTTCCCGGTGTAAAGGTTTTAGATTCAAAATATTTTTCTTTTTTGCTTAAAATAGCATCGTACATATGAATTTTATCATAATATGTTTTAATTTTTCCTTTTGAATTAATTAAAATTGACCTATTTTTTATTTTTTTATTTTCTCTGATAATGATGGAACCAATTAAAATCCACTTTTTATATTGTTTAGCAATTTTTCTAATTTCTATTAAATATAAATCTTTTTCCATTGAAGTTGCCGTTTTCAATAATTCTTTTTTATTTAGACCAAATAGAGAAGAGTTTTCAGGTGTAATTATAAAATCAGATCTTAGTTTTATTGCTTTTAAAATTAATTTTTTTGAAGAAATTAAATTTTTTTTTAAATTCCTGCCAGAAGACAATTGTATGCAAGCAACTTTAAACATATGAAGTAAAAATTTATTATATTTATTTCATTATAGATGATGCGAAGTTCCAATTACAATCAAAACTAGGAATGTGCACTCCTGAAACATTAACATTACCAAAACTTTTTTCTAAAACTTTACACCAGTTTTCTACTTGTTTAGGTTTTTTGTCTTTGCTACCTACTTGGGCAGTTATAATTCCGCCTGATTTTAAAATTCTTTTTAAGCCTTTCATATTTTTTCGGGCAAGATCAATACAGTACTGATCGTCATTTAGATCAACAAAAATTTTATCATACTTAGAATCTTCTACAGATTTGATACTTTCAAACGCATCTCCCCAAAATGTATTAACAGTATTGCTCTTTTTAACCTTGGAACAAACACTAGGTAAGTGTCGGTAGCACGATTCTACAATTTCTGGATCAAGTTCATACCAATCAATATAATTAGTATTATTGTCTAAACACTCTCTAGCAACACCTCCGTCACCACCTCCGATAATAGCAACATTATTGTTTTTTTTACTGAGATCGTAACTAGATTTAAAGAAAGTTGAGCTGTAAATTTTTTCATCTTTTTCAGCTACCTGGATTTCGTGATCAATAAAAAGTGCATTGCCAAATTCTTCAAGGTTCATTATCTCTACGAATTGACCTACTTTAGAAGTAAAAGTTTCCAATGTGTTGTTAACTACGTAATATTTTTTTTGTCCTGGAGTACTATATATATCGTCATATAAACTGACACTACTTCTATCAAAACTATTTACAACTACTCTCGTGTGTTCAATCTCTTTTTTTAAAATTTTTAAGGCTACTTTTGGTTGAACTTTTCCACATGTAAAAAAATCAAAACTAATAACTCCACGCTCCGGAAAAGTATGAAAACTAAAATGACTTTCAGATAAAAGTGCAACCAATGTAAATCCTTGAGGTTGAAATTCATGACTGCTAACGTTTAAAATTTCAACTTTAGCTGCTTTTGCAATTTTATAGATAATTTTTTCATAAAAAGATTTTGGATAATCTTTTTTAACACCTAGAAAATCTAAAGTGATGTGTTCTCCAACTTTTATCATAAAAAACTAACCTTTCTTATAATTTTTCATCTTAACTAAAACTATCTTCATTTCTTTTTTAGAAAGTATTTTAGGTATTCCAATTCTTAGGGCATTAATATATTGATTACAAATATTTTCAACCTCTTGGGCTAACTCAAAAGCTTTGTCTAAATTTTCTCCAAATGCAATCTGACCGTGATTTCCGATTAAACATGCCGATCTATTTTTGAGAGCAGATAAAATATTATTTGATAATTTTCTAGTTCCAAAAGTTGCATATTTCGTACATTTTATATCTTCTCCACCTGCAACACCGATCATATAATGAAATGCAGGTACAGATTTTTGATGCGTTGAAACAGCCGTAGCACACGTAGAGTGAGCATGGACAATTGCTTTTGCATCTTTTTTATTAACATAAATATCTTGGTGAAATCTCCATTCTGATGATGGGATTCCTTTTTTTTTGTCAAACTTACCTTTTAGAGAAACAAAGACTATATCTTTAGATTTAAGTGAGGAATACTTTGCACCAGATGGAGTTATGTAGAACCCATCTATTTTTTTTTCTTTAACTCGAACTGAAATGTTGCCCGACCTTAAAGCAGACAAATTGGTTGAATTTAATTTTTTAGAATATTTAATTGTTTCAGATTTTAATTTATTCACTATATAATTTTGTTTCTAGAAAGATTATTTATTGTGTAATATTTGAAAAAATTTTTCAAAATGAGATTGAAAATAAAAGTCATATCCATTAGAACCATGCACCTGTTGTGATCCATTCCATGGGTATGCTTCGAGAAGTCTTGGTACTTTCAATCCTTCGGCTATAGTGAAGCCCATAGAAGAATTTCCAATAAATAATTTACATGACTTGATAATCTGAGCCATGTCTAAAAAATCTTTACAATTGTAAAATCTTAAATTATTTATATTTTTTTTTAAGTCATCATATTCATTTATTGTTCCGATAAAATAAACATCCTCATACTTGCTCAAGAAATCATAATTTATAAAATGATTTTGATATCTTAAAGATCTTAAAATTATAATTTTATTTTTAATTGTTGGGTGTTCGTCGACGCTAAGAAAAGTCTCATTTAAATCAGCTTGAATGCCAGAGATATGAAAACCATATTTCATACTGTCAAATGTAAGTCTGATTGGAAGTTCCCTAATAAGATCAAAATTAATATCAATATTCTGTTTGTTGTATGTTTCTATAGAATCAAGATATTGCTGTTTTTTTAATAGAGGTAGCAGCATGTCGTAAATTTTTTTATTCATAAAAACTTGTCCTGCTGGATGGTGTGGGTAAAACTTACTAATTGGAGAATCTAGTTGAATATAAAGTTTACACTTATGTGTTTTAGAAAGGTTTTTTAATATTGGTAAGATATTTATTATATCGCCAGTATGACCAGAGTGAAGAAATGATATCTCTTTTTTATTATTCAAATTGTCTTGAATTTGATTTATGTATTTTTCAAACTTTACTTTAAATAATTTTTGGTCATTTTTTATTTGTAGAAGATTTTTATAGTTTTTGTATTTACTTCTGTTAAAAAGTTTATAGAAACCTCGCATTAAGAAGTTATTTAAATCTAACATTTTTTTTATTTAAACAGTTTTTTCAATCCTGCTTCTGAAGCTTCACAAACTCCTTTTTCTGTAATTAAACCAGTTACTAATTTAGCTGGAGTAACATCAAATGCCAAGTTAAGTACCTTACTTTTTTGTGGATAAATTAAAATTTTTTGAAGATTATTATCTTTATCTAAGCCTTCAATGTGAGAAAGTTCTTTCGGATCTCTTTCTTCTATTGGGATGTCTTTAGAATCTTTAATAGACCAATCTATTGTAGAACTTGGTAAGGCAACATAAAAAGGAACATTGTTATCTTTTGCTGCTAAAGCTTTTAAATAAGTTCCAATTTTATTTGCTACATCACCTGTGGAAAGGGTTCTATCTGTCCCTACTATGCAAATATCAACTTGGCCTCTTTGCATTAAAATTCCACCAGTGTTATCTGCGATAACTGTATTGGGTATGCCTTCTTCGTTTAACTCATAAGAAGTTAAGTTAGCACCTTGATTCCTAGGTCTTGTCTCATCTACCCAAACATGCACCTTTATACCTTTTTTATGTGCTTGATAAATTGGTGACGTTGCTGTGCCCCAATCAATTGTTGCAAGCCAACCTGCATTGCAATGTGTTAAAATATTAATAGTATTTTTTTTTTTGTTAGCTATATTTTCAATAATTTTAAGACCATTCATACCAATATTTTTGCAAAAATTTACATCTTCCTCAACAATTGTTTTAGCTTCTTCTAAAGCTGTTTTTAAAATTTCATTACTATTAACGCCTAATAGTTTTTTCATCATTCTTTCTACTGCCCATTTCAAATTAATAGCCGTAGGTCTTGAGGCTATTAAATCTTCACTAGACTTTTTTAAAAAAGATTGATCTTTGTTTTCAATTAAAGATAAGGCTAATCCATAAGCAGCTGTAGCTCCTATCAATGGGGCACCTCTAACTTCCATTGTCTTAATTGCATTGATTGAATCTTTAACTGTTTTTAATTCTTTAATTATAAATTGGTGTGGAAGTTTAGTCTGATCTATTATTTTAACAGAATTATTTTCAAACCAAATTGTTCGATATTGTTTTCCAGCGATCTTCATTTAATCTTTAGTTGAAAATTTAATTACATAAGAAACAAACATATTTGTAGTTATCGTCAGAAATATAAAAATAAAAAAAAAATTTCTTGTCATTTTAATATTCTTCCGGCTATATGTTTTAGTTTTTTTATAGTTTTTTTAGTTCTTAGCTTTTGGTCTGTTATTATTGCTGTATCTAAACAATTATTTGTTGGGTCTTTTTCGACTGAAAAATTTTTATATGTTTTAATAACTTCTTTAATCATATTTTGTGCATTTACAGCATTTTTTGTTAGTGTCTGGATAACCATAGAAACATCAACTTCATCATGTTCTGGATGCCAACAATCAAAATCTGTTACCATTGCAACAGCGCAATATCTAATCTCAGCTTCTCTAGCTAATTTTGCTTCTGGCATATTTGTCATTCCGATAATATCAGCTCCCCATGTTCTATAGAGTTTGGACTCGGCTAGCGAAGAAAACTGAGGTCCTTCCATTGCAATATAAGTACCATTCATTTGATGAGAAACATTTATTTTTTTTAATGCAGATTCACAGCAATCACCTAGTGATTTACTAACTGGTTTCGCCATTGAAACATGTGCAACAATTTCTTCATCAAAAAAAGTTGATGCTCTTGCAAAGGTTTTGTCTATAAACTGATCTGCAATAACAAAAGTTCCTGGGCTTAAATTTTCTTTTAAGGATCCTACAGCAGATATTGAAATAATATCTGTAACACCTAATTGTTTCATAGCATCAATATTAGCTCTATAATTTATATTAGTTGGGTTAATCTTATGCCCTCTACCATGCCTTGGAATAAAACAAATTTCTTCTTTATCTAATTTTGCAAGTAAAATTTCATCTGATGGATCTCCCCAAGAAGTTTTAATTTTTTTCCACTTGGTTTTCTCAAAACCTTCCATTTTATAAAGGCCACTTCCACCAATTATACCTAGTTTCCTTTTTTTCATTGTTTAATTATTAATGCTTTTTTGTTAGACATTGAAGCAAAATATGAATTTAAAAAAATACATAAGATCTATTCAAGATTATCCAAAAAAAGGAATTTTATTTAGAGATATAACAACTTTAATTAAGGATCCAGAAGCTTTTAATTATGCAATAGATAAAATAATTGAGATTTCTAAGAAGATTAAGTTTGACAAGGTTTCAGCAATTGAGTCTCGGGGTTTTATTTTTGCTTCAACTGTTTCTTATCTAACAAATAAACCTCTTATACTTTTAAGAAAAAAAGATAAATTACCAGCGGATAGATATTCGGTAGATTTTAAGCTTGAATACGGAGAAGCTACTATAGAAGTTCATAAAGATTCAATTGAGAAAAAAGAAAAAATTTTAATAATTGATGACCTTATCGCAACAGGTGGCACAGCGGAAGCTGCAGCTAAATTAATAGAAATATCTGGTGGAACTGTAGCTGGTTTTATTTTTATAATAAATTTATTTGACTTACCGGGAAATGATTTGCTTAGAAAAAAACTTTATTTTACTGAAAGTCTCGTTGAATTTCCAGGACACTAGGAATGATTATTTAAAAAATCTTTAATATAGTGCTTGAGGTCAATTTTACCAAAAAGCCTATAAACTTTATTCGAAAGATTATTATCGATTAACGTTGATGCATATCTTTCACCTTTCCTTGAGGGTAAGTACTTAATTTTTTTTTTAAACATTTCTGCTACTTCTAATATTGAATATGATTTTTTATTTGAAATACTGTAATGTCTACATAAATTATTTTTCCAAGCACTATAACAAACTTCAACTGTGTCTAGCACATGTGTAAACCTACGTGTTTGAGATCCTGGTTTTACAACGGTAAGTGGTTTTTTGGATTTATATAAATTCTCAAATATTCCTATAATAGTAGCCATATCACCTTTTTTAATTTGGTTTGGGCCATATACATTATAAAAATAAATTATTTCAAATTTAAAATTGAACCATTTTTTTAGGTTTTCTAATAATTCTAAATTTTTAGACTTTGTAAAGGCATAGGGAGATAAGTTTTTATCATTACCCTTATTTCCAAGCGTAGCAGATGTTGCCGAGTAAATAAGTTTAATTTTATTTTTTAAACAAAAATTAAATATAGCATTAGTACCTATCGAATTAGAATCAATACAATCATTCATTTTAAGAAAACTTTGATAAATTCTTGCAAATTCTCCAAAATGAAAAACTGAATGAATTTTGTTAGGATTCTTTATTAATTGAAATATATTTTTAGTATGTCCGTTAATATATTTAATTCTATTATTTTTAAAGTGATTATTTTTTGTACCAGAATAATAATTGTCTATGCTTATTATTTTGTAATTGGTTTTTTTTATTAATAATTCAATTAAATTAGAACCAACAAAACCTGCACCACCTGTTACTATTATTATTTTTTTTCTATTTAACATTTAACTTTTATTATATTTATAAATAAAACAAATCAATCTAAAGTTGGTCTGTACCAAGAAGATCTTCCAAGTATTGAGTTGATAAGT
>Ga0307986_10003431_pt1 | contig 11022 bp, 15 predicted proteins | sample EllFjometageno82_FD_203170 | JGI IMG/M metagenome (GOLD analysis project Ga0307986, IMG submission 203170) | Marine microbial communities from Ellis Fjord, Antarctic Ocean - #82 | ecosystem: Environmental > Aquatic > Marine > Unclassified | place: Southern Ocean | collected 2014-10-09
GATTCATCCGGAAACTCTGGATGACCCGTATCTCCACCTTCTAATCTTGGATCAAGGAATCCTTGACCACCTGCAAAGGTCCCATCATTATTAATCCCTTTAGCATCTAATTCTGGAATACCACCAAGTGTCCCAAAAAATACTGGTTCTTGTCCAGCCTCCCCATCACGATAAAATCCGACAACCCAAGTTCCCTCAACTACACCTAATGGGGATGTTCCTACACCTGTTTGACTTGCTGAAGTGATAGGAGCAACAGGATATGCCCACGGCAAACCTACAGTTGGTTGATCAGTTTTGTTTTCTGAGTGCCATCCCAAAACTCTAATCTTACATCTACCGAGATAAAGTGGATCATGGCGGTCTTCGACAACTCCTTGCCACCAAACGAATCCACCTTTTCCCATAAAATATGCCATATATTAAAATCCTCTACTTGTGTCACCTGTTGTGTTGAAATCTGCTACTCTACTATTAGTAAATTCTTCAGCAGTTTGAGTTGAACTTGATGTTACATCTGCTTCCGGTACTGCTCTATCTATTCCAGGCGAAACCTTTAAAGAATCTTTTATTGCCTCAAATTCTATGTCATATCTTTCTTTAGTAAAATGATGTCGTAATTTAGTAATTAAATAATACCCACTTAAATACGTATGATTTTGTGATTGTGTAATACCATCTCTGTCTTCAAGATATGTTGTGGGTAATTTGAATTCAATTAAATCCCCCACTGACCTAGTAGATAATCCAGGCGCCCTAATGTTTAATTTTATATTATTAGCTTGCTGATTCTGTACTAATCGTGATTGCATCCATTGTTCTACTCTACTTGGTTGAATGTTTAAATCTCCTTTTACTTCTCCATGTACACCAGCTGATCCGATGTCTGTTTTGAATCTAATATCATGAGCAAAATTAGTAGGATAAAAGGCCATCACAGATTCCGGTGAACCTAATGCATCTTGCTTTTCAGTAGCTAATTTTCCTGTTCCCAAATGAGAAAAAGAATCAGTAAAGTTTTTAGCATCACGTGATTGTGTTAAGAATTCTACTACTTCAGTAGACCCCGAGTTCTCATCAATAGTCGTGTGTGTCCCTAAAGAAGCCGGATCTACCAGATTAAAATCCAATGTGTCATATCTCATTCTAACTAAATCATGTGTAAGTAATCTATTTGCATACATTCCGGATGTTAAATTTTCAAGAACATCAAAATTAGAAGAAAATGAATATGCGTCAACGGCGGTCATTTCTATAGCAATATTTTTAACTTCAGCAGTTTGTGCACCTAATCGTTTTGGTTGTATCACATATACTTCTTTAATTGGTTCTTCTGGTGCAGTATATACTAGTTCAGTAGGTGAGCCAGGCGCGCCCGCCACTGTACTATATCCCATACCACCACCGGACATAAGAGTTTCCATAGAGATAAAAAAGAATCCTCGTGTGGTTTCATAAAAAACAAAACTAGATCCCACCGCCTGTTTACCAGCGGATATTGCTCTTGAAGCCAAAAATTCAAAAGCCTTGAATGGAGTTTGATTTGGTATAATTAAATCTGTCTGATTTTTAGTAGGTTCAATAAAAATACGTTTAGCTCTACCCTGTCTACCTTGTTGAAAAAACTGTCTATAAAGAGATTTCACCACATCAGATATTTTTCGTGGTGCAAGTGAAATTGGATCGAGTGCAGATTTTCTAACTTTTTGTTTTATATTTAAAATAGCTTCTTCAGAAACGAAAGATAGTTTATAGGTTAGCATTCCTTCATTAAGTTTAGTTATGTTAAGTATTTTAACTATTCTAAACTTTAAATCCATTAATCCTTCATTTTCACTTCCCTCAAATGGGCCAGGAATTGTAATTGAATTTCTTTGTCTTGTAAGACCTTTTGTTTTTACTATAACGTGTAAAGTTTCTTCACCAATAATAGGGACACTTTCCATTAATCCCACACCATCTAATATCTGTATATTTCCAGTAAGATAACTCCCAAAAAGATCTTCATAGATATTAAGATCTGACCAAGCAGCCTTTAGATCAACATATCCTCTTCTATTGGGTGATAAGAGATGAAGTTTTTCGAGCTGATACTCGCCAGGAAATGTGGGCAAGCTACCTGCTTGTGGATTCTTCAGAAAGTCAGATTTAGTTCCATGATCCTGAGAGGAAGTTGGTACTCCTTGTTCCTGTTTCCTCCTAGAGAGAACTGTAGGTGGAGCGGTGTTTGCGGAAGCCATTAATTAAGTTTCTCCGAATGTTCAGATAGTATGCCTGCGACATACCTTCTATCAATTAATTTAATATCTCGTTTATCTTCATTTCTCGACACTTCCCAATCATAGTTATATACAACTCTTCGCGATGAAACATCAAGAGTATTATAGGTTGTCACATCAACCTCAATCACAGCCTCAGAAATCGGTTCAGAAACCCCCGTTGCTTCTATTCTCGTCCTAATAATTTCCTCATAATGATGAATACTATTTTTTGCCTCTGTAAGAGAACCATATTTATTTTTAATATAGTTCCCAAATTCTCTAGAGTTTAAAGGCCAGTCGAAAAAAGGATCAGTTATATTGTTAATTAAAAAAATTAACCATGTATATTTTACATCACCATATACTTTAAATGCAGTTACATCGGGTCGTTCTGATTCTGGTACTGAATAAGGAAAATAATTAACAACATCATTTTTAATAATGTCTTTTATTTTCGCCTTAACCATAATGTTAATCGCAGTCTTAGTAGTTACAGGTTTTGCTCCAGTAATATCATAATTGATTTGTGGATAGTGTATAAAAAATTCAGACATTTGTTACGCTCCTTGATCGATTCTTTCTCGGTACATTACTTCAAGCTCCATAAAGGAAAGTTTCATTGATATGGTTACTGGATATTGTGTACCTCCAAAAAATAAAGGTACGCTTTCTGTTGTAAAATCTAAATCACATGCTGTACATACTGATTTTCCTATATTAAACATAGGACTTGTTCCGTCATCTGGCAATTCTTCCCCATTAATAAAAAAACTAATTCTATATTGATCCGGATATCCAAACAACATTGACGGTGCAGCCGTTTCACTTCCACCTCCATGAGAGGGTAACATGGATCTTTTAAATGCATTCACAATTTTTATACAGGCCTTAGATTCATTTACATCTTGTGGTAACATTTGAAAAGTAAAATCATGTGTCCTCATGTCAGTAGGACCTTGATATGCGGCAACAGTATAAGGATTAAGTACAGCACCTTGAGCCCGTTCCATTATAGTTTTTGTTCCTTGTACCATTACGTCCGTTCTGGCTGCAGTTGAAAGTAGTCCTACTGCAGCACCCTCACTTGTTTGCGCAGAAGAACTAGCGGCCAATGCACTTTTCAAGTTTTCAATACTCATTCCACCTGCAGGTCCACCTTGGTTTTGGATGTGTTTGACAGCCTTATCCCCCATGGCTCCCAATGCACCTAACTGAGTTGAAGCATAATCTGATTTATATGAAGTGGTTAGAGCATCGCCAGGAATATATAAAGCAATGTTAAATACCGGATTCTGAGATTTAAAATCAAAAGATTCAAAAGAAATCCAATTATCTCCACCGCCAGTGTGACCTAAACCAACCGGATATTGCGCGAACATTACTGGTAGTCTTACGGGTGCTTGTGGGCTGGGTGCGGTATTGTCATGTGGACTGCCCATTGAATATCTCCTTTCGTGTTGGTATTATTAAACTATCTATATATTTATATGGCATACAAAGGAAAGTTTCGCCCTCAAAATCCTAAAAAATATAAGGGTGACTATACTAAAATTATTTATCGATCTGGGTGGGAATTAACCTTCATGAACTATTTAGATCGACAGCCTACAATCTTGCGATGGTCAAGTGAAGAGATTATTATACCCTATCGTTCCCCTATTGACAATAAAATGCATAGATATTATCCAGATTTTTGGGTTAAAACTATTAAAGGTGAAACTCTAATTGAAATCAAACCTAAAAAACAAACCAAACCACCCAAACAACTCAAAGAAACTTTAAAACATAGAAGACGATACTTACGAGAAGTGAAGACATTTGTAGTTAATGAAGCCAAATGGAAAGCTGCAGTATCAGTTTGTGAGAACAAAGGTTGGAAATGGCAAATAATAACAGAGGACACTCTAGTAACTAAATAGTAATATGGCAACTACAGAAGAAACATATTTAGATAAATTGAAATCTGCAATCAAAACTGATACAGTCTCATCTAAAGCAAAGATGGCGGGTGATTGGTTTCGTTCTATTGTCAATAGAACACGAGGTAAGTTTTCTACGGCAACACCAGAAAAAATACTACAGCAAGGTGGAGTAAGGGGTGGTACTGAAACAAAGGGATCTTCTTCATCTTCCACTACTTCAATGACAAGTATACTTGGAAAAATGTATTTCTATTCTTATAATCCGAAACACAAAGCCACACTTCCTTGGTATGACACTTTCCCTTTAGTTTTTCCTATAGAAAAATATAACGATGGATTTCTTGGATTGAACTTTCATTATTTACAACCTAAAGATAGAGCTGTATTAATGGATCAACTTAAGTTGTATGCAAATAATACAAAGATGGATGAAACCACTAAATTACGATTAACATATAATATGTTAAAGGGTTTCTCTAAGATTAAAAGAGCAAAACCAACGATACATAGATATCTCTCTAGTAAAGTTAAATCTAAGTTTGTTCTGGTTAATGCAGATGAATGGGAAGTAGCACTCTTTCTACCAGTAGAGAGATTTAAGAAAGCAAGTAAAAAACAAGTATGGGCACATAGTAAGGGGATGTACTAATGACAACAGCGAGTGGCAGTGGGCCAGCATATTTTGCAGTAACGGATTTTATGTCCAAGTTGGACCTTCTAGGAAGTTATGCAAAAAGAAATAGATTTACTGTTGAGGTAGTACAGCCACCAACATTGGTGAGTACTGTTACACCTGCACAAATAGAGTTTCTTATTAAAACTGTATCATTTCCAAGTAGAACTTTCGGAACAACTACTCACAGAAGAGGTGGTAAATTTAGTTTAGAAGTTCCGTATGAAGTGACTGAAGAGCCTGTGACAATTACCTTCTTAGGTACAAACGGCTGGGAGGCTAGAAAATTTTGGTATGATTGGCATGAACACATACAAAGTAACAGTTCTTCGACTAACAGATTAGCACAATATAATATGCAGTATTATAAAGACTACATAGGAAGTATTTCAATTTCTGTTTACAATGAAGAATCCCAAAACGCGGTTGATCCCACACATAAAGTAACATTACATGAGTGTTGGCCGAAAACAATAAGTGCTATAGAACTAGGGTGGGAAAATTCAGAATTAATAGATTTTACAGTGGATATTTCATATAGCTGGTGGACAATCGAATAGACATTCAATTTTTATAATTATTATAGGAGAATATTATGGCTTTACCAAGAGTGACAACACCCACTTATGAGTTGAAAATACCATCAACAGGAGAAACGGTTTCATTTAGACCTTTTCTTGTAAAAGAAGAAAAAACATTATTAATGGCAATGGAATCTGGTGATAGCCAAGCAATGACCAGAGCCATGCAAGATATAATATCTTCTTGTACAGAAGGACAAGTAGACCTTAAAAATCTTGCATCATTTGATATTGAATATTTTTTCCTTCAGCTTAGAGGGAGATCAGTTGGAGAGGTATTAACAATACATCCTAGTAGACCTTCAGAGTTCACATGTTGTAAAGAAGCAACTCCCGAAGATAGTTGTGAAATTCATATTAATCTTGAGGACATTTCTATGAATACAACAGATATTAAATCTTCGGAAATAAATATCACTAAAGATATTGGAATGAAATTACAATTTCCACGGATTGATACGGTACAAAAATATGCTTCAGACGGTGAGGACATAAAATCAGATAATGTATTCAAATTGATTGTAGAGTGTATTGATTATATTTGGGATGGGGATGAAGTATACAAGGCAAAAGACTCTACTAAAAAAGAACTGGATGAATTCATTGAATCTCTTAGTTCTTCACAATTCGTTAAGGTAAGAGAATTTTTTGAATCGATGCCAAGATTAAGTCATGAAATAGATTGGAAATGTCCAAAATGTGAAAAATCTCATTCTCTACTTATTCAGGGGATTGATTCTTTTTTCGAATAGCGCTGAGTCACGATTCCCTAGCGAACCATTATCAAACAAACTTCGCTATGATTCAGCATCATAATTGGAGTCTAACTGAACTTGATAATATGTTACCATTTGAAAGACAAATATATATAATTTTATTACAGAATTGGATTAAATCAGAAAACGATAGAATATCCACCGAAAACGCCAAAAATAAAGGAAGATAACATGGCCGCAGGAGACACAGGAAAAACTTTAACTGATGTTGTAGATCAATTAGCCGAGGTTAATAAATCTATATCAAAAGATAAGTCTGTTAAAGTATTAACAAAGATGCTCAATCTGCAAATAAAGACCAATACATTGGCGGCAGAAGCAGCAGCGGAAGCTTCGAGAGGGGGGGATGATCCAGACACGGTTCCTGATTCAAAAGTGGAGGAAGCAAAAGCTGGTGGTTTTTTCTCTAAAATGGGTAGAGCTGTAATGAATCCTATTGGCGCCATGGGAAGAAGTATGAAGTCAGCAGGAAAAGGTATTAGTGGTTTTCTAAAAGGTTTAGCAAGTGGACTCGCGGCGTTCGCAAATCCAATGGTTTTATTGGGTGTAACAGTCTTGTCTCTGTCACTTCCAATATTTGCCGCTGGGCTCGCTGCAGCGTTCAAGGTATTTGAATTAATTGCAGGTGAAGGTAAGGCATTAGAATTTGTTACTGGTATAATCGAATCACTTGGTGAAGCAATTGGAACTATTCTTCATAAAGTTTTATCGGGTTTTGGAGAAATGGTAAAACGAATGGGTCCGTTTATCACCACCTTTTTTAATGGACTCGCCGTTGTAGTTGAAGCATTAACTCCAATTGTTAAATCATTATTCAAACTAATAAAAGATATTATTACTGATCCTGTTCTCAACAAGACCATGCAGGCAGTAATAGCCGCAATTTCTTCAGCCATTAGTGATGTTAAAGAGGTTCTCGTTGCTTTTGCGCCAGTAATAAAAAGTATTATTACTGATATTAGTGTAGTTATTGTTGAAGTAGCCGGTAAGATAGAAGCAATTGTTGCAACAATTGGTAGTGTAATTGAAAAAATACTAGGTAGTTTCGATAATGTAGTCAATTCGATAAGACCAATTATAGAAGAAATTGGGACAACTATATCATCAATTGTTACTTCTATTGGAGATAGTATAACAAAAGTAATTGGTTCTGTTTCATCCCTCATTACTGCAATCGGTAAAACTGTAGAGGGGGTGATAGATACCGTAGTTAGTGGAATAGAACGATTGGCCGGTCTTTCGCCTGGTAATATGTTAGGTGTTGCTGCTGGATTAATTGCAATAGGTGCAGGTCTTGTAGTCTTTACTGCTGGCGCAGCCGTTGCTGGTGGTTTTATGCCCAGTTCTGCGGAACTAGAAACTGTAGCTAAAAGTATTGAAAAATTTGGGGCAATAGATGCAACAAATCTTTCAGGAGTTGGTACTGGAATGCAAGCGGTTGGTGTTGGATTATTGGCCTTTGGTGCTGGTGGTGCATTGGCATCGTTACTCAATGATCCAACAGGATTGGAAGGTGTTGCATCATCTGTATCAAAATTTGGAGCAATAGATGCAACTAACTTTGCAATGGTTGGTGGGGGAATTACAGCATTAGGTAAGGGACTCGCAACTTTTGGTGCAGGTGGATTACTGGCTGGTATTTCTGAAGGAATAGGTAAGTTTTTTGGGGCAAGTGATCCTGTTGAAAAATTTCAAAGATTTGCAGCAATTGGGCCAGGACTTAATCAAGCCGCTCTTGGAATTACAGGTCTTGCACAAGCTATGAACGTATTAGGAAATTCCAACATAGGAAAAACAGCTGATGCACTTGATAAGTTTATGGGTAACGTTGATATGGAGAAATTAACTGCATTCTCAAAAGCTACAGAGGGATTAATGACAGGTCAAATGTTAGCCAATTTACAGATAGAAAGTAAACAAAATGGAGGCGGGCAAACCACAATAATTAATAACAATACTAATTCTTCGATAGTTGGAAGTTCTGCAATTGCCTTACCCGCCTCTGGAGTTTCACCATCAAATGGTGATGTAATGAATGTTCGTATAATCAATTAGTGATTAACTTTTATAATAACCATCTGAAAGATAATAAATAAAAGCATCAATCAAATCAGGTTGACCCCAAGCCGATATACACCATACCATTAACATCACACAAAACAGAAATCCATACATACCATTATTATCATTATTCATTACTCTTGCTCGGCTAATTGAGCAAAGTAAGAATACTCTTCGGTATTACCAATCGAACCAGCGGACTCCGCAGTTGTAACACTTTCAACAACAGATGGTTCATGTGGAGTAGTCATAGGTTTGCCACCATCAAACGGTGCATCAAAACTATTAGAAGTTGGTGTAGGGGTGTTGGATGTTATTCCAAGTACTCTATCCAATTTCTCCTTCAACTCTGCATAAGGTTTAAAATTCGTTGGATCAGTAAAGGCTTCCAATGAATGTTCTGATTTCCAAACCTCTTCCATCTTAGTTTCTTCTGGATCAAGAGGGGTAGGATTTTCAAATTCACTCTTATCATAATTTGAGAACCCATCAATCTTACGAATCTTTATTTTGAAATTTGCACCTTCCCATAAATCAAAGGGATTAACTGGTGTCTCATCTTCAAATTGAGGATTCATCTTATCATTAAGTTTATCCCAAATTTTCTTTCCGAATTTATACAACCGAACTTGTCCTTCATTTTGAGGATTCGCTGGATCTTTAAGAACATAAACATTAGAAACATAAGTGAGTCTACGTTTCTGTTTACGGGCGATCTCTTTGTTCGCCTCAATTCCGGAGTTCCAGAGTTGTGAATTGTGTTCACTTACTGGATCTTTTTGACCAAGAGTGGTTAGGGAATTTTCAATGTACCATCCGCCTGGCCCTTGAAATCCATGATTCCAAGAACGTGACCAAGGAAGGTCTTCTCCATCTGGAGCGGGGAGAAATCGAACAACGGCCATTCCGTTGCCTGACTTGTCCAATTCTGGACGCCAAAAGCGATCATCATCGCCTCGACCTTGTGATGGAGCATTAAGTTTTGCGGTTTCTTTTAGGAGATTTTGAAGTTTATCTCCACGTTTTTTCTTCATTTCTGCGAACGACATATATTACCTTTCGTATTGCGTTGTATTGATTGTATTGCGATTTATGCGATTTATTCACTTAATCATAATATAGTTATATTATACCATACTTTTCTGATTTGTCAACCCCCCTTTCATATTGGTAGTTTTGAGGTCCTTGGAATAAGATGTAGATTTTCTGCTTCATCTTGTATATTTTGTTTCAGTTTTCCACCAACCATTTTACCGGCAGTTTCTGGTTCTAATTTATTTTCATCACAATAATGTACTACCGCATCAATGTAAGTCATATTTGTTTCTTGAACCAACTCTTCAATCTTTCCCATGAATATCATGGAATTATTCATTTTAACTGCCATTAGCTAATGCCTCTGATTCTTTATGTTCTGGATCATCTTTATCTTTAAACCAATAATCCACTGTTTTAGTTAAGGCCGCTACGTAGGTCCCTATCAGGATATTAATTATGTCCCTGTAAGTATCAGTGACCAGTGTGCCAAAAAATAGCACATAAAGTAAAACGAAAAAAACGGTAAATACAACAAGACTCAAAGAAAATCTTGCTATAAAGTTCCACGTTTTTCTTTTCTCAATTGACGTTGATTTGTCATTTACTAGTTGTTCATTTAAAGTAGACTTTATAACAGCCATTAGATTTCCCCTTTAATTATGCTCTTCATATTTAACACCTTCTCGTTCTAGAAGAAGTTGTCTATTTTTCATGTGTTCCCCTAGAACATCATTTTTGTTCTGACCAAAATATCCAACGGCGTAACCACTTTCACACATCCATTTGTTTATGTTTGTCCATCCGGAAAACTCATGTCCATCTTCTGTACAATTTATCCAAAGTTCACCTAGTACTCTACCAAACTTACCTCTACTGTCTGACTCAGGACATCGACATTGAATTTCAATATCATCCCTGTCTGACATTACTGCCCAATGTACCCACGATTTGAGAGCCGCCGATGCGAGTTTCCCATAAAACTTTTCTTCCAAATCTCTTGTTCGTGATTCGGGGGTGTCGATTCCGAGCAGGCGGATTCTATTACATATACGTACATCAAACCCCAAATCAAAAACTGCATCAATGGTATCTCCATCAACAACTTTTTCTACAGCAGTTATGTTATATACAAATTCACAGGGTTCATCGTTTTTATATTCGGCCACGGTCATCCTCCCAATCTAATTTCCATTTATCGTTTATAAGTGATACTTTAACTTTACCCAAATCTACCGTTTCGGGATAGAGATATGTATATCCCCTTCCACCATAGTTAGGATTAACTTCATGAGGTTCACCCCGCTTTATTTTTCCTGCCAAGTCTGCTAACTCACGTGTCTCTATATGTTTTTCGAATACTTCTCGTTCGCCAGGAATTAATTCATATCTCGCTACTTCTGATTTATATCCTAATTTATACTCTGACATAAATTACCCCTTTTTATTTGTGTGTGGTGGCCGGTTCTTCTGTTTCCAAGCGACCGGCCGGAGGACTACCCTCTAACTCAGCTATACTCTACGCAGCAAGTGCGTAAGAATATGCAGTATAATCGGAATTATTTGCGATTAAGTTATTTGATGTTGGTCATCACCCTTTTTGTTCTCTCTGATATTCTCTCTAGCAATCGAATACCCGATGGCCCCAGCAACGGAACACACATAAGATATGGCAAAAAGTATCATCAAGAATGTACAATCCGTAATGTTGAT
>Ga0307986_10003433_pt1 | contig 11021 bp, 8 predicted proteins | sample EllFjometageno82_FD_203170 | JGI IMG/M metagenome (GOLD analysis project Ga0307986, IMG submission 203170) | Marine microbial communities from Ellis Fjord, Antarctic Ocean - #82 | ecosystem: Environmental > Aquatic > Marine > Unclassified | place: Southern Ocean | collected 2014-10-09
TGGAAAACCTAGGCACTTCTAGTACTTTAAAATTTTTACCTGACTGAATCTGCGCTTGAATTGTATACCTTCCGTCGACAAATAAATAATTTTCTTTTTTTAGGATTACAGCAAAACCCGCTGAACCGCTAAAGTTAGTAAGTGTTTTTAATCTATCTGGGTAAGAATATTCTGAAAAGTAAGCATCATTTTTTGGAACTACATATCCATCTAAACTATTAATTCTTATTAATTTTTTTAGTTGTGTAATTTTATTTTTATTCATTTAATTCTTTTTTGATACCTAATCCAACCAGGACTTCTAGTTCCTTCTTCAATTTCAAAATCTTGATTAAATTCAAAATCATTAACATCGTCTTTGGTATCATCAAAAAATGAATTTTTTTCCAAAAACTTCTCAGGCAACTCCTCAATAAACCTTGAAGCCATACTGTCAATCCAATTGCCTTGATAAAATCTGTTCATAGCAAACGACACAATAGCTCTTTTTTTAGCCCTAGTAATACCGACATACGCTAATCGTCTTTCCTCTTCTAGCCCATTTTGACCTTTTTCATCAATAGACTTTTGATGTGGAAACAGACCCTCTTCCCAGCCTGGAAGAAAAACAACATCAAATTCAAGTCCTTTTGAACCATGCATAGTCATCATATTAACCTTTTCTCCATCCCAATCTTGATCAATTGATGTTGCTAGGGCTACGTGCTCTAAAAAATTTTCCAACCCATCAAAGTCCTTCATGGCACTTAAAAGTTCTTTAATATTTTCTAATCTACTTTCATTTTCAATATCTTTCTTATTTTTAAGCATTGCTGAATATCCAGATTCATCTAATACTAATTGCAGTAACTTAACATGATTAATTTTTTTTATGTTTATGTCGTTTCTCCATTTATCTGTTAAAAATAAAAAAGAACTAAGACCTATTTTTGTTTTAGGTTTAATTAAATTTTGTTCAATTAAAGTTTTTGAGGCAATTTCTAAACTTAACAAATTTTTATTTGAAAATTCATGTATTAATCTTAAAGTACTTTCACCAATAGATCTTTTAGGGTTATTTACTATTCTTCCAAAAGCCAAATCATCTTTTGGTTGATGAATTAATCTTAAATACGCAACACAATCTTTAATCTCTGCTCTTTCATAAAATTTAGTTCCTCCTAAAATTCTATAAGGCATTCCAATTTTTAAAAAACGTTCTTCAAATTCTCTAGTTTGAAATATAGCTCTAACTAAAATAGCTATACCATTTAAAGAATATTTTTTTTTTAACTTTTTTTCAATTTCGTCTGAGATTCCTGTTGCTTCATCTTTTCCATTCTTAAAACAATTGAGCTTAACAAGTTCACCCTCTTCCATTGTAGTTTTTAAAGTTTTTCCTACTCTATTTTGATTATTTGCAATAAGTTCAGAAGCAACTGATAGAATATTTTGAGATGAACGGTAATTTTCTTCTAGTCTTATTATTTTTGAATTTTCATAAACTTGATCAAATTCTAAAAAATTTTTTATTTCTGCTCCACGCCAACTATAAATTGACTGATCATCATCACCAACACAGCAGATATTTTTATGTTTTTCAGCGAGTAAGTATAACCATCTACTTTGGATGTAGTTTGTATCCTGATATTCATCTACTAATATGTATTTAAAATTACTTGAATAGATTTCTCTAATATCTAAGTTTTTTTCTAGAATTTTTACAACATGTAAAATTAAATCACCAAAATCACATGCATTAAGATCTATTAACTTTTGTTGATATATTTTATAAAGTGGAAATACTGTTTTTTCGTATATATCATTTTTGCTAATAATAACTTCGTTAGGATAAAAGCCTTTATTTTTCCACCTATCAATAATAGACAAAATATATTTTGGGGCTAGCTGCTTTATGTCTATATTTTCAGCTTTACATATATTTTTTATTAATCTTACCTGGTCATCAGTATCAATAATTGTAAAGTTTGAAGTCAAACCAACAGCTGGGGCATGCTTTCTTAAAAGTTTTGCACAAATTGAGTGAAACGTTCCAAGCCAAGATAGACCAATAGCTTCAGTGTGTAGTATCGAGCTTACTCTTCTATGCATTTCTTTTGCTGCCTTATTGGTAAAAGTTACTGACAATATTTGATTTGGAAACGCCTTTTTTTCTTTAATTATATGGGCAATTCTTGATGTAAGAACTTTAGTTTTTCCAGAACCTGCACCAGCAACTATAAGTAAAGGGCCATGAAGATGTAAAACAGCTTCTTTCTGCGCATCATTGAGATTATTTAAATATTCAGAGTTTATCATTTTTAAAATTTAACTATAAGTTATTAAAATTTCAATAATAAATATGAAACAAATAATTAAAAATTTGAATAACTTAATTAAAAAGACAATATTCAATCTTCGTAATAAAACAAATAATAAATTTAAAATTATTTTTTTTAACAAAGATTTGATTGTTAAAAATTTCAATAATTTTATTCAAAATTTAATAATAAAGGTTCAGAATAAAACAAAAAATAACAATTTAATTAAAAAGATAACATTAAAATCTCAGAATAAAGTAAATAGTAACTTTGAAATTAGTGTTTTTAATAAGTTTATAATAGCTTTTATCTCTTTATTATTTATTTATTTATTTTATTTATTGATACCTCTTTTGTATGACAAAACGTCAATACAAAGCAATATTGAAAAAAAATTATTAAAAGAATTTAAAATAAATTTTAGTTTATCCTCTGATATTTCTTATTATATTTTACCTACACCTCATTACTTAATTAAAGACTCTAAAATTTTAAATAATGATAATGAAAAAATAGATTCTATAGCTGAAATAAAAAATTTGAAGGTCTTTATCAGTCAAAAAAATCTTTTTAATAAAGATAAACTTAGTCTTAAAAATGTAGTTATTGATAATGCTAACTTTTCATTATTAAAAAATAATTTAAAATTACTCAATAGTTCTAGCAACAATAAATTTTCTAATAAAGAAATTAAGATAAAAAATAGTAATATTTTTTTTAAAGATGACTCAGGTGAAATAGTTACCATCATTAAAGTGTTAAAGGCATTTTTCTTTTTTGATAATGAGCAATTGCTTAATTTGTCTAGACTAAAAGGAGAGGTATTTAATATACCATTCATTTTTGATTTTAAAAAAGAAATTTATTCGACAGAAAATAAAAGAATTAATATTACAGCAAAAAAACTTAAATTTAATTTTTTTAATGAATCTAATAAAGAAAATAATAACTTGATTGTAGGTAAAAACATTATTACATTTTTTAATTCTAAAATTAAAACTAAATATACTCGTGATGATAATTTAATTACTTTTAAGTCAATAAATTCTGGACTAAATAATTCTGGTGTCAATTTTGGTGGTAAACTCTCAGTGACTCCATTTGATTTGATTTTAAATATTGATTTAGGTAATTATAAAATATCCAAATTATTTAATATGAATACCCTTTTATCTGAGGTTGTTAAATCTAAAATATTATTAAACGATAACATAAGTGTAAATAGTACCATCACTGCAACTTCAAATTCAAAAGATCAAATTTTTCAAAATGCAAAAATTAATTTAAATATTATCAACGGAAAAATAAATTTTGATAATTCACAATTAATTAATAAAAAAATCGGACAAGTTAAAATAGAAAATAGTAATTTGTATTTTATAAACAATAAAATAATTTTAGACTCTAATATTATTATAGATATTAAAAACCATAAAAATTTCTTTTCTTTTCTTCAGACTAACAAGAAAACAAGAAGACCTATTAAAAAAATTTTAGTTAATTCAAGTTATGATTTCTCAACTAATAAGATTGAGTTTAATAATATTGAGATAGATAATAAGAAACTTAACTATAGATTATTAGCAATTATTGAAGATTTAAATAATAATTCTAATAACATCAATAGAATTAGACTTATATTAAATAGGTTATTTAATGCCTACGAAGGATAGATCATTTTTCTAGGATCCACTATTCTTTCATAATCTTTTTCTTTAATAAGATTAGTTTTTAGAGTTTCATGTTTTAAGCTAGTTCCATTTTTCAAAGCACTTTTTGCGATTTTTGCAGCATTGTCATATCCAATATGTGGAACTAAGGCTGTAACAAGCATTAAAGAATTATCCAAGTGTTCTTTAATTTTTTTTTTGTTGGCCCTAATTCCCTTAACACAATATTCCGCAAAATTTTTTGAACTATCTCCAATAAGATCAATAGACTGAAGTATACTGTGTGCAATCATTGGTTTAAATACATTAAGTTCAAAATGCCCATGAGACCCAGCCAAAGTAATTCCAGTATGATTTCCTATCACTTTTGCACAAACCATAGTCACAGCCTCACATTGTGTAGGATTAACTTTACCTGGCATAATGGATGAACCTGGTTCATTTTCTGGCAATACTAATTCACCATAACCAGCTCTTGGTCCCGAACCTAAAAATCTTATATCATTTGATATTTTCATTAACGCAACAGCGCACGTATTTAATGTTCCTGAAAAATTTATTATAGAATCATGAGCCGCAAGCTCAGCAAATTTATTTTTTGCAGGCTTAAAAGATATTTTGGTATATTTTGCTATCTCTTTAACAATTTTTTTGTCGAAACCTTTTTTTGAATTAATTCCAGTACCAACAGCAGTACCACCTTGAGCGAGAAAATGTAGCTCTTTAATAGCATACTCTATTCTTTCAATACATTTCTTTAACTGGACTTGATATCCAGAAAATTCCTGGCCAAGAGATAAAGGTGTTGCATCCTGTAAGTGAGTTCTTCCAACTTTGATGATATTTTTAAATTCTTTAGTTTTTTTATTTAATTCTTTTTCCAAGATTTTTAAATTTGGTAATAGTTTACTTTTAGTTTCTTGAACCACAGATATATGCATTGCTGTGGGAAAAACATCATTAGTAGATTGAGATTTATTTACATGGTCATTTGGATGCACAGGTTTTTTGGAACCTTTTTTTCCACCCATAATCTCAATGGCTCTATTTGCAATTACTTCATTAACGTTCATATTTGTCTGAGTTCCAGAGCCAGTTTGCCAAACTTTTAAAGGGAAATTATCGTCCAGTTTTCCTTTAATAACCTCATCAGAGGCTCTTATTATTGAATTAGTTCTTTTTTTATCAATTTGCTTTTCTTTGTAATGAACAAGTGCAGCTGATCTTTTAATGATTGCAATAGATCTAATTATTGAAATATTAACTAAAATTTTTCCGATATTGAAAAATTTATTAGATCTTTGAGTTGAAGCTCCCCAGTATTTATCAGCGGGAACATTAACAATTCCTATACTATCAAATTCTTTTCTTAATTTCATTAATTAATTTATATTTAATAATTTATTATACTTATACATTAAATTAAAAAAAATTATAGGAGCTAAATGTCAAATTTTAACAAAGTAAAAATATTTATGGAAACCTTCGGTCAAGAAGTCAAACATAAACCCTCTTTTAGCAATAATAAAATTAACAAGCTAAGGTATAATCTAATTAAAGAAGAACTAGAAGAGCTTAATGATGCTATGAAAAATAACGATCTTTTAGAAGTTGCTGATGCTTTAACTGATATATTGTATGTTACTTATGGTGCTGGTCATGCGTTTGGTATTGATCTTGATAAATGTTTTGAGGAAGTTCAAAATTCAAATATGAGTAAATTAGATGAGAATGGCAAACCAATACTTAATGAGGCTGGAAAAATTATGAAAGGACCCAAATATTACAAACCAAACCTAAGCAAATATTTAAAATAGACAACCTTTTAATAAGATTTATTTAATTTTTAAATTTAAATAGATAATCCCAACCAGTTAAAGTGTCTATGTGAATATAATTTTTTTTTAATAAAAAATCATTTACTTCTTCAAATTTTTTTAGATCTACACACTCTATGAGTAAATATTTAAAATTATAAGAATTAAAGTCTACTCCTTTAAGAACATTCATTTCCATACCCTCAACGTCAAGTGAAAAAAAATCAATAACTTTAGGAGCATCAGAATCAATTAAAATAGAATTTAAAGTTTTTAACTTTATGCTTGTTTGAGAAATATTTTTTTTTGTATCCTTTTGTTTTTTTGAGTACCAGTCAAAATATTTTTTATCAACAAATTCTTTGCAAGTCGAGTAGTCCCCATTACCTAATAATGTAGTGTTAGGTTTGCCATGAAACTCTGAACAACCATTATTAAAAAACTTATTTTTTTTTGATCTATTATTTACTAAATAATTGAAATGTGGAGATGGCTCAATTAGTAGACCATGCCAATTCTTATATTTTTCAAAATAAAGTGTATTTGAATTATGAACTCCATCATGGGCTCCCATTTCAATGAAGTAACCATTATCATAATTTATATATTTAAGCATTTTTTCATCAATCTTTTTAAGACCATTAAATTTTCTAAAATTTTTTTTATAAAATGTTTTCAACGAATACGGAATTATTCTTTTAAAAGTTTGAGAGACTAAATTTATCAATTTCATTTTATTATGTTTTTTATCTTATTAGGGGCGTTCTGTTACCCGGTGCCCCAAACCGTGCTTCTATAATTAACCTAAGTTAATTATGCAGCAATAGCGTAACTTTCGTTAGCATTTATAAATTAGCCCGTTACGGTGGTACAATCCCGAACGAAAGAATAGCCTTTAGTCACCCGTCGATCCTATTTCACCCCCATAAAATATAATGGTGGAGGTGGTGGGTACTGCCCCCACGTCCGTAATGGTTATTACGAAATTCGTTTATCGTTATAGCCCAAAGGGCAACACATCATATCACAATAAGCGCAAATGTTAAATATATTTGCAAAGGAAAAAAATTAAAGTATTGATCATATTAGAATAATTGAAAAAAAAGCAATGAACGAAAAAATCTCACTTATAATACCATCAAAAAATGAAGTAGAGTCTTTAGGGACAGTGCTTTTAGAATTAAAAGATAATAAATTCGTAGATGAGATTTTAGTTGTTGTAGATGATATAAATGACAATTCTATTTTAGTTGCAGAAAAATATAATTGTAAAATAGTTATTCAAAAAAAAAGTGGCTACGGTTCAGCAATTATAGAGGGTTATAGAAATGCAAAAAATAAATTCGGGTGCATATTTAATGCTGACTATTCATTTGATCCAAAGTATTTTGAGGAATTAATTAAAGAATCTCAATCAAATGATTTTATATTTGGAAGCAGATACAGAAAAGGATCTGGCAGTGACGATGATGACATAATTACATATACTGGAAATAGAATATTTTCATTCATTACAAATAAAATCTTAGGTATAAAGTTAACAGATATATTATTCACATATGTTTTGTGTGATGTTAAAAAATTTAATTCAATTAATTTTAAAAATATTGACTTTAGACTTTGCATAGAATTGCCAGTTAAAGTGAAAAAAAATGAATTTACATACTCAGAAGTTACAATGTTTGAAAGAAAAAGATTTGCAGGAAAAAAAAAACCAAATGCTCTTAAAGATGGTTTTTTAATACTTATTGAAATAATAAAAAGTTTTAAAAACTTGATCTAAAAGTTAATATTTTATGTCTATACCCTTTTTTTCAATTGATTTGGATCTTAAGGATATTTTTAGTTTAACTAAAAATATTATATTTCCATTTAATAAACAAAAAAGTGAATTAAAAATTCAAAAAATTCTTGAAAGAAGATTTCCTAATAAAAGTGTAGTAATATTACCCTCTGCTAGATTAGGTTTTTATTTAAGTTTAAAAAAATATTTTAAAGAAAATGATGAAATTATTTTTTCTTCAATGAGCTTTCCATTGTATGTAAAAATTGCAAACCAACTAAAATTAAAAGTTCGTTTAGTAGATGTAAATGAAAAAAATTTAAATATTGATTTAAAAAAACTTAAAGAAAGTATAACACCCCTAACAAAAGGAATTGTAGCAACCCACTTATTTGGTTACCCATGTGAAATTAATGAAATTAAGGATATAGCAAAAAAAAATAACATAGTTTTAATAGAAGACTGTGCTCAATCTTTTGGAACCTATAGTAATGAAATAGAAACAGGAAATTTTGGGGATGTAGGAATCTTTAGCTGTAGCCTAATCAAGATTCCAACGACATTAGGTGGGGGAATTTTGATAACATCAAACAAAGAGTTGGTAAAATTTATTTACTCTTGGAAAAAAGAAAATCTTTCAAAATCAATTAAAAAAGAATTTTTGCTAATTCTAAAAAATATTATCTCAGTAGCTAATTCATTTCCTTTCCTATATTCAATTTTAAGTTCAAAGGTGTTATTTTTTTTAAACAGGTTTAATCCAAGAGTTTATAGAAAAATAATATACTCAGGGATGGGTCTTAAAAAAGGCGTTTTTGACCCTAGAGAAAGAAGTGATCTATCCAAATATCAATTAGAGTTTGGAATTAGTCAATTAAATAAATTAGACAAGATGCAAGAAAAAAGAACTCAAAATTCTATTTATTTGAAAAATAAATTAGCTGGATTAAAAAATGTTTCATTTTTAGATTATGATGAACAAATAAAATGGAATTATCAGTATTTCATAATTAAAATTAACAATAACTACTCAGAGTTTAATAAAAAAATTTTTAAAAGAGGAGTTCATGCAATGGAGGAAAATGTGTGGAATTGTCTAGATTATAATTATTCAATAATTAATGATGGTGATAATTTTAATAGAACAATTGAGAATAATCAAAAAATATTAAGAATTCAGAATTCATCTTATTTAACAAAAAAAAATTTAGACAAAATTATTAGTACAATAATAGAGTCTGCTAATGATTAAGACAGTAAAAAGTATAGATGGTTTTTTTAAAGAAAAACTCAATATAGTTAAATTGAACTATAAAAAACAACAATTTGATAGATATAATACTATAGTTGGAGAGGGAAATTCAATTTCAAACCTTCCTTATTTAAGCAATACAAAAGCAATAAAACAAAAAGATTCTAGAAATTTTTTAATAGATAAAAAAAATCTTTTATTGACAGTTGATGGAAACTCAAATCTTGCCGATATACATAATTTTTTATTAAAACATAAATATTATTGTCATTATTTTTCATCTTATCCGCTTGTTACAGTTGGGGGGTGTATTGCTAATGGCACACATGGAATTGCTCCAAAATTAGGTATCTTTAATGATTTTGTAAAAGAAATAGAAATTTATAATCCAAATTTTGGATTAAAAAAACTATCAAATAAACAAAACAAAGAAATTTTTGAACTAACCAAATCTGGTTTTGGAATGACAGGTATTATAGTAAGAGCTAAATTAAAAATTTTTAAGCTTCCCTCTACAAATATAAAAATTGAAAATTTTGAATTTAATGATCTTTTAAATTGTTATAAATTTATGAAGCAATCTAAGCAAATTTATAATCAAAACAGTTTTACAGTTAATTATTCAAAAAAAAAAATATTTTTTGGGCGTTTAATCACGGGATCATTTGGAAAAAAAGAATTTGTTATTAAAAAAATCAAGAATAAAAAAATCCCAAGTTTGCGATTTGGAATATTTAAATATTTTTTTTTAAAAAATTTGATTTTTAATCTAATATTTTTATTAGAAAGATTAAAGATTCTCTTAAAGAAAGAACGTCATATTAATGATATTCTTTTTACTTCAAATAAAAGAACAGCCTACTTTTTATTAATGCCAGATAAATTTATTGAATATCAAAACATAATTCCTGAGAAAAAAGTGAAAAATTACCTAGTAGATTTCGAAAATATTATTTTAAAATATAGGCCAAATATATCATTGCTTCACCTAAAACAATTCTTGAATGATAGTAAAAATTTTGAATTTAATGGAAAAGGATTAGCCATAGCTATTCACATAATTAAAGACAAAAATCTTGAAATTTTTGTTAAAAAATTGATTGAATTAGATTTTAAATACAAGTGTAAATTAAATCTGTATAAAAATAGTCTAATATCCTCTAATATAGCTGAAAAATTTAACAAAAATAATTATCAAAAATTTTTAGATAAAATCAAAAAAATTAATAAAAATTATAAATTTACTAACAATATATTTAAAAGAAATATTTAGTGAAAAAATTAGGTAAAATCAAAATTTTTGGATAATTTTTTTATATTTTTGATTTATTCATTTTTTAAATAATTTTTTTGACTCATTTAAATACTCTTGCGAGTTGTAAATATTAAAGATGTCTTTGGATTGAGTCTATTGATAATTTATTGCCATTAATATAAAAGAAAAATTAAAATCATGAAATTAACTAAAGAACAATCACAAGAGATTAAAGATCAACAGTCTCAACAAAATCAAACAAAAAGAGTTACCGCTCCAGCGCTTGAAAATATTCTTTATGAAGCAATGCCAGCATTGGACCATGGCTTTATAAGAGTTGTAGATTATATGGGTGATGACACATCAATTGTCCAATCTGCAAGAGTTTCGTATGGAAAAGGGACGAAACAAGTTTCGACTGATGCAGGCTTAATTAAATATTTGATGAGACATTGGCACAGTACGCCATTTGAAATGTGTGAAATTAAATATCACGTAAAGCTTCCAATTTTTATTGCACGTCAATGGATTAGACATAGAACGGCAAATGTAAATGAATACTCGGCAAGATATTCTATATTGGATAAAGAATTTTATTTACCATCTGCAGAAAATTTAGCAGCCCAATCTTCTAGTAACAGACAAGGAAGAGGTGATGTTATTGAAGGTGAACAAGCAAAAGAGGTTTTAGAACTTTTAAAAAATGATGCAGATAGAACTTATGACAATTATGAAATGATGTTGAATGAGAGATTTGATGGATCAATTATTGATGAAAATAAAAAGGGTTTAGCTCGAGAGCTTGCAAGAATGAATTTAACTTTAAATACATATACTCAGTGGTACTGGAAAACTGATTTATTGAACTTAATGAATTTTTTAAGACTAAGAGCTGATAGCCACGCACAGTATGAAATAAGAGTTTATGCAGACATTATGCTGGA
>Ga0307986_10003437_pt1 | contig 11017 bp, 9 predicted proteins | sample EllFjometageno82_FD_203170 | JGI IMG/M metagenome (GOLD analysis project Ga0307986, IMG submission 203170) | Marine microbial communities from Ellis Fjord, Antarctic Ocean - #82 | ecosystem: Environmental > Aquatic > Marine > Unclassified | place: Southern Ocean | collected 2014-10-09
CTTCAGTTGCTTTAATCCATTCTGCTTGAGATGGAAAAAGTTTATATTTCTTCATTCCTAAATCAACTATTGGCCCAGTTGCATTTCCTTCATTATCAACACGAAAAGCGGGACAAGTATGCAAAGTCATAGCTCCTACTTTTTTAGGCTTAAAGCCAGCATGCCAATCATGATGCCAACCCTCTTTAATATCAATTTTTACTTGTCCTGGTTTAGCTTTAATTTTTTTTACATGTTCCTCACAAGGTTTAGCTAAAGTAAGGTTATCTATACTTCCATGAACATAGAGCATTTTGGTATTGGCTGTAATTTCTGGTTCTAAAAACAAGCCTGCCATTCTACATTCAGCTGCCTCACCAATAATTGCATCAAATCCATTTTTTCCTTCTAAAAATAAAGATGTAAATTTAACATCAGAAACCATAAGAGCATTAGTGCCTCCTCTTGAGTGTCCAGTTAATCCTATCTTACCATTTGATCTTGGATGATCTTTTAAAACCTTATATGCCATCATTGTATCTATTGCTGCAGAAGCAATTGTAGCATTAGATTGGTCTCTCCAAGTGCTTGTTACTCCTCTACTACAAAAGTTGTCTATAAACATTACACCAATTCCTAAATCTAAAAGTTTTTTTTGACCACTATTTATAAATTCACTAAAGATATAGGCATCTGCTCCACCACTTGCATGTGCCCAAATAACGATAGGAACTTTATCAGATCCTTTTGGCAATAATAGATAGCTAGTAATTTCTATTGGATGTTTTTTATGCGCACCAACAATTACAGCTCTTTGATCGAAACCTGAATATGAATTGAATTTAATAAACTTACCGTCTGGAAATACTTTAGAAGCAGGTACTAAAAGAGATTTTTTTTTGGTACAATGTTGTTTCGGATTAAAGTCTTTTATATTAATTTTTTTTGTATAATGATTTGCATTAACATTTGTTACAAAAAGAATTGATATTAATATTAGGATTATTTTTTTCATAGAATTATAAATAAAGTAAAAAATTATATATACCTGAATAAGATTTAAGTACCAATAATTAAAAACCTATTTTGGGGTTTTTAACACTAAAAATTTATTCTTTTGGTTTAAAGGTTAAGCAAACACCATTATTACAATATCTTTTACCAGTTGGGTTTGGTCCATCATCAAAGATATGCCCATGATGACCACCACATTTTTTACAGTGATATTCAACTCTCTCGTAACCCAATAAAGTATCTGTCTTAGTTTCAAAAGCATTAGGTAATGACTGATAAAACGATGGCCAACCTGAGCCACTTTCATATTTATTTGATGCATCAAATAATTTTTCCCCACAGTTGGCACAATGATAGCTACCTTCTCTTTTCTCATGATTTAATTCACTAGTGCCTGGTGCTTCAGTTCCGTCTTCAAATAAAACTAATTTTTGTTCTGTAGTAAGATCTTGGTTAATTTTTTTTGTCATAAGTTTATTCTAGAACTCTTAAAGGTTTGCCAGCAACGCAAGCCTCTAAGTCTTCAATCATCTGTGTATAGAACAGGCTATAATTTTCTGCAGTAACATACCCAACATGTGGCATTAATAGTGCATTCGTTAAAAATCTTAACTTATTACCTTCTGGTAAAGGTTCTTTCTCATAAACATCAAGACCAGCTCCAGCAATAACATTTGTTGATAACGCAATAATTAAATCATCTTCATTAATAATTGAACCTCTTGATGTATTAATTAAAAAAGCAGTTTTCTTCATCATATCTAGTTCTTTTAACTTTATTAACTCTTTATATCTTTCTCCACCTTGAACATGGATAGATAAGAAATCAGAATTTTGAAATAGATCTTCTTTGCTACATGGTAATACGTTCAATTCTTTGCAGGTATCTAAATTTAAATTTTCACTCCAAGCCATAACTTCCATACCAAAAGCCTTACCAATTTTTGCAACTTGAGAGCCAACTCTACCAAGCCCCACTAAACCTAATATCTTTCCTTTAAGCTCAAAGCCAATAGTTGACTGCCAATAACCTTGATACATGTTATCGATTTCTTCTTTAAAGTTTCTAGCTAAACCTAAAATTAAACCCCATGTTAATTCAGATGTACCTGAAAAACCAATCTCAGTTCCACATACTATAATCTTTCTTTTTTTAGCTGCCACTAAGTCTATTGCTTTATTTCTTGAGCCACTTGTTATGATGTATTTAAGGTTATTAAGGTTATCGATTAAATTTTTTGTAATAAGAGTTCGCTCTCTCATTATTAATAATGCTTCAAAATCTGACAATTGTTCTATGGCATCAGCTTCATCAACAAAAGGTTCGCTGAATATTTTAAATTCATATTTTCCTGATAGTTTTTTTAAATCGACAAACTCATGAGAAACATTTTGATAATCATCTAAGATTGCAACTTTAAGCATTTTTAATCTTTCTATTTGATAAAAGAATTCCTGTTAAAATAAATATAGCGCCTAACATATGATAAAACATAAATTTTTCATTAAAAATAATCATTGCCATAATTGCACTTAATATAGGCATCATATGTAGAAAAACCCCCGCTCTATTTGCTCCAATTAAAGAAACTCCCTTGATCCAAAAAATAAAAGAGGCAAGACCTGGAAACAATACTACATAAAATAAAATTACAAAAAAATTTTGATTTGGAACAATTCTATAATTCATTTGATATTCTATAAAATAAATTGGAATTAAAAAAATAAATCCAAATGAAATTACTACTTCTAATAATGTTAACTGAGATAGTTCATGTTTTTTTTTCTTTAAAAGTGCAGAATATGTTGCCCATGACAACATCCCAAAAACCATTGTAATATCACCTTTATTAAAATCTAAATTGATTAGTACTCCAAGGTTAGCTTTAGTTATAATTAAAACGACACCAATAAAAGAACATGTAACACCCAATATTTGAAAAATATTAGTTTTTTCGATTTTTAAGATTGATGAAATAAAAATGATCATCACAGGTATTGTCGATATCATTAATACTCCACTGATTACTTGAGTAAAGTTCAGTGAATAATAAACAATTGAATTAAATATAGTCACACTTGTTATTCCAAGGACCGTATAATATTTATAATTTTTTAAAATATAATTTTTTTTTTTTAATATTTCTCGAATTGTAAAAGGTGCTAAAATTAACCAGGCAAACAGCCATCTATAAAAATTCAATGAAAATGGTGGTATTTGATATTGACTTGCAAATTTTCCAACCAGAAAATTTCCTGACCAAAATAAAGTTGCTAAAAATAAAAAAATATAAGCAAGGTTATGTTTGTTTATCACTTAGCTAAACCTAAGAGAGCTATAAGGTTTTAAATTCAAATTTGTATTTTCTTCGGCAATCATTCCAGAGATTATTTTTCCTGAAATTGGTCCTAATGTCCATCCTAAATGATGATGTCCAAAACAGTAAAAAACATTTTTATGATTTTTTGATGGTCCTATTACTGGTAAAAAATCAGGCAAACTTGGCCTAAAACCAAGCCATTCATCCTGATGCTCAGGTAAATCTCCAAGCATATATTTTGCATTATTAATTAAATTTTTAATTCTAGATTTAGATAATGGGTTATCTAATCCACCAAATTCTACAGTGCCTACTACTCTAAGTCCTTGCTCCATTGGGGTAATACCAAATCCTCTATTTTGAAAAATTACAGGTCTGCTTAAAAGATGATCACAATCTTTAAAGTGAACATGATAACCTCTTTCAGTATCAAGTGGTATTTTTTCATCTAAATTGTCTGTTAATTTTTTAGAAAACGCACCACAAGCAATAACAATTTTATTAAAAATAAATCTTTGTGTTTCAGTTTTTAAGACTGGTTTTCCATCATCAAAATCCAAGTTTTGTACATTCATCTTCAAAAATTTTCCTCCTTTCTTTAAAAAAAGATCAAATAGTTTTAATAGAATTTTTTTCGGGTTTCTTGCGTGCCTCCCTAACTTATAATAAACACCTCCATGATAAAAAGGTTTTATGTTAGGTTCAAGATCATGAATTTCTTTTGGTGTTACCACTTGTTGATCAACACCAAGTTCATTTCTGACACTAATTTCAAGCTCTCTGCTTTTTAAACTTTGATCATTCCAAATATATAAGATACCTTTTTTTTCGACCAATCCTTCAAGTTCAATTTCACCAAATAATTCATCATACGCAGGCAGCGCTAGGTCTAAAATTTGATGCATGTTTTTTGCTGTGTACATCATTTTTTTTGTTGAGCAATTACTTACAAATTTTAGAAGCCACGGAATCATTTTTGGTACATAATTCCATTTAAGTGCGAGCGGCCCTGTTGAACTTAAAAGCATAGCAGGTACATCAGTTAATACATCGGGTCTGTTTATCGGTACCGAAGCGTATGGAGAAAAGTGACCCGCATTACCATATGATGCAACTGGACTACCCGGATCTTCTCTATCAAAAATTGTTACCTTAAAACCCTTTTTTTGGAGAAATAATGCATTGGAAATACCTTGTATCCCAGCCCCCACAATTCCTATTTTTAAACCCTTTTCCATAATGCTTTATATAATTTTTAGGGTAAATTTTTATAGCGACAAATTATACAAATTTAGTAATGAGATATTTAAGCTATGAGTTGTTTATTGTGGATTTTAGAACTCATAACAATTGCAAATCCAATCATTGTTGCCATCATTGATGATCCTCCATATGACATAATTGGCAAAGGTGACCCTACTATAGGTAGTAAACCTAGTACCATTGACATATTTACAGTAACATAAACAAATATAGCCGAGCCGTAACCATAACAAAAAAGTTTGGCAAAATAACTTCTTGAGATTGAGCCAATTCTCACAACTCTATAAATAACAATTATATAAATAAGTAAAAGTCCTAGTGATCCTATAAAACCATGCTCTTCAGCAAATAAAGTAAAAATAAAATCAGTATGTTTTTCAGGCAGAAATTCTAAATAGCTTTGTGTTCCTTTTAGAAAGCCTTTACCAGTTAAACCACCAGATCCAACTGCTATTTTAGATTGGATTATTTGATATCCGGCGCCTAAGGGATCTCTGCCAGGATCAAGAAATGTTAAAATTCTTAATTTTTGATATGGTTTTAAAAAGGAGATAGCAAAAGGCAGTGAAATTAATAAAATTATAAAAGAATATATAAAATATTTAATATTTAGACCTGCAAGCCACATAACCAATAAGCCGCTTATTCCAATTAATATTGATGTACCTAAATCTGGTTGGCTTATCACAAGCATAATTGGTATAATTAAAATTAACAACACAATTATCATAGATTGAAAAGAACTAACTCTATCCACCTGCACGCGGTGATAATACTTTGCAAGGCATGCTATAATCGCAATCTTCATAAGTTCAGATGGTTGTAAATTTATAAAATATAAATTTATCCATCTTTGAGATCCTGATGCTTTAACACCATGTAAAGAAGCCCAAATTAAAAAAATTAAGACAATTCCATAAAATAAATAAGCAAAATAGTGCCAAAATTTTATATTAAAAAAAGATAGAAAAATCATGATTGGAAGAAAAATTAAAAATTTAATCATGTGACTTTTACTATGAAACAACATTTCGCCTCCATCTGTTGAGTACATTGAAAAAGTGCTTATTATTCCTAATAATACAATACATAATAATAAGATGTAATCGAAATTTTTTAATTTTTGAAAAAAAGTTGATTGTGAGTGAAATGAACTACGCTGCATCTATATTTTTAATCTTTTTTTATTTCTAATTTTTTCTCTGAATTCATGTCTATCTACAATTAATTTAAAAAGTTTTTTTGCCATAGGCGCTGCTGTTGAGCTACCTGATCCACCATGCTCAATGACCACACTTAGTGCATATCTTGGATTTTTATAAGGTCCAAAAGCAATATATAAAGCATGATCTCTTTCATTGTATGGAATATCTTGTGTTTTTAAATTCAACTCTCTATCTTTTTTGGTTATTCTCTTAACTTGAGATGTTCCTGTTTTTCCTGCAAATTGATATTTTGAATTTTTAATCCTTGATGAAAAAGAGGTTCCTCTCACTTCGTTTGTAGATGCAAACATTGCTTCTTGTATAAGTTTTATATTTTCAAAATTTTTATATAAAGTTTCATGTTTTTTATCTTTTATAAATGAAAATAAACCTTCACTCGATTCACTTAGACCTTTATATATTTGCTTATTAATTTTATAATTTTTTTCAATTAAAGATTGAACTTCTTCATATGTTTCATCATTTTTATTCACAGTTATTTTAGGATAAATTTTATGTCCTCCATTTGCTAACTGAGCCGTCATTAAGCATAATTGTAATGGTGTAGTTTGTAAGTAACCTTGTCCAATTCCAGTAATTAGAGTTTCTCCCAAAAGCCACCCTTTACCTAAATTATCTTTTTTCCATTTGGTATCAGGAACTAAGCCTTTTTTTTCATTAATATAAGTCTCATTCAAAACTTTTTCACCAAGCCCAAATTTTATAGCTGTTTCTTTTAAACGGTCGACTCCAAGTTTCCTTGCCACTTCATAAAAGTAGGTATCACAAGATTGCTTCATAGCTTCTCTCAAATTTACAACACCATGGCCTTTTTTTTTCCAACAATGGTAAGTTTGGCCATACATTTCAATTTTTCCAGTACAATTCACTTTAAAATTTTTATTTACAATATTATTTTCTAATGCTGATAAGGCTACAATCGGCTTGATTGTAGAGCCAGGCGAGTATAAACCAGACAAGGTTTTATTAATAAGCGGTTTTAAAGGGTTATTTCTAATTAATTGCCAATCATCATGACTTATCCCAAATAAAAATAAGTTTGGATCAAATGAGGGTGAGGAATGCATTGCAATTATCTCACCTGTATAAATATCCATTACACTTATTGACCCTGACACATCCTTAAGCAATTTAGAACACAACTGTTGAATTTTAGTATCTAAAGTTAGTCTAATATCTTTTCCCTTTATGCCTTCTTGGTGATCTATCTGATTAATTCTTTTTCCATAAGCATTGACTTCGTATCTTTGAACTCCATTAACTCCTATTAACTCCTTTTCAAAAGATTTCTCTAAACCAGTTTTACCTACCTTAAGACCAGGTACAAAACTATTTTTAATTTCTTCATTTTCTATTAAATCTTTTTCACTTGCTTCACTAACATAGCCTATAACATGAGTATAACTTTCTTTAAAAGGGTAATCACGTGAAACAGAAAGTACTGGTTTGGCACCAGCCAGGTCATGTAAAAAATAATTAACTTTTGTAAATTGCTCCCATGTTAGATTTTCAGAGACAATTAGAGTTTCCCAGCTTTTTTGTTTTTTCTTCTGTTTTAGTATTTTGTTAAATTCGTTGTTATTTAATCTTAAAATATCTTTCAATCTCAACATTAAATATCTAAAATTTTCTACCTGCTCAGGTACCACATGAAGTTGATATACCTTTAAATTTCCAGCAACAACATTCCCAAAATAATCTAAAAATTCACCTCTTACTGGAGGCAATCTCCACTCTCGAAGTCTATTTTTATCCGAAAGAGTTAAATATTTTTTATTTTCTGTAATCTGCAAAGAAAATAACCTCACTATTATTCCTGTAAATATAACAAATTTTGCTGCTCCAATGATAAACATTCTTCTGTTAATTATTTGAATTTTTTTTACATTGAAATTTTCACCAAACATTAAAAATACCTAAAATTTCTTTCAAAAAAATCAAATATATAAGAGAAAAATAAATACAGTATGAAAGTAAATATGATATTTATTAATTGATCAAAAAGACTAATCTCGTAATGAAAGATCAAAGTTAAAATAGTAAATTGTAATGAGTTTAGAATTAAAATAGTTACAAGAAAAAAAATCCAATCTTTCAATAAATTTGGTCTTAAGGTTATGTTTCTAAGATATGCCGCAAAACCACATAAAAGTAAATAAATCAAACTACTAATGCCCAATGGGGTACCAACAACAACATCATTAAATAAACCTGCGGTGAATATTAGAACATAACCTAAACTCTCACTTCTCTTTAAGCTATAATAAAAAATTAAAATATAAGAAAAATTAAATGAAAAATACTTTAATTCTATATTATTAAAATCAAATTCATTTAATACTGCTACAAAAAGTAAAATAATTGGTGAATACTTATGTAGTTTTTTTATAAATATATTTTTATTGATGTCACCCATCTAGTTTTTTTCTCCCTTGTTTAAAACACATTCTCTAAATTTTGGGGTACCAACCTTATAAAGTTTATTAAAAAAAATTTTTTTACATTTCCATCCATATAAGCGTTTCATTTCAACGTATTTTAATTCTAACACTTGATCTTTATATTTATCTTGAAACATATTTATGCTGGACAGCTCATCGTTTAGTATAAAAATTTTATTTTTTAAACTAACGTTCTCTTCTTCAATTTTAATCCTTATTTCATCTGCTATTTTTTTTTGTTTTAAAAGCACTCTTAGAGCTTCTTGCTCTGTGCTTATTTTTGCAATTTTTGCATCTATCTTTAACACGCCTTCTCTAGCTAATTGATCTAAGACTTTTTTCTCTTTTGAAAAAGATACGACCTTTACATACTTTAATTGAGTAAAATCTTTATAAAAATTGATGATTTTTTCATTAGTCTCTGTGCTTTTATCTTTTGTACTTATGTTTCCAATGGGAATTCCACTTTTAAACAGACCACCTGCCCCAGAAGTAACAACTTCTATTTTTTTGTTGGTTTTTAACTCTTGATTTTTCATATACTGTAAAACACCTTTATCATTTCCTGTTCCTGACATAATCGCTTGTATATCTCCAGGTTGTAATGAAACTGGAATTTTTGAGTTGATATCAGATAATAATAATACTCTAGCAGTATAATAATTAACCTCTACCACTTTTCCAACCAAATAGATGTCATCAAGAACTACCATTCCTAATTTGATATTGTTTCTACTTCCTTTGTTGAGGACTATTGATTTTAAGAATGGACTTTGTTTATCAATTAAAACTTTCGCATATACCTCATTATCTTTAATAAAGTAATCATCAATCAATTGTTTATATTTTATATTTTCAAGTCTAATTATTTCACTGGTTAAATCTCTTGATCTTAAGATTTGTAAATCAACTATATTTTTTTGATTTTGTTCATAAAGATTAAAATGACCTTGAATTACAAGATAATTTTTCTTCAAGAAGTTTTCTGGTGTTGAAATGATAAAGGATGATCTATAAACTATCTCCTTAATAAATGTTTTCACATAATCTGTTGCTTTAAATTCTAGACTACCTAAAATTAAAAATATTATCGAAAAAGATATTAAACCAAATATAGAAAATCTTTGCTGTGTTCCTCTTTTTAAAAAAGCCGAACGAATTGCTATTACAAAATCATCTCTGCTTGTTTCCATTTTTTTTAATACTCAGATAACATAGTAGAAAAAGTTTCCTCTTGATCTAAGGCTTTTCCTGTTCCTATTGCTACACACGCTAATGGGTCATCTGCTACATGCACCGGCAATCCAGTCTCTTTTGAAAATCTTTTATCAATATTTTTCAACAAAGCTCCACCACCTGTTAATGTTAAACCCATATCCACTAGGTCAGCTGAAAGTTCTGGAGGAGTATTTTCTAAAGCATCTTTTATTCCGTCTACCATTTCTTTTAAGATATCATTTAATGCTTCAGCAGTATCTTCTTCTGTAATATTAACTTCCTTAGGTGTGCCCGATCTTAAGTCTCTACCTTTTACTGGGTATGTGTTATTATTTGTCGCTACTGCAGTTCCAATTTCTTTTTTTATTTTTTCTGCAGTACTGTCACCAATCATAAGATTATATTCTTTTCTCATATAATTAATTAATGCAGAATCCATTGCATCTCCTGCAATTCTTAATGATCTTGAATAAACCAATCCACCTAAAGACATAACAGCTATTTCAGTAGTACCACCACCAATATCAACTACCATGGAACCTGTGGCTTCAGAAATTGGAAGTCCTGCACCAATTGCTGCAGCAATTGGTTCTTCAATTAACTGAACTCTTCTTGCACCTGCCGCAAGTGCACTATCTTGAATTGCTTTTCTTTCAACTGGAGTAGATCCTGTTGGTACACAAATTAAAATTCTAGGATTTGCAAATGTTTTATTCTTATGAACTTTTTTTATAAAATGTTTTATCATTTCTTCTGTCACTATAAAATCTGCAATAACACCATCTCTTAAAGGTCTAATAGCACTAATATTTCCAGGAGTTCTTCCAAGCATTGTTTTGGCTTCATCTCCCACTGCTAAAACTGTCTTTTTTCCATAATTGTCAGCGATTGCAACAACTGAGGGTTCATTTAAAACAACACCTTGTCCCTTTAATACAACAAGAGTATTAGCTGTACCAAGGTCGATTGCCATGTCTTGACTCCAAACATTTGTTATTCTTTTAAACCAATTAGCCATCTTATATTCCCTTCACTTTCTGATTTTCGTGCTCTATTGGAGCAGTTTTATTTCTTTTAATTATCATTTTATTTAAGGCGCTTAAATAAGCATTAGCTGAAGCAACTAATGTGTCTGTGTCAGCTGCTTGTCCCACTGTTGTTTTTCCCTCTTCTTCAATTCTAACACTTACTGTTGCCTGAGCATCAGTTCCTTCTGTGACTGCATGAACTTGGTATAATTGTAATTTAACATCATGCGGGTACAAAACTTTTATACATTTGAAGATTGCATCTACAGGACCATCACCTGTTTCAGATGTTGATTTAATTTCACCATAAACATCAAGAGTCATTTCTGCTTTTTGCGGTTCACCAGTTCCTGCAAAAACTTTTAATGACTTTAAATTGATTAAATATTTATCTAGAACCATACTGTCATCAACTAAAGCTGCAATATCATCGTCATAAACATGTTTTTTCTTATCTGCTAAAATTTTAAATTTACCAAAAGCAGTTTGAATAACATCATCTGTAACATCGACATAACCAAGGTCAT
>Ga0307986_10003440_pt1 | contig 11013 bp, 8 predicted proteins | sample EllFjometageno82_FD_203170 | JGI IMG/M metagenome (GOLD analysis project Ga0307986, IMG submission 203170) | Marine microbial communities from Ellis Fjord, Antarctic Ocean - #82 | ecosystem: Environmental > Aquatic > Marine > Unclassified | place: Southern Ocean | collected 2014-10-09
AGGAAAAGATAACACGAGAAATCGCAAGGGCCCCCCTCTGTATTGACGGGTGTTGGAAGGGTACCCTTGCAACACCCGTCTGTCGGAAGGGTGTTGAATGGGGTTAACGGAATAATCCTGCTTCTCGACCTTGATTTTCCTACTGGAATATTAGATATAATCTAATTGCCGGCAAATTTGAATAATCCATAGCCACATCAACTAATCTAGATTTGGATTACGGCCTGTAATTATCTCACATACCCCGGCTCCGACTATGAAAACACCAGAAATAATCGCCATGTAAAACGACATACCAACGTTCATGGGTGCCAAATCTCCGACTTCAGGGAACATGATCAACCATATGATGGTTCCAATGATGGCAAGATTACCACTCACAAAACAAGCAATCATCCCAAATTTAGAATTGTATACGTTGAAATTATTGAGGCACATCAAAATTAATGCATTAATGGCTGCTAATATAGCAATCCACAAAATGATCATTGTTGTTGAACCAGCGGAATCCATATCAGAACATTCATCTTCGTTACAATTCCAGCCATCATAAGCGATACCTTGTTGTGATCCGCCAGAATCTATGATGAACTCAGACAAACCAAAATAATATTCTGGAAAATTATCTTCTTCCTCCTCGATTATCCAATTATCCTGAGCGACCATCCAAGATTGTTCGAACATCGCTATGAGTAACATAGTAATAGAAACGGCAACTAAACCTAAAGCGACCCAGTTTAGTATACTGGGGCCATTTCCTGGTGCTGGCATCATGCCGCCCATTGGTGCTCCCATTGGCATACCCATTTGCGGGGCTGCTGCCATTGGTGCGGCCATAGGCTGAGGTGCTGCTGGCATTGGTGCAGGCATTGCTGCTGCAGGTGAAAAATCAGGAAAATGTTGCTGTGTGAAACCTTTTGCTTGTTCAGGTGTGTAACCTTGAGCAATCAAACTGCCATAGTACTCTTGTGCGCCGGACATTGGCTTTCCTACTGGAATATTAGTTATAATCTAATTGTCGGCAAATTTGAGTCTACACAGTGACATCAACTAATCTGGATTTTGATTACGGCCTGACATTAAATCGCAAACTCCAGCTCCGACGCTGCAAACACCGGCAATAATCGCCATGTAAAACGCGATTCCAGCGCCTAAATTGAACTTATCAAGTTCCCCAACTTCGGGGAACATAAGCAACCAAATGATGGCTCCAGTAATAGCAAGTCCACCGCTTACAAAGCAAGCAATCATTCCAAATTTAGAATTGTATACGTTGAAATTGTTCAAGCACATCAGAACCAATGAGCCAATAGCATAATTTTTCGATACCTCGCCACATTTCATCTTCGGACAGCATGAATAGAGGGTAAGTGTTGAACTATCAATAAGTTGCGGTATATCTCCAATCGCTAGTTGAAGTATCAACTAATTGATTCGGATAAGTTGCAAGGGGTTATCCAATTACCCATTCAACTTCCAAAACCTGTTTGAAGGGTATTCAGTGGGTCTGTCGGAACGCTACCCTCGTTACAGGCACCTCACGCAAGAATGTTATAGGGTGCAGTCTATTCTTCGCTTTCTGAATTCACCGGTCTCGAACGTAACTTCCAGATTACCACTCCGGCAAATGAAGTAATAACAAATACACCGACGATTATCATCATGATTCCATCCGTATTAGCTACAGGGGTATGTTCAGGAGTGACTGCCTCAACTCTTCCTATGGTAAATATATCAAGAACATCGCCATTGTCATCATCATAGAATGTGAATTGTATCGCATCTTTGTTCAGTAATTCTAGCACTCCAAATCCGTAGGTCGTGGATTCAAAATGTGCAGACCATTCTGGGTTGGAAGAAGAGCCAGGATAGAGTATGCGACCACCAGTTCCTACCAATATATGGATTGGGCCTTCTGGACGTAGGAATGCATTGGTATCGGTTTGATATGCAGTAGTAGAATCGACGGGGAAGGTTCGCTCGTAATTGTGATCGTGCCCCGAGATTGCAATGTCCACCTTGTGTTCAATGAATAATGGCTCAATTGTATCGCGTAAGTTTAATTCGCTACCATGGCCACTTTCGGTTGAACTGTACATTGGTCGGTGAAACATCGTGATGAGCCAAGGATGGGCATCACGGTCTTGATTTGCCAGTGCGAGATCATTCTCAAGCCAGTTATATTGAGTTGAAGGTTCTGAGTAATCATGTTCAGAGGAAATTGAGATTATATGGAACATTGAGTAATTGAAACTGTACCAAAATTCTGAATCGGAGCCACTTACATTATTCGGCAGTTCCATTCGATTCAGATAAGCATCATAGCCACACCCATGGCAGCCGTCTTGCTCTTCATTCTCGTGATTTCCTACAGCAAACATGGTAGGAGTTGATGCACTTACAGATTGGTAAAGTCTACCCCAATCGTCCCATTCATCTGCATCGACTTCATTCCAAAATCTCATAGGGTCATTTGCATACGATAAATCACCAGGGAATAGCACTAGGTCGAGGTCGTGCCCTGCCATCGAACCAACGACATCATCAGCAGCATTGGTCACATCCATATCAGCAACAATTCCTATTCTAACTCGTGTATCGTCGCTGAATTCAGTAGAGAAGGAATAGATCGGACTCCAACCACCTTCTGTGTCGCCCACTCGGTAATGGTACTCTGTACCCGGTAAAAGGTCCGACATTATAGCAACATGAATGATACCATCCCAACCATCTGCATCGTAGGTATGATGAGTGCTGGGTCCCGAGTGGTTGAGGTTATCAAAATCCGTTCCCCACTCTACACCGCCCTCTAGATGATTTGCAGTAATCCAACTGACTATCATTTCCGTAGAACTGTTTCCAAGTGTGAGCCTTACTTGCTCTGGCACCTCGCCATCTACTTCATCGATTGCTGTAATCATCAGAGATGTCAATACCAATAGCACGACAAATGCGATAGAGGTTGATTTGTTTGCCATCGGCTAACGAAATGTTACTCTGTCTTTCACAGTTGTGATTAATTTGAAAAAATAATCATTGCTTGTCAACAGATTCAGCGACGCGGGCAACATGTCGACCCGCACTTGCAGTTCGTACCATGATGCGTTCGCATTATTCTCAATCCACCCCTCCCAAATAGGAGGGGTGAATCAAGCGTGTATCCTGATTTTAATCAGTATCAGTACAAGGTTCACTCTCTGCGGATAAGTGCCGCACCAAGTAGACCAATGGTTGCTAGGACTCCTGTGAATCCTGGCATTGGGCTCTCATCGGAGTAACGACCAGCATCTTCAGAGAGAAGGCGGGGTGTATTCCAATCAGAGAGATTAAGTTCGTCTAATTGATTGTGGTCAATAAAGATCAGGTCACCTGTAGAAAGTGTACCACTTGAATCCGCATCCATGAATGAAACCGGAGTGGAGTTGTCCTGGGTTTCTGTCAAAGCAACGCTGGATAGAAGAACAGTGTATACATCTTCACAAACATCTTCATCCATTGTTTCGGAGTAGTCACATTGTGCAAAGGTAAGGCTGTAATCATCTAGGTCTCCATGGACCTTATCATAAGCCAGTACCATCAGAACTTGGATGTCATCGCCTTCTTCTACTTCTTCGCTGAAATCATCATGCTTGTCATGACAGTGTGGCTCCATCATGGTAGATTCATCCATCATTTCGTCAATCATCCATTCGCCACCTTCAGCTTCACAATCTTCTTGAGTCATTGCTTCGTCATCCCAGTTGTCATCAGAATTGTCCATTGCACTCATCATGAGTTCGTACTCATAGATATCTAGTCCGCTACTGTTATCTACATCGTACATACCAAGTATCATAGACATATTTTCCATGTCTTGCTCTGTCATGTTCTGAGCAGTATTGACGTTAGCCCATTCAGTTGCAGTAATTTGTCCGTCACCATCAGTGTCAATCATGTTGAACACCATTTCAGATTCTGTTAATCTGTTATCCCACATGGTTTTGAATTCACTGAAGTTTAGACTGCTACTGTTGTCTCCATCGTACATAGACATCATCAGGGTCGTGCCGTTTATTTCGTCTTGCGACATATTTTCATCCATGGAATTAACAAATTCTGTTACGTTAATTTCACCGTCTTGATTTACATCCATCATAGCGAAAGTCATTGAAAGTTCCTTTGCATCGAGAAGTAGGCCGATTTGTTCAATCATATATTCGATCTCGGTCATGTTTAATCCGCTGCTATTATCCTCATCAGCGTCAGTGAATAATTGAGATAAGGTAGCATTCAATTCTGCATCCTCTGATAGGTTTCCAAACTCAGTCCAGTTTGTTTCCCATTCGGTGGTAAATTCATCCCACGAGACATTGCCATCACCATCTGTGTCTGCAAGCATTGCTTCTTCAGGAGTAGGTGCATCGCGACCTTCATCAAAGTGGCAGTTTGGTTCAACGGATTCGTTGTTATCATCCATTTCGTCAGTAACCCATTCGCCACCTTCTGCTTCACAATCTTCTTGATTCATTGGCGAATTATCTTCGTTGTTAGGCCACTGGCAGTTTGGTTCAACAGATTCGTCATTCTCATCCATTTCGTCAGTAACCCATTCGCCACCTTCTGCTTCACAATCTTCTTGATTCATAGGCTCGTCATTTCCGCCATCATTTTCACCAAGCATTAGATTAAGATACATTAATTCATTTTCATTCAAGTAACTGTCATTATCCATGTCACTCAGTGAGAAGAGCATGTTTCTAGTTGTATCATCTAACATTTCAGCGGGGTAGCCATCATTGCCTAAGTCCATGTCAAGACAAATGTCAAGCTCTTGGTAATCAACCATTGAGTCATCATCCATATCACAGTCTTCTAGTTCACGGTCGAAGGACCAACCGGAATCATCTTCAGATTCCTCTGAATAGTCAGTGACATCCATTAACTCAAATGGTAGAGCATATTGAGTAATTCCTTCATCAATTGCTGCTGCATCACCAGATGTGATTAGAGTGAATGTTACCCAGTTGTTTGCTTCTTCAGCATCCATTATTTTAAATCCTGTAATAGTGAAATCTGTAGAGGTGTAAACTTCAATCATGCCAAGGTTAACTATGTTTTCAAGAGTTATTGTTCCTTTGAATATTACACCAGTAGTTGTCACTTCAAACCCAGTGAAGGTAATTGAATTTTCATCGATACTTTCTGTGTAATCCTCGAATTCAGGATCCTCGTCTTCGTCCATGCCGGAGTCCATGTCTGGCATGTCGTTTAGGTCAACCCAATCGCCGCCGGTATCGTCACAGTCTTCTACGGTGGATGCATTGGTTAATTCGAAAGTGTCCATGTTGTAACAGACCATTCCTCGGTCATCAACTATCTCCATTTTCATGAAGAAGGTCTCGACATCAAAGATAAAGTCTTCGAGTTCTTCCATTTCAAGATATCCTGATGCATTTACATCGGAGGAGTTGAATATAGTGCTCATTTCATCAATGAGGTCACCAAGCCCTACTTCTTCGGTATTTAGGAAATTTTGCAATTCATCGAGTGAAATTTTGTTGTCACCGTCTGTATCAACTTCCGACATCAGTTCTTCGGGTGAGTTGTCGTCATTGTTGTCGTCATCATTGTGGCAATGCGCTTCCATCATGGTAGAGTCATCTTCTTCCATTTCGTCAGTAACCCATTCGCCACCATTAGCCTCACAATCTTCTTGATTCATTGGCTCATTGGCTTCGTTGTTATCATTGTGGCAATGCGCTTCCATCATGGTAGAGTCATCTTCTTCCATTTCGTCAGTAACCCATTCGCCACCATTAGCCTCACAATCTTCTTGATTCATTGGCTCACCGTCTTCGGAATTGTTCTGTCCTTGTCCAGTTCCGTTGTCTTCCATGGAACGTCCTTCCATGTCTTCTTCATCCATGTCTCCTTCGTCCATGTCTTCAGACATCATCATTGCAAAGAATTCTGAGAATTCAAGAGCATGAGTCATACGAACTTGCATAGTATTACCATCACTATCTGTAGTGACATATTGAACCTGGCTTCCCGAGGCTACAATTGATTCAGTCCAGAATTCTTCACCATAGCTATCCTCGATTGATTCCGAGTATCCTGTAGGTGTAATCATAATGGTTTCTACGTAGGTCCATGTTGCACCTTCGTGAACTTCAGAAATTTGCATTGAGTATCCTTCAGTTGAAGTGATATTATCCATATCTGGTCCTTCATTCATGAAAGTGATGAAATCTACAATCGCTTGTTCTATTAATTCTTCAGAAGCACATAGGGCCGAATTTGTTTCAGCATCATTTGCTTCTGTAACCGCATCATTATAATTCAAAGAGGTTTCGTCATCACATCCAGCGATGCTGATCAATTCTTCAACATCATCTTCACTGGCTGAATCAAGACATCCTGCTAGAAGCAAGAGGGCGGTCAAACATAACGCTACGGTTTTATCCATGGCTCGGCGAAACCATATCACTTATCAAATAGACCCATAAATCATTACGTTAAAATAATGCTATTGGGAATAAATAATAATAATAATTATTTTATTGATAGTAGCACAGTACCCTGTTCTACTTGATCTCCAGTGTTGAAAAATATAGATTCGATGACACCATCTTGACCTGAAACTATTTTATGTTCCATTTTCATTGCCTCCATAATCATTAGAGCGTCTCCTGAAGAGACACTTTGGCCTTCACTAACTAAAACATCAAGGATTTTCCCCGGCATCGGTGCGGTCAATCCACTATCATTATCCGCCCCAGTAGCGCCTGGCTCTACCATTTCGAATTGGAGCGTGTGGCCAAGGATGTGAACCCACCAAACATCACCAACTTTGGTAGCGGTAGCTTTGTGTTTCCGACCAGAGATTTCCAGCCATAATTCATCACCCATGTGGAGGGTCATACCTTTGTGTACAAATGTGGAACCATCTCGCTGCGGTTCTATTTCAACTCGATTGCCTGCGGTCTTGAATTCCATCAAGGCAGCCTCCTATTGATTGTAAAGAACGGAGAGGGCGTCTGTGAAAAACCACTTCCTGTAGAAATTGTACGTCCGTGATTACTAGATTGGCATGCTGCTGCAATCAATAATCCAGCATCATCGATCAGTGGCTCTATGTTTGGATTCCAACCATCTGGCCATAGGCGTTCTATCATATCGGTAGTGGTCCAACCATCTACAACATCGGGATGGTCACATAATTCTCGCAAAAACCTGAGATTGGTAGTACATCCCAGTACCACAAACTCATCCAAAGCCCTACCCATTCGCTGAAGTGCTTCTTCTCTTGAAGGGGCCCAGACAATTAATTTAGCCAACATTGGGTCATAGTTCGGAGTTACCGCATCACCCTCGCGCACACCAGTGTCAAGGCGAACGCCTGGCCCTGTAGGGGCAACAAAGCGCTTTAATTGCCCGATTGCAGGTAAGAAATTATTTGATGGGTCTTCAGCATAAAGGCGTACTTCAATAGCATGGCCTCTCATGCTTAGTGAGCCACAACTCATGGGTTTACCACCAGCTATTCTCAGTTGTTCTCTAACCAGGTCCACACCAGTTACCATCTCGGTTACTGGATGTTCAACTTGGATTCGAGTATTCATCTCTAGGAAAAAGAACTCACCTTTCGGAGTTACAAGGAACTCTACTGTTCCTGCCCCTTCGTAGTCGACCGCTGCTGCGGCTGCACATGCTGCCTCGCCCATCGCCTCACGTAATTCTGCATCTAAAGCAACGCTTGGTGATTCTTCGAAGACTTTCTGATGTCTTCTCTGAACACTGCATTCGCGCTCACCTAGGTGAATAGTGCGGCCAAACTTGTCCGCTAAAATTTGAATCTCAATATGCCGGCTACCCGTCAATAGTCTCTCAACATAGACTCGGTCATCACCAAATGCATTCAATGCCTCTCGCATTGCCGCCTTTGCTTCACTCTCAAGATCGGCCTCATCATGAACTGCCCGCATACCTTTACCACCGCCTCCTGCGGTGGCTTTGAGCAATAGAGGGTAACCAACTGATGGTGCAACTGCAAGAACTTCCTCCAATCCGCCATCTACCTCTACACCGGGAATTACAGGCACTCCTGCCGCTTTCATAGTAATTCGAGCGGTCATCTTGTCCCCCATCTTAGTAATCGCCTCAGGTGAAGGCCCTACCCAAATCAATCCCGCATCCATTACGGCTTGAGCAAAATCTGCTCTTTCAGAAAGGAAACCGAATCCAGGGTGGATTGAATCGCAATCGTTAGCGATGGCAATATCGATAATTTGTTTTTGGTTTAGATAGGTTTCACGAAGGTCTTCGCCCTCTAATTGAATTGCTAAATCTGCAAGTTCAGTGAATAATGTACCCGCATCATTTGCTGCATGAATCGCTATCCCTTCGATTCCTGCTTCTTTGCAAGCACGCAGAATTCGGCATGCAATCTCACCGCGGTTTGCGACAAGAGTGCGTTTGAGCATCGAATCACTCCTCGGGTTTCCAGTTAGCGTTACGCTTCTCTAAGAAAGAAGATAGTCCTTCTTGGCCTTCTTCACTTCCACGCATTCGGCTGGTAAAGTCAAGAGTCCACAATCGTAATGATTCATCATCGTTACTCCATCTGTCAAATCCTAATGACAATTCCTTTGCTGCTGTAACTGCACAAGGCCCTGTTGAAAGAACTTCAGAGATTATCTTTTCCAAATCTAATTTATCATCTACTGTATCGATCATTCCAATCCGCAAAGCTTCTGATGTGTCCATCTTTCCCGCTAGCATTGCATGGCGTCTAAAATTAGCACTGCCGATTCTACGGTATACGTACGGCCCAATTACCGCAGGAAGAATTCCCAACTTGCCTTCAGACAGTGCAATCTTAACACCCGATTCACAAATCACATGGTCAAGGCATGCTATCAATCCAGCCCCTCCTCCCAGAGCAACCCCTTGTATCATGCCTATCGTGAAACATGGATGTGACCAAAGGCCATTGAATAGTGAGTCCAGCCTCTCTGAATCCCGACGGTTCTCTTCAGGTGAATTTGCACCTGCGTCCCGCATCATATTGATGTCAGCCCCTGCACAGAAATGCTTACCTTTACCTGAAAGAGTTAGCACTCGCAAGTATGGAACTCCCTCGTCTGAGACTAGGCTACCTGTCACTCCAACCGAGTTTTCAGTAGTCCAAGCGAATACTTCGATCAACTCGGTTATCATTTGTGTATTAAGTGCGTTATATTTGTCTGGACGCGCCAAACTTACACGAGCAATACAACCCTCTATTTCCAATTGAATAAGTGAAGTTGTAGGTTGATTGTTCATGTCTAATTCCTCAATTGCAATAATTAAAAATCCAATTACATCCTAAATACGCCAAATCGGTCATTTGGCAATTTAGCATTTTGGCTGGTAGCGATGCATAATCCAAGCACATCTCTAGTATCCCTAGGGTCGATTATTCCATCATCCCAAATCCTGGCAGTTGAGTAATATGGACTACCCTCAGTCTCATATTTCTCAAGAATAGGAGCACGGAATGATTCGAGTTCTTCGCCTTCCATTGCAGCCTTACCTTCCCTTTCCCTCTGGTCTTGTTTGACCGTAGTTAGGACATCGGCTGCTTGTGGCCCACCCATTACAGAGATGCGGCTATTGGGCCACATGAATAAGAATCTTGGATCGTATGCCCGGCCACACATTCCATAATTACCAGCACCGTGAGAGCCACCAATAATAACTGTGAATTTTGGTACGTTAACACACGAAACTGCAGTGACAAGTTTTGCACCATCCTTTGCAATGCCTCCTGCTTCGTAGGCCTTACCAACCATGAATCCAGTAATATTCTGTAAGAAGATTAGTGGTATTCCTCTTTGCCCACACAATTCAACGAAATGTGCGCCCTTAAGCGATGACTCTGAAAAGAGAATACCGTTGTTTGCAACAATTCCCACTTTGAATCCATGAATTTGAGCAAATCCACAGACCAGGGTTTGGCCATAACGTGATTTGAATTCATGAAAACGACTACCATCTACAATTCTGGCAATTATTTCTTTGATATCTACAGGTGTACGATTGTCTGAGGGAATTAACCCGAGTAAATCTTCAGCATCGTGGAATGGTTCCTCTGAATCCATCCTATCGTAAGGAGCCAATTCTCTTGAACCTAAATTCTCCACAACATTACGAACCATCCGTAATGCCTCTAGTTCATCTTCTGCGAAGTGGTCTGCGACACCGCTCTGTGCGGTGTGAACATCAGCGCCACCGAGTTCTTCAGCGGTCACCTCTTCACCAGTAGCCGCTTTCACAAGAGGAGGGCCTGCAAGGAAGATTGTCCCATTTCCTTTGACGATAATTGATTCATCACTCATCGCCGGAACATATGCGCCTCCAGCAGTACAACTTCCCAAAACCGCAGCAACTTGAGGAATACCATCTCCCGACATCCTGGCTTGGTTACGGAAGATTCTCCCAAAGTGTCCAATATCAGGGAATACTTCGTCTTGCATTGGAAGGAATGCGCCGCCTGAATCTACCAGATAGATGCAAGGAAGGTTGTTTTCATGAGCAACCGTTTGAGCACGAATGTGTTTCTTGACAGTCATGGGATAGTATGACCCACCCTTGACAGTAGCATCATTAGCGACAAATAAGCACTCACGCCCATGAATCATGCCCACTCCTGTTACGATGCCGGCACTATTTGCACGGCCATCATACAATTCGTATGCAGCTAATGGCGATAGTTCAAGGAATGCAGTACCTGGGTCGATGATTTTATCGATTCTCTCTCGAGCCAATAATTTACCGCGGCTTCGGTGCCTGTCGACGTATTTTTCACCGCCTCCTTTACTGACTAATTCCAACCTTTCACGTAGTGTTTCAATCAACCCTTGATTGTGATTACGACGCTGTTGGAAGTCGGGGTCGGCTCGGTTGACGCGTGTTGCTAACCTATCCATGAATGCCCCTCCGTCTTGAGCGAAGGTAGAGTTCGACTTGAATCAACCGCTTATACGCCCA
>Ga0307986_10003441_pt1 | contig 11012 bp, 12 predicted proteins | sample EllFjometageno82_FD_203170 | JGI IMG/M metagenome (GOLD analysis project Ga0307986, IMG submission 203170) | Marine microbial communities from Ellis Fjord, Antarctic Ocean - #82 | ecosystem: Environmental > Aquatic > Marine > Unclassified | place: Southern Ocean | collected 2014-10-09
ATTCAAACTCGTCTTCCTTGAAATCCGGCCAAAGCGTTTCTAAAAATTGAATTTCAGTATAAGCAAGATGATATAGAAGAAAATTACTGATTCGGTGATCTCCTCCAGTTCTAATCAGCAAATCTAACTCTTTAATTGGAGATTTTAAGTGATGAAAAATTAATTCATCAGAAATATCTGTTGGATCTATTTTTTTTGAAGCAATATCTTCTCCAATTGATCTAAATGCCTGCAAGATATCTGCTCTTCCGCCATAACCTAATGCGATATTTAATTTTAATGCTGGCTTGGAGAAAGTGGTGGCTTTTTCTGCGTCTTGAATAGCATCAGTCACCTCAGAACCAAATGACTCATAATTACCAAAAAAGTGGAGGCCTACTTGTTGCTCAATTAAATCTGGTACCTGCGCGTCTATGGCGCTGATAATAAGTTTTTTGATACCTAGAATTTCTTTTTTTGGACGTGACCAATTCTCAGTGCTAAATGCATACAAACTAAGAGACTCCAGCTTATGTCGTACAGAAGATTCAACAATGCTCCGAACTACCTCCACCCCTCTCTCATGGCCAGATGTAACGTTGAGTGTATTTTGTTTTGCCCACCTACCATTGCCATCCATGATAATGGCAATATTAGTGCCTGAAAGATTGAGAGATTTTTGAGTATTTACTGCCATATTGGCTGGAGAGAATGTATCTAGATTTCTAATAAATCTTCTTCTTTCTTCTTGAGCTCAGCCTCAACAAGACTTATAAAATGATCGGTTTCCTTCTGAACTAAATCCTCAACTCTTTTTAAATCATCCTCTGAAATATCGCCATTTTTTTGCTGATCTTTAGCAGTATTGTTTGCATCTCGGCGTGCATTTCTTACGGACACACGAGAATTTTCAGCCTCGGTCCTTGCTTGCTTTATATATTCTTGACGGGTTTCTTCGGTCAGCACTGGCATGGTAACTCGAATTAAATCACCGCTACTGCTTGGATTCAGACCTAAGTCCGCTTTCATAATGGCTTTTTCAATTTCTCCTATCAATGATTTGTCCCAAGCAGAAATAGCTAAGGTTCGCCCCTCTTCTACTGCAATATTAGCTGCTTGGCTAATAGGGGTAAGGGTGCCGTAGTAGTCAATTTTAACTGTATCCAGAATATTAGGATTAGCTCTGCCGGTTCGGATTTTATTAAATTCATGCATTAGTGCATCAAGTGCTTTTTGCATCTTTGGTTTTAGCTGATCAATAATATCATTCATAGCTATGATATTAATGTTCCGATTTCTGCACCGCAAGCAATTTTTTTAAGAGCATCGGGATGATTTAAATTAAAAACTTTTAACGGCAGCTGATGATCTCGAGCAAGTGTTAGGGCTGTTGCATCCATCACTTTTAGATTTTTAAGAATGGCTTCGTCGTAAGACAGGCTAGAATAAAACGTTGCATCAGGGAATTTCTCTGGATCATCAGAATAAACACCATCAACTCGGGTGGCTTTCAACATAACATCCGCCTGGGTCTCAATAGCTCTCAGACATCCAGCGCTATCGGTTGTAAAAAATGGATTGCCAGTTCCTGCAGTAAAGATCACAACAAAACCATTGGAGAGAAGCTCTATAGCGAGCCTTCGATCATAATGCTCAACAACCCCTGACATAGAGATAGCTGACATCACCCTAGTTTTCACACCAGCTCTTTCCAATGCATCTCTTAAAGCAATGCCATTCATAACAGTGGCAAGCATGCCCATATGATCGCCAGCAACCCGGTCCATACCGGCCTGGCTTAACTTTTCACCTCTAAAAAGATTGCCGCCACCTATCACAATGCCAATTTCAGCACCTAAATCTCTACACTCTTTAACAGAGCGAGCCATTTGGTCTAATATTTTTGGGTCAATGCCATGATCATCTTCTCCAGCAACAGCTTCTCCACTAAACTTAACAAGGAGACGCTTGTAGGAAAGTTCACTCATTGCTTTAATTGCTCTGCTACCTCAGCTGCAAAATCTTTCACCTCAACTTCAATTCCCTCTCCAACTTTGAAGCGAACAAAATCGACTATAGAAGCATTATTTTCATCTAATAACTGTTGGATTGATAGATCTGGATTTTTTACAAAAGTCTGATAAACAAGGGTTACTTCTGATAAAAACCTTTTAACTTTTCCCTCTACCATTTTGTCCATGATACCAGCATCTTTGCCTGACTCTTGGGCCTGCACTAAAAAAATTGCCCTTTCTCTATCCAGAACTTCTGGATCAAGATCTGTAGAATTTAGGCAGCTAGGATTTGTAGCTGAGACATGCATGGCCAGGTCTTTTGCAAGGTCTTGATTATCTGTATCAATTGCAACAAGAGCGGCTAGCCTTCCATCAGAATGAATGTACGATCCAATCGATCCATTGCCTGGCACTCGAAGAGTTTTTAATCGTCTAAGCTGGATGTTTTCTCCAATTGATTGAATTAAGGTCTGTCTTGTTTCATCGAACTGTGTATTAAGTTCTTCAATAGAATCAACTTGCGAATCTGCAAGATAACTAGCAATAGAGTTTGTGAAGTCCTTAAACTGAGCATCCTTCGCAGCAAAATCTGTTTCTGAATTAATCTCAATCAAACTAACGTAAGATGCCGTTTCAGCAACTTTAACCTCTCCATCTGCAGCCACTCTAGAGGCTTTTTTCTCAGCTTTTAGAGAGCTGTTTGCTCTCAGAAAATCTAAGGCTTTGTCGAGATCTCCATCAGTTTCTACTAAAGCTTTTTTGCATTCCATCATGCCAACACCTGAGATTTCTCGCAATTCCTTAACTTGACTTGCTGATATGCTCATTTATCTTCCTTTAATTCTTCGACCTCAACATTAACTGGCTCAACATCAGCTGTTGCAACCTCTGCTTGTGTATCGGCAGCATCTGAAACAACAACCTCTTCAACTTCTTCAACCGGGGATGCTTCGGAAGCAACTTCTTCTATTACCTCTGCTTCGACCTCTGCTGCGACCTCTTCGTCTGGTTCGCTCAGTTCTGCATCTTCAACAATATTCAAAGCTTTTCCGGATGTGACAGCAGCTTTTTTTACCTTGATCGCTGGAGTTTCTTCATCACTGGATGAAAGGTTAAGCCCACCCGTGGATGACGCTAAGCCTCTGGCACAAGCATCAGTGATAACCTTGGTAATTAATCTAATAGACCTTATAGCATCGTCGTTACCAGGAATAATATGATCTATTCCATCAGGATTAGAATTAGTATCTACCAAAGCAATAATAGGAATCCCCATTTTTCTTGCTTCAGTTACAGCAATCTTTTCATGCGCAACATCGATAACAAACAATGCATCAGGCAAGCCTTTCATATCTTTGATTCCACCAACGCTTGCGTCTAATTTTGCATACTCCTTCGCTATATCTACAGCCTCTTTCTTGGATAATTTATTAATTCTTCCAGAAGACTGAAGCTCCTCAATATCAAGCAAGCGTCTAATAGACCCACGGATTGTTTTCCAGTTAGTTAGAGTTCCGCCTAACCACCTCTTATCTATATAAGGGAGACCAAGTGATGATGCTGATTCTCTAATCGTTTTAGAAGCAGATCTTTTAGTGCCAACAAAAAGCACTCTATTGCCCTTCGAGCAAATCTCTTCAGCCTTTGATGCTGCTGCATTTAGACACTCTTTTGTAATTTCAAGATCAATAATGCTTATTTTTTTTCTGGTATCAAAAATAAAAGATTCCATCTTAGGATTCCAAAATCTTTGTTGATGACCAAAATGAACGCCTGCATTTAACAGGTCTTTAATTGAAACAATGCTCACAATTTCCTCCGGGGTTGATACTCCAGCGCTTCATACAGTTGACTCCAAGGGAGCACCCCAACAATAATCTCAATAGCGCCTTCGGGATTTAAAGTCTGTGTATTCTATAGAAGATTTGCTCGAGATTAAAGTTTTTTAACCAAGAAGTCATCAAAGGTGTAAATGCCAGGTACGCTAGCGCTAATCCATTGCGCTGCATTAACTGCTCCACGAGCAAAGATATGTCTAGAGTGCGCAATATGCTGAAAGAAAAAGGACTCTTTGCCATCATTAAATTCTACTCGATGAACCCCAAATATCTTGCCAAGCCTCAATCCTTTTACTTCTATTGGGGCGCTGATCTTATCTGTTAAAAATTCTTCTAGAAATCTCATTATCTCAATAGCAGTTCCAGAGGGAGAATCTATCTTATTGGTGTGATGAATCTCTGTTATCTTGCACGTAAATGGACCAGGGGAGGTTTGTAAAAAAAAATTGATTGATTGTTTTAGGTTTGCTATTCCAATAGACATATTAGAAGCAACTAAAATTGGAATAGTGGCTTGCGCTTGATTGATAAGGCTGTGATGCTCTTCGGAAAATCCAGTAGTGCCTGTGATCAAGGGTAATTTTTGATCTAAGCAAGCTTGCAAGACAACAGGAAGGTAGTCTGGGGATGAGAAGTCTATAACAACTCTTGGAAGAGGGGAGTCAACCTCTTGCTCTTTGAAATCTTGAACTGTTACATCGGGCTCGGATTCAAGAAGTTCTTGAATGGACTTGCCCATACTACCGTTAAATCCATTAAGTAGAATGTGCAAATTTTTATTCTTGATGAAATAAGTCAGAAGACTTCTTGAAAGATTCCTTCATTGGATGATGCTTGTTAGATTCAATAGAATCTGTGAATTCCTTAAAGATTTTCAGTTGTGCATTGGATAAATTTACAGGCGTTTCCACGACCACTCTGCACATCAAATCGCCTCTACGAGAATCTCTCACAGAAGCAGCGCCCTTGCCCTTAATTCTAAAAATCTTTCCTGTTTGAGTATAAGCAGGTATTTTTAAAGCAATTTTTGACTCTAATCCCGGCACGTTAATTGTGCCGCCCAAGACAGTAATCTCAAAAGGAATAGGGGCTTCAAAATATAAATCTCGACCATCTCTTTCGAAAATATTATTCTCCTTCACCTGAATTGCTACATATAGATCTCCGGGAGTTCCCCCTCGAGTTGCACTGCCCTCTCCTGTTAATCTAACTTTATCTCCAGTGTCTACTCCGGCTGGAATACTTACAGCCAAAGATTTAGTCTCTTCTATGACCCCGGCTCCTCTACATGCCCCACAATGATCCTTGATAATCTGCCCTTCTCCGCGACAAGCGTTGCATGGTTGCTGAACAGAAAAGAAACCTTGCTGCATTCTCACTTGTCCTTGCCCATTACACTGAGAACATTTAATTGGAGATGATCCAGGTTTAGCGCCAGATCCAGAACAGTCTCCACAGGATTTATGAATGGGAATCTTAATAGTTTTTTTGACGCCCAAGATTGCTTCCTTAAGCGAAAGATCTAAGTTGTACTGAAGATCTTGCCCACGAGCAGAGCGCCTAGAAGATGATCTCCTACCTCCAAATACATCTCCAAAGATATCTCCAAAGATATCTCCAACATCAAAGTCTTGAAACCCACCGCCGGCTCCTCCGCCCATGCCCTGAACGCCAGCATGACCATATTGATCATAGGTAGATTTTTTTGCTGGATTAGAAAGCACTTCATATGCTTCTGCTGCCTCTTTAAATTTTGTATCAGCCTGAGGGTCATCTGGATTTCTGTCGGGATGATATTTCATTGCAAGCTTTTTAAAAGCTTTCTTTAGCTCTGGCCCTGAAGCAGTTTGAGAAACCCCTAAGACCTTGTAGTAGTCTCTCTGTGACATAATTTACTTCTCTTCTTCTTCCTTCACTTCTTCATATTCAGCATCCACTGTATTCTTATCATCGGCAGCTTCATCTGAAGTCTCTGCAGCTTCCCCAGCCTCGCCTTGCGGGTATAATTTTTCTGTTAGCGGTGTAAGAAGATCATTAAGCTCTTTTGTAGCATCTTCCATCGCCTCTAGACTATCTTGTTTAATAGCTTCTTCAAGCTTAACTGTAGAAGCTTCAATAGAAGTTTTCTCTTCTTCTGTGAGTTTCTCACCAGCCTCTTCAATTGTTTTTCTGGTTGCGTGCACCAGCATGTCAGCATTATTCTTGGCCTGAACTAAGGCCTCAAATTTTTTATCATCTTCAGCATTTGCCTCAGCATCTTTGACCATCTTCTCAATGTCTTCATCGGATAAACCGCTAGAGGCTTTAATAACAATAGATTGCTCTTTTCCAGTATTTTTATCTTTAGCGGCAACATTAAGAATACCGTTTGCATCTAAATCAAATGACACTTCTATCTGAGGAGTGCCTCTTGCAGCAGGTGGGATATCAGCAAGGTTAAATTGGCCTAACGACTTATTTTGCGCTGCTTGCTTGCGCTCTCCCTGAATAACATGAACCGTTACAGCTGATTGATTATCTTCTGCGGTAGAGAAGACCTGTGATTTTTGAGTTGGAATAGTGGTATTTTTTTCAATCAATGGAGTCGCTATGCCGCCTAAGGTTTCAATGCCAAGGGTTAATGGTGTTACATCAAGCAGTAATACATCTGTGGTATCCCCAGATAGAACTGAACCCTGAATTGCCGCACCAACAGCAACTGCTTCATCTGGATTAAGATCTTTTCTTGGCTCTTTTTTAAAAAAAGCTTTAACTTTCTCTTGCACCATTGGCATTCTTGTCTGGCCACCTACCAGAAGAATTTCATCAATGTCACTAATGGACAATTTGGCATCTTCAAGAGCCATTTTTAAAGGAGATAAGGTTCGCTCGACTAGACTTTCAACCAATGACTCAAGCTTAGCTCTCGTAATTTTATGAACAAAATGCTTAGGACCAGAGCTGTCGGCCGTAATATAAGGTAAATTAATTTCAGTTTGGTCAGAAGAAGATAATTCAATTTTTGCTTTTTCTGCTGCTTCCTTGAGCCTCTGCAGCGCCATTGGATCACTTTTTAAATCAAATCCTGATTCGTTTTTAAACTCATCAACAAAATAATCTATTAATGTGAGATCAAAATCCTCTCCACCCAAAAAGGTATCACCATTAGTAGAAAGAACTTCAAATTGATGCTCTCCATCTACTTCTGATATTTCAATAATAGAAATGTCAAAAGTTCCACCGCCTAGGTCATATACAGCAACAACAGAATCACCTTTGTGTTTGTCCATTCCATATGCCAATGCCGCTGCAGTTGGCTCGTTAATGATTCGCTTAACATCAAGGCCAGCAATCTTCCCAGCATCTTTGGTTGCCTGTCTCTGTGAATCATTAAAGTATGCTGGAACAGTAATCACAGCTTCTGTAACCTCATGCCCAAGATAATCTTCGGCAGTTTTTTTCAATTTTTTAAGGATTTCAGCTGAGATTTGCGGTGGAGCAAGTTTCTGATCATCGACCTGAACCCATGCATCTCCATTCTCCGCTTTAATAATTTTATATGGGACCATGTCCATATCTTTTTTTACAACATCATCATCAAAGCGTCGGCCAATCAATCTTTTGATTGCGTATAAAGTCTTTTCTGGGTTTGTTATCGATTGACGTCTGGCTGGAGTGCCTACTAGAACCTCATTATCCTCGCTGTATCCAATAACCGAAGGGGTAGTTCTTCCCCCTTCGGCATTCTCAATAACCTTGGGTTGTCCACCTTCTACTACAGCCAAACAGCTGTTAGTTGTACCTAAATCTATTCCTATAATTTTTGACATATTGTTTTCCTAATATTATTAATTTTTTATAACTGAAACTCTTGCCGGCCTTACAACCCGCTCGTGAAGCTGCCACCCTCTTTGAAATATACTTTCAATTTCATTGTTTTCTTTTAATGGATCCTTTGAGGTCATAACCGCTTCATGTTTTATGGGATCAAACTGCTCATTAATAGGGTAGATGGGACTAATACCAAATTTATCAAGCGCAGATTCAAAAGATTTTAAAGTGAGTGCAACTCCCTCTTTATCTTCTTCAGATGATTCTTCAGAAAAATTACTCAGCGCATGCTCAAGATTGTCTACTACAGGCAGCAGTTCGTTAAGCAATCTTTCTACTCCATATTTATGAGCTTTTTCAATGTCTGAAATATTTCTTTTTAATGCATTATCTAACTCTGCTCTAGACCTAAGCAGTGATGCTTCTAGGCTTTGAATTTTTTCAGGGATATTACTTTCTTCTGACTCAACATCTAACAACTCTTCATCCTCAGTGAGCTCGGGATTATCTAACTCATCCTCAGACAACTTATTAACTTCTGGAATCACCTCTTGATCGAGCGAATCGCTGGCCAAATTTATGTCTGATGTTGTTTTGTTTTTCTTTGCCATCATTTTTTCCAATTATTGAATATATTGGGATGACTCTTGATGAGTTCAAGGGTTTAAAAGAAATTTATTTTAATGGCTTTACGTACAACACCATGCTGTGATCCACAATCTCGTACCCCATTTCTCTTGCTATGACTTCCTGCCGTTTTTCAATCACCTCATCATGAAACTCAATGACTTTACCAGATTCAAGACATACCATATGATCATGATGGTCATCAGGGGTGATCTCATACACAGCATGTCCTTCTTCAAAGTTATGCCTAGAAATAATTCCGGCAGACTCAAACTGGGTGAGAACACGGTATACAGTTGCCAGCCCAACATCTTCGCCCGAAATCATGAGTTGCTTATATATGTCCTCAGCGCTTAAGTGTCGATTTGCGCTAGACTCCAAAGCCTCTAAGATACGAATTCTTGGAAGAGTTGCCTTTAGTCCAGCTTTTTTTAATTCGGTATTTTCTTTACTCATGAACTTTTCCTTGTATGCTCTTTCAAAGTATAATCAAATCATCTCATGAAGCAATTAACAAAAGCCTTTTTCATAACCTTTCTCTTGATAATAGGGGGTTTCAGCTGCTCAAGTTTTTCACCATACAAAGTTCCTGTGCTTCAAGGCAATATTATTGAAGATAAGGACGTAGAGCAATTAGTTCCAGGTTTATCTAAGGATCAAGTCCAATATCTCCTGGGAACCCCTCTTTTGAATAGTCCAATCCATCAAAAAAGATGGGATTATTTTTACTCTGTAAAAATTGGAAATACGGTTGTTGCAGAGAAAAAACTATCTCTGATTTTTAATCAAGATAACAAATTGGATAGCTGGGTCTTAGAGGAAGCGAATTTAGCAGAAGGTTGATCTTTATTTCTGGCTTGCTTTAACCTTTCTTCTTTCTTTAGGGTCTTGACTTAAAGGCCTGTAAACCTCCAATCTCTCCCCATCTGACATTCGGTAATTCTGAGGCAGCGCTTTGTATTTACCATCAAGCTCTATGCTATTGACGCCAATTTTCAATTCTTCTATTGAGGCCTCGATTAACTCTTTAATGCCTGGCAGCTGAAGGACCTCAAGAGCTGTGATGCTTTCAGAGACATCCAGCTCTCTCAATACCACATTTTGTGATTCTTGCAGTGCAAAATAAATATTCATTTATTGAGCTGGCCTGCAAATGCATTTAAAAACCTCTCTCCCATAGCATCAATAATGCCCTGCCTTGCAAATATTTTTAAAAAAAAGGGGAGTTGGAAGCTTGCTTGAAATAAGACATTTGTAACCCCTGGCTCTAGTAATGTGAGTGTCCAAGAGGCAGAAAAAATAGAAAAAGGGCCGGCAACTTGGTCAATTTTTACATTGTAACCATCAGTGCGATTGGCTGATTCAAACTCATAAGTGTTGGCGAGAAATCCAAAGACAAGCAGCCCTCTTATCCTTTGATCAGAGTCTGCAGATAGTTTCTTTGATTCAAGACATCCTGGTAAAAATTTTTTATAAGATTCAAAGTCATTGATCAAAGCAAGAATTGATTCAGGGTCTGATTGAAAGTCTTGAGATCGCTCAAAATCTTTAAGCATAAATTATGAGGTTAACTGATATATAAATACCGCAGCAACCAATGCTGGTGAAATGTATCTTATAAAAAATTTCCATACATTAAAAACTTTCAATTGACTATCTGAGAATTCATCCAAAGCAAGATCTGGTTTTAGAAACCACCCTGCGAATATTGCAACCATCATTCCACCTATAGGCATCAAGAATTGATTGGCAAGATAGTCCATAGAATCTAGAAAATTTAAATCTCCAATGAAGGCTATATCAGACCATTCATTGAAACTTAAAACGCTGCCAATACCAATAAACCATGCCAATAACCCGAGGATCAGGGCAGCAGAAAAGCGTGAGGTAATTTTTTCTTCTTCAAAATAAGCAACACTCGGTTCAAGCAATGAAATAGCGCTGCTAAGGGCGGCAATAGATAAAAGAGTAAAAAATGCCGGGCCGATAATATTACCAAACGGCATATCAACAAAGACCGATAAGAGGCTAATAAATACAAGGCCTGGTCCAGCACCTGGCTCCATACCGTATGCAAAAATAATTGGGAAAATGGCTAAGCCAGCCAAGATAGCAATCAAGGTGTCCAAACCCGCAACTGTAAGAGAGGTTTTAAAAATATTTTCTTCTTGAGGCATATAAGAGCCATAGCACATGATCGAACCCATGCCGAGACTTAAGCTAAAAAATGCTTGTCCCATGGCTCTTAAGAAAGTGGTTGCATCAACATCGGAGAAATTAGGAGAGAATAAAAAACTGAACCCTCTGATAAAGTCACCATTAATCATGGCATTGATAACCATAATGATCATCAGAATGAATAATGTTGGCATCAATAAACGAACCATTCGCTCTATGCCTCCGATAACTCCAGCTGCAAGAATTGCTATATTCAATCCAATGAAGAGTGTGTGCCAAAAAAGTAATCTAGGTGCTGAGGCAGTTACTAAAGTAAATTGCTCGGCGGAAGTAATGCTTGTATTTGGCATGGCTGCGATGCCTATGTAATTGAGGCAAATACCTGCAATGACACTATAGAAGGAAAGAATGAGAATTCCAGATACTAACCCTCCCCATCCCACTGCTTGCCACTTGGAGCTTCGACCGGAATCAATAGCAGCCATTTTCATAGCATTAACTGGGCTTTTCCTGGCTCGCCTTCCAATCATAATCTCAGCCATCATTATTGGCAGTCCAACAACTA
>Ga0307986_10003443_pt1 | contig 11009 bp, 10 predicted proteins | sample EllFjometageno82_FD_203170 | JGI IMG/M metagenome (GOLD analysis project Ga0307986, IMG submission 203170) | Marine microbial communities from Ellis Fjord, Antarctic Ocean - #82 | ecosystem: Environmental > Aquatic > Marine > Unclassified | place: Southern Ocean | collected 2014-10-09
ATTCTTCAAAGAAAATTACCATTGTTGCAGCAAAATGGAATGGTGAGCTGGTAGACGCTTTAGTCCAGGCAGCACAAGATCATCTAACGCTATTGGGATATACAAATATCAGCACCGTCTATGTGCCGGGATCTTGGGAATTAGTTCACGCTTCTCAAAAAGCACTCTTAGATAGTGATGGGGTAATTGGCTTTGGTGTTGTAATTAGAGGTGAAACTAGCCATTACGAGCTGATCACAGAATCTGTTGCGCAAGGTCTTATGCAAATTAGCCTAGAGGCAAAAAAACCTGTTGCATTGGGCTTAATCGCAACTGAGAATTTTGATCAAGCCCAAAGAAGATGTGATCCAACCGCATTAAATAAAGGCAAGGAAATAGCTCAATCTCTCGCAGAAATGCTGCAGTAGGAAAACATGTCAAAAAATTTAGGTCAATACAAACAAGAACTGCAAACACGTGAGTGTTTGGTGCAGGCAATCTATCAATATATTTTTAATGCCACTTCGTTAACTTTGCTTGTTGATCAATTCCTAAAAGAAAATACCCCGAAGAAAATTAATGTCCCTTATTTTAAACAACGACTCAAAAATATTTTTGAGCAAGCAGAAAACCTAAAAGATATAACCAGGGATGTTCAAACCACTGAGGGTGAGAACTTAGAAATGATTGATGAGGCTATTTTATGGCTGGGCATGGTTGAGATTAGAGCCAACGAGCTCCCTCACCCTGTGATCATGGATGAGTGCATTCGATTGTCGAAAAAATTTTCCAATCCTAATTCTTTTAAATTCATCAATGCCAAATTAGACGAGTGGTTAAAAACTAATCAGAAGGACTGGCTTAAGAAGAATAGTTAAGAAAAATTGGGCTAGACCAAGCTCGATGCTCTGCAGGAGCAACGCACTCTCCGCGATTTTTATTAACACCGACCCTGCATACCTCAGCTTGAATGCACTGACCATTCTCGTCAAACTCACAACTTAATGGGTCTGCAGATAAAGTGGCTGTTGGCTCCTCGATAGCACGAACATAGTAAACTACATCACGTCTTCCGATTGAAAATTGCTCATCCTCGAATGAAATTTTGCAGCTAGTACTATTGCATGGAAAAGACTTCCACACATCGTCAACCAAGCCTTCGACAGGCTCACCTTCAAATTGCTGAGGAAGAATTTTAATCACCTCAATTCGACTAATCAGCCTTCTTTCATTGCTAGGATTATAACACTCTGAATTACAAATTTTTTCTAATCTATCTTGTGATAATCCATCGCTGCTATAGGCAGGGCAGCCTGGTTTTTGTTTCAATGAGCCTGCAACCTTCACAGTGAAAACTGGCGATTGATCTGCCTCCAGCTCTGAGCCCATGCTGAGAGACTGAGAATCTGTTTTAGCATCAAACCACAATAAAATTCTTGGGCCCGAGGTGGCATAAACTTCTTTGCGCTCTAAAGCATCCCAGATTGATTCTCTGCTTCTGGATGTGGCATGTGTGGCAACTAAACCGCCGGTCATAAAGTAAGCGCTCTGACGCTCTGCATCTGTCGCAATATTTAAATCCATGATGCTTGTGAGAGTTCTGGTATTTAAATCTTGAAAGGTTGTGGAGAGCTTGCCTTTTTCTCGGCTAAGATCACTCAGACGATCAAACAAAGGATCAGAAAAGCCATTAGCCTCAGTGTTGTATAAACGATCTACCTCTTTGTATCCTGTGCCTGGTCTTGAGCCATGGTTATCGCTTGAGCCAATAAACCCAAATTTAAAACGCTTGGGGTCACCATTGGCAGTAAAGTCTCTGAGAGCCAAGACATATTGAGCAGAACCTAAAGGTCTGTAATTAAAAGAGGGTAAGAAGCAATCATTGCACTGCCCAGCATTTAAAAGATCATGTGGTTCAATTTCGTTGATAGCCAAATAACCAGCTGCACCCATATTGACGGCATTAGATTTGGTCTCTGCAACCAGTTGATTGCAAGTACTTGCATCTAAACCTGAATCCTCACACCTTTGCGCCATGATTCTTCCAGCTTGCTGACAGGTGGGCAAAAAATCATCAGAGGCTTCAGGACAATAGAGCTCTCCTTGCAAATCAATTTGAGCATCATTCCAAGAGCGATATTCTTCAGAGTTACCGTGGCCTGAATAAATTTCAAATAGAAACTGTGAGCTATCATCTTGATAGCTTTCGAGCTGTTTTCTCCAGTCTGAAGTCGGTGGGGTGTAATAGCCCCAAGTTGTTCCGTGCGGAATAACCATATAAGGAGTCTCCCATTCCTTTAATTTTTGAAATAAGATATTTGGATTCTCTGCCTCCTCATAACAATTTAAAGGTAAATCTTTTGTGCCAATGCCTTGCGGGCAAACCGGTGTGTCCTGTATTTCTTCAAAAAACTTATTGAAGGCAAAAAATCTATCTCTATTTTTTAAATCTAAAGTCGCAGGCAAAGCGGACATAGTCCATGGCAACCCTAACCTCATAACTAGAGGAGCAAGGCCTCCTGAGCCAATTGCACGAGGTGGGACAAGAGCATCCTCTGTTTCTAGGAACATGACATTTTTATGGCCAAAATGAGTTTCGGGATCTCGATCAACCTGAGTCCACTCCCAACCAAGAAAACTGACTAAATCATCCGAGCCTTCTGATAAATTATTGCATTGTTGAATGCTTTCTTTAGTATCGAGCCATTTTCTGGGAGAGCTGGCTTCAGCATGATCGTTGATGGACCAGAAATCTAAAGCTGAACAAAACCTTGCGTAATCACAAGCGTCAGCAATAGGAGATGCTCCTTTTCCATTGAGAAATGGCAGTGACCACATAAAGGCATCCGTCGAATAGGTTGAATGTACATGCAGATCGCCAAAGAGTATCTGTTTCTCATCTAAGATTTCTAATGCATTTTTTACTGCCTTGATCTTATTAGTTTTTTCTAAAATAACTAATGCGGGCAATGCCTTCCCTTCAATAATTCCTGGGCCATCAAGATTTCCAAACATTTTAAAGAAAGCCCCGGCAAAGAAAATTGCGCCACTAAAAATAAACAACAGCATGATGGAAAGTAAAAGTTTCTTCATAGATGCCCCCGGCAAAGAAAAAATTTATTTTTTATAAATAGTCTGATCTCTTGCAGGCCCAACTGAAACCATATCAATGGGGCACTCCAAAAAGTTCTCTATAAAGAGTATATAGTCCTGAGCAGATTGAGGTAAAGCGTGGAAATCTCTGATATAAGAAATATCTTGCTGCCATCCGGGAAGTGTTTTGTATATCGGGGCATCTTGATCATCATAATCAATGCAAACCTTGATTTCTTTAAAGCCATCCAAGACATCAAGCTTGGTTAAACATAAACTGGTAACTGAATTAATGAAAACGATTGTTTCAAGTGCTTTTAAATCAAGCCAACCACACCTTCTGGGCCTTCCTGTTGTGGCTCCAACCTCGTGCCCAATTTTTGCAAGCTGAGCAGCATTCTCATCAAATAACTCTGTTGCAAAGGGCCCCTCTCCCACACGGGTTGCATAGGCTTTTGTGATCCCAAGAATAGAGTCAATGTGCTTGGGTCCAACGCCTAAGCCAGTTGAGAGGCCTCCAGCAGTGGTGCTAGAAGAAGTAACATAGGGATAAGTTCCATGATCAATGTCTAGCATTGAGCCTTGAGCACCCTCAAATATTATTTTTTTATTTTCTTTCACCCAGTCTCTTAATAAGTCCTGGGTAATGCAGTGAAATTTCTGCACAAGGTGTTGGTGGCTCTCCAATTCCATAAGGACATCCTCTAGAGGGACAGGCTCAGCATCATATAAATGAACCAAGATTTTATTATGGTATGCAATTAATTTTTCTAACCTTGGTTGCAGCAATGTCATGTTCTGCAAATCTCCAAATCGAATAGCTCGTCTTGCAACTTTATCTTCATAGGCTGGACCAATGCCTCTGCCAGTGGTACCAATGCCCTCGGATTTATCTCTTACCTGATCTATAGCAATGTGGGTTGGAAGGATGAGGGCGCAGTCACCACTCACATAAAAGCGATCATTGAAGTTGATACCACTTTGCTCTAATTCCGTGATCTCTTTTTCCAAAGCTGGCAAAGAGAGCACCAGACCATTACCAAGGACGCATTGAACGGACGGGTGAAGAATACCAGAGGGCACAAGATGTAGAACTTTTTGCTGCCCATCAACCTTGAGGGTATGACCAGCATTGTGTCCACCTTGAAAACGACATACTATTTCCGAATTCTCGGCTAGAGCATCAACAATCTTGCCCTTGCCTTCATCCCCCCATTGCAAACCTAAAATAAGGGTGTTGTTGCTCATAGTTTTTAGGGATTAGTGCCGTCTGATTTATTAAGGTATTTGAAAAAATCTGATTTTGGATCAATTAACAAGACATCAGACTTGTTATTAAAGGTTGCTCCGTAGCCTCGCAAACTTCTGGTGAACTCATAAAATTCAGGGTCTTGAGAAAATGATTTTGCATAAATAGCTGATGCTGTTGCATCACCCTCACCCCTCACTTCCTCAGCTTTTTTGTATGCTTCAGCCAAAAGAATAACCCTTTGTTTATCTGCAGTAGATCGAATTTCATTGGAAAGCTCATTACCCTGAGCTCGCAACTCTTCTGCTAGACGATTTCTTTCTGACCTCATTCTTTCATAGACAGAATTGCTAAGCTCTGGCGGCAAATCAATTCTTTTCACTCTAAAATCAATTATTTCTATCCCAAGATCAGAAACAGAGTTACCCAAATCATCTCTCATTTCTCTCATAAGCTCATCTCGCGCTCCAGAGACAAGCTCAGTCACGGTTCTACGCCCGAACTGATTTTTTAGCTCAAAAGCTGTTCGTTGGCTTAACAGATTATTAAGATTAATAAAGCTTCCGCTAGTCGCATCATAAAAAACTCTTACGTCTGTAATTCTATATTTAACAAAAGAATCAACGATTAGATACTTACTTTCAATTGTTAAAATTCTATTGGGCTCTTCATCTAGGGTTTGGAGCCTGGCATCATATTTTTTTACATTTTGCACAATGGGCAATTTAAAATTCAAGCCAGTTGGTAGATCAGATTTGATTACTTCACCAAACTGGAAGACTATTCCATCTTCTTTCTCATCAATAATAAACAAACTATTGAGAATTAATGCAATGATCAGCCCAGCTAAAACTAGGAGATTTAAACGTTTATTCATTTGTTTTCCTCTTGTGATTTATTTTGTTGGATAATTTTATCTAGAGGCAGGTACATTAAATTATTGCCTCCCTCGACATCAACCATAATTTTTGTAGAGTTGCTGTATAGAGTTTGCATAGCATCTAGGTACAAACGATCTCGTGTAACTTTTGGAGCTTTTTGATACTCTGCAAGTAATTTATCAAATCTGGCAACCTCACCCTCTGCATTGGCAACAACCTCTTCTCGATAAGCCTCTGCGGCTTGTATTCTTGCAAATGACCGGCCTCTGGCTTCTGGCACAATAGACAAACCATATCTTTCTGCTTCATTTTGTAATTTCACCTTATCCTCTCTTGCTGCTACAACATCATCAAAAGAAGCTTTGACAGCAGCTGGAGGATCAGTTTTTTCAATATTGACTTGCTGAATCACTAAACCCGTTTGATATAAATCAAGGTAACCTTGTAGTCGGACATCAACATCTCTGGCAATGGTTTCTCGGCCAGTGGTCAAAGTTTCCTCAAGCGTGTTATCTCCCACAACATGACGCAATGAACTTTCTGTAGCCTCTCTTAAGCTGCTTTCAGGATCTTTAACGCTTAAAACAAAATCTCTCAAATTTTTTATTCGATATTGGACAGAGACAGTGATATCAACTAAGTTCTCATCTTTTGTGAGCATGTTTGCTGTTTGAGAGTATCGTCGTGTCAGCGCAACATTTTCCACATACTTTTCATCAACTCCAGCAAGCATAAAATTTAATCCCTCGCCAGTTTCTTTGTGATACTCACCAAACCTTAAAATTACCGCTCTTTCTGGTGAATCTAGTTGATAAACACACATGCTTGCGTACAAGACTACCAACCCAAACAGGGCATAGAAAAAGGTTTTCTTGGTAGGAAAGTTGAGCCCAGTTCCACCTGAAGATCCATTGGATCCTGATGTTTGCTTACCAAACATCACTGAAAATTTCTTGATGAGATCATCGAACGAAAGATCATCCTGGTTTTTTCTGCCCCAAGGGTCTTGTTCGTCTTGATTCTTATTTTGGTTATCCCAGTTCACAAAAGTACCTTTAAATGGAAAGTTGTATTATAAAGATTATTTGAGGGTAAGTCCTGTGAATTAAAGGATTGAGGTTAAATAAAGCTGTTTTTCTAAGTTCTCACTTGCCTGATTGAACTCATCAAGGTTAAAAGCCTTTAAATCTTGCCATCCTCTTAGCCAAGTACACTGACGCTTGGCTAGCTGGCGCGTAGCATAAAGAGATCTCTCAAATAGCTCGCTCTCCTGCAACTCTCCATTTAATACTTGTTGAGCCTGTCGATAGTTCACGGCTTTCATGGCTGGATGATCTAACGAAAGCTTATAGGCTTTGTTTAAGCCTTCAACTTCGTCAAGTAAACCTTCTTCAATTAGTAGATGCTGGCGGGACTCAATGCGCTCATGAAGTTTGGCTCTGTCTAAAGGGAAAATCCCGTATTCAAGTAATTGATAGTTAGAAGAGAGAGGCGCAGAGGATGCTTCCTCGAAAATTTCTGGGTTGATCTGAGAAAGATGGGCAACCTCTAAAGCTCTGGTAATTCTCTGGGTATCTTGAGGTTTAATAGTATTTGCAGCTTCTGAGTTCACAATTTTTAACTCATCATATAGAGAATCAATGCCTTCTTGATCAATGCGGTCTTCAAGCTCAGCTCGAAATATTGGATCTGCAGATGGCAAGTTGCTCAAGCCATTTTTTAACAGGTTGAAATACATCATGCTGCCTCCCACCAATAGAGGAATATTTTTTCTTTGATGGATCTCCTTGATCAGAGTGGTGGCTGTTTTGCAAAAGTCAGCTACAGAAAATATTTGATCTAAAGAAACCTCGTTTACAAGATGATGAGGATGAGCTGTTAGAGTCTCAGGGGAAGGTTTTGCAGAGCCAATATCACAGCCTTTGTAAACCATGACAGAGTCAACGCTAACAATTTCTATTCGTTGAAATTTTTTCTGCCACGCGATCGCCCAATTAGTCTTGCCTGAGGCTGTGGGCCCTAATAAAAAAATAACTGGGAGTTTAGAGGCCTGCAAAAATGAACCTAAATTGCGTCTTGGTCTACTTCGCCAGTTCTAATTCGGATGACTTGTTCTAACGAGGTTACAAAAATCTTGCCGTCACCAATTTTTCCTGTGCTGGCGCTCTTCATGATCGCCTCAATAGCTAGGTCACACTGGTCAGTAGATACAGCAATTTCAATTTTAATTTTAGGCAGAAAATCAATGACATACTCAGCCCCGCGATAAAGCTCAGTGTGGCCCTTTTGCCTGCCAAAACCCTTCACTTCTGTGATAGTCATTCCAGATATCCCTATGGCATCAAGTGACTGACGAACTTCTTCGAGTTTAAATGGTTTAATGATGGTGGTAATAAGTTTCAATGCAATGCTCCTAATTTATCTATTATATAAGAGACCTGGGTCTGTGTTGAGCCCTCATTTCTAGCGACTAGACTTTTTGCATTTTCTGCAAGTTGCATTGCAAAACCTGAATCCCCTAGTATGGATGTTATTCCCTCAAGCAATTCCTGCTCATTGGTCACAAGAATACATGAATTCGACTGAATAAATTGCTTGGCTATCTCTTCAAAATTAAAAGTGTGATTGCCTATGATAATAGGTGTTCCCATTGTTGCTGGCTCTATTAAATTATGACCGCCTCTAGGCACTAAGCTCCCACCCACAAAAGCTAAATCAGCGATATTATAAAAATTTTGCAATAAGCCAATGCTGTCAATGATGCAAACATCATAATCTTGTCCATCTAGCTGAGAATATAGTTCGCTTCTAAAATGCATTTTTCTTGCAGCCTTTAAAATCTCAGTCGATCGCTCAGGATGCCTTGGGCAAATAAATAATTTGTGAGAGCATTCTTTTTGCAGCTTTTGGAAGACTCGAAGAAGCATCTCCTCCTCGCCAAGATGGGTGCTGGCACCAAGGATAAATTTTGGCAAAGATAAGGGCTCAGGTTTAAGCCCCGGCGCATCAAATTTAACGGACCCTGCTACTGCTATAGCTGAGCTATCAAGGCCCAGTTGAAGAAATCTCTCTCGATGCTCTGGCGTTTGCACGAATGTAAAAGTAATTTTTTGCAAAATATCTTTTAAAAACCATGAAACTTTTAAATAGGTTTTATAGGACTGATGGCTTAAGCGACCATTCATCAAAAAAATTGGTATCTTTTGATTGTGGGCAGAATTAATCATAGAAGGCCAAATTTCAGTTTCAAAAATTAAGAGTGCCGATGGGTTATAAAAATTAAGAAACTTATTCACTAAAGGGCCTAGATCCCAAGGAGCATAGTTGATTACAAGAGAGTTTTTGTAGATCTCTTGCGCCTTTCTGAGCCCAGTGGGCGTGGTTGTAGTTAACACAACATCAAACTCTTGCATCAACTCTCTAATCATCCCTTGGGAGGCAATAACTTCCCCCAAGCTAACAGCGTGAAACCAAATAATTTTTTCTTTTTGATTTTTTTTAGAGATTAAATTTGAGGCATATCTTTGGGCCGTGAAAGACCTATAACCTTTATCTTTAAGGCTCTTTAGCAGAATGCGAGCCTGTAAGATTGGTATCAGCAATAGAATCAATAGATTGTAAATTGCAAGCTTCATGGCATAGGAATATTTAATTTAATGTAATAATACATTTTTTAATTTTTAAGTACCCATAAAGTTGATGCAAGTAGTCATTACATTCTGGCAAGCCCTCTGCTCTCTCCCCCTGGCATGGCATAAAATACTTGGCTGGTTTTGTGGGAGCTTGCTACTGTTTTTTGCAAGCAAGAGACGAAAAATTGCTAAAGCAAATATTGAGATTTGTTTACCAAGCCTGTCATTAGCAGAACAACGAAAGTTGTTACATAAAAATTTTATAAACTTGGGGGATTCATTATTTCAAACAGGAGTTGCTTGGTTTTGGTCGGATGCACGAATTCAAAAAGATGTGGCCTATAAAATTATCGGACTTGATCTCTTAAAAAATCATGATGAATCAAAAGGGAGTCTAATACTTTTTAAGCATTCTCAACATCTAGAGTTAGATGCCAGATTGTTGGGAATGGGAATTGATCTCTTTGGAGTTGCGCGCTCGCATAACTCCTCAACCATGGATGCCTTGCAAACAAACGGAAGGCTTTCAAGCATTAAAGGAGCAGCAGATAAAAATAATCCCAGGCAATTTATTAAATGGTTAAAAGAAGGAAAAAATGTTCTCTATGCTATAGATCAAGATTATGGTTGGGGTAATTCTGTCGAATTAACCTTCTTTAACAATCCCGCTGCCACTATTACTACAACAAGAAAAATTATTGATATAACTGAGTGCAACCTCTTGTTCATGAATTCATTTTACAAAGAGAAAGAGTTAAATTTGGAGCTTGAAATACTTTCATCTGAGGGTCTAAATGCTAATGAGCTAGCGCAAAAAATTAATGACGTAATGGAGAAGAGCATTGCCCTTGAGCCAGCAGAATACTTATGGTCGCATCGTAGATTCAAATCAACACTAGGAAAGCAGTTTTATAATTAAGAGGGCAGGATGGATTTTAACAAACTAAATACACTGAAAGGCTTCATGCCTCAGCATGAAGGAGAGGCGCTGGCAAAATGGTCAGAAGAATTTTCAATTCTTGGCCCAGCTCTGGAAATTGGAACCTTTGGAGGCAAGTCAAGCCTCTTCATTGCTGCGGGCACATCAAAACATCAGCAAGTGGTCTTCACGATTGATCACCACAGTGGCTCCGAAGAGCATCAAAGTGGGGAGGAGTACTTTGATTCAACTATTTATGATGAATCACTTGGGCGAGTCAATACCCTACCACTCATGCAATTTAATCTTCAGCAATTTGATGAAAGTAGCTTTATTGTGCCCATTATTGCTAATGCAAATTTTATTGCAGACTTGTGGACTATTAATTTAGGGTTATTGTTTATTGATGGCAGCCATACAGAAATTTCTGCCCAGAATGATTATGCGAATTGGCATGAGAAAATTATTACTGGAGGGGCGCTTGTCATTCATGATATTTTTGAAAACCCAGAAGAAGGTGGGCAAGCTCCATTTTTAATCTATCAAAAAGCTTTGTCAGATGGATATACTCTGCATGAGAGAGTGGACACTATCGCCTGCTTAATTAAAAAATAAACTGCTTGGCAGTAAACAAGTGAGAGGCACTAGTCAGGTGATTATTAGCATCTGAAGATAAAATCAATGCGGCAGACGTCCAGCTAGGCTTCTCATCTGGCCAATAAATCTCTTCGTGCAGCTGCCACCCCATATAAGGAATATTATGACCATCGACAATAGCTGCTGCATTAAGCAGTAATTCTTTGGCAAGGGCATCGTTGCCAAGTTTTTTTAGAGCCATTGAGCACTCGCTGGTCTCTGCAACCGTCACCCATGGCTCGTCTGAAACACATTTAATGCCAATGCCTGGAACTAAGAATACATCTTTGATATGTTGCACTAGATTGGTCAGATGATTGTTTGCGGTGATTCCAGATAAGATGGGATAGTACCAATCCATAGAAAATCTGCTGCGATCTTTTTTTAAATCAAAAATTCCTGCTGGATTTTCAATTGCAGTCAGTAAACTAGCGTGTGACTCTATGAGCTTAGCTTTCATCTCTAGTTTCTCTAGAATTTCACATATAGCTATGGTGCATTCAAGACTTTTGGCGATTGAGCTACAGCCAGTAAGAAGGTAATCTTCATCCTTGATGCCTGCCTCATCTACATTCCATGCAACGGCGCCATTGCTATGCTGAAGATTTAAAGCAAATAAT
>Ga0307986_10003446_pt1 | contig 11004 bp, 8 predicted proteins | sample EllFjometageno82_FD_203170 | JGI IMG/M metagenome (GOLD analysis project Ga0307986, IMG submission 203170) | Marine microbial communities from Ellis Fjord, Antarctic Ocean - #82 | ecosystem: Environmental > Aquatic > Marine > Unclassified | place: Southern Ocean | collected 2014-10-09
AGTTATTTCTTTAAGAGTTTTAATATGAACATCGCTTGAAGATTTATTAAGACTAGATTCATACTCAATAATCTCGTTAAGACTTGAAGTTGCGCTTCCGATTTTGCCTACAACAACTCCAGCAGCAAGATTTGCAAATTTGACTGCTTGATCGATGCTTACATCGCATGCTAATGAAAACCCAAGAGACGCAAGAACTGTATCACCAGCTCCAGTAACGTCATAAACCTCTTTAGAGGTTGTAGGATGAATTCTAAAGTCATGATCATAAATCGCTATGCCTTTTTCACTAAGGGTTACTAATGAGACCTCAAGCTCGCAAATTGATTTTAATTGTATAATTGCTTGTAAAAGAGTTTCATCATCGATAATATTTATGTCTGTTGCATCACTTGCTTCTTTAATATTTGGAGTCAGTAAATACGCCCCTTTATACTTAGAATAATCAAGGCCTTTAGGGTCAATTAAAACTTTCTTATTATTTTGACTAGCAACATTAATCATCGACTGAGTCAACTTAGTTGAGAGGATGCCTTTTCCATAGTCTGAGATTAGAACAATATCATAATTATTAATAATTTTTTTAAATGTCTCAAGAATAAGCTTTTGAGATGTTTTACTAATCTCATCTATGCTTTCACGATCATATCGAACCACTTGCTGTTGAGATGCAATAACCCTACTTTTTTTAGATGTAATTCTGTTGTCTTCAGTTATCAAGTATTTGGTATCAACATTAATGGATATTAATAAATCTTTCAGTTTGATCGCATTTTCATCATTACCAATAACACTTATCACATCAACATTTGAGCTCAAAACTTTAAGGTTATTTATAACATTACCTGCCCCACCAAGCACCATGCTTTCATCACTAACATTAATTATCTGAACTGGAGCTTCTGGAGAAATTCTCTCTGATTTTCCCCAAAAATACTGATCAATCATCAGATCGCCAATAACCAAAATATTTGGTGATTTATTTTTTAGCTCAATCATAAAATATCCTCACCATAAAGGCGTTTTATTTCAGGTAAATAACTTTTAATGCCTTTTTCTAAAGAAAAAACTGGATCATATTGAAAGTTTTCTTTCGATAGGGTTATATCTGCTTGAGTATTAAGCTGATATCCATCATAAGGGTTGGGAAAATATTCAATGTTTAGGCTTATAGTTAGTTCTTTTTGTAAAATATCAACAATGTCTTTAAAACTTCTTGGGATGCCAGTTCCAACATTATAAGTCCCATTAATTTTCGCATTACAAGCTTTAATATTAGCTTGAACAACGTCTTCAATGAAGACAAAGTCACGTAGAATCTTATTAGAATTTTCAAATAAACGAGGAGATTTATTAGCTAATATTTGGTGACCAAGCTGAATAATCATTGAGGATGTTTTGGCTTTGTAAAACTCACGCATACCGTAAACATTAAAGAATCTTAAGCCAACTATTGTCATATTTGGATTTTCATTTGCGAATCGAGATGCAATTTGATCCATTAATAACTTACTATAACCATAAGGATTTTCAGGGAATTCATTGCCCACAACTTGAGGAGAAGGCAGGCTTCCATAAGTTGCAGCTGAGCTTGCATAAATCATTATAGATTGGTTTTTTTTGGCAATTGTTAGTAAGTCATGAAATGAATTTACATTAGTTTTCATAACCAATTCTTGATTGTATACTCTAGTATCAGAAATTGCAGCTTGATGAAAAATATAGTCAAATTTATAATTACTTAACAACGATAAATCATCCTTGCTATTAATGTTTCCACAAATTACCTCACCCTTGAATCCAATTAGATTTTTATAATGACCATAGCTTAATAGATTGCCATTAGGCAGCAATTCGTTATTTCGAAAACAATCAAAAATAATAATATTTGCATCTGGATAATTATCTTGAAGATAGAATGCAATATTGCTTCCTATAAATCCAGCACCACCCGTTATTAATATTGTTTTATTATTAAAATCTATATCGCTATATTTCATTCAATCTTTAATTGTTAACATTTTAAAAGCTACTTTAAATAAGTAATATTTTAGAGGTCATTATATAGTTAACTAGCTTACTAGATCGATTTGGTATGTATTTTTTTTTACTTGAAAAATAAATGTTTCATCATAGAGACCTGACTTTATGACAATAATAACTAATGGGTCATTGATTCATATTGAACCATCTCTTGTGTTTATAATGTATCTCAAGTACAAAATATTTTTGACCTACAATTGATTGCTTATTGCGTTCGATCATTTACATAATATATGAAAATAGTTCCAGTAATTTTATCAGGTGGCTCTGGCACGAGACTTTGGCCTTTATCGAGACAGCATTATCCTAAGCAATTTCTACCTTTACTGGGAAATAACAGTATGTTTCAAGAAACTCTACTTCGCTTGAAGGGGGTCAATAATTTATCTGATCCTGTAGTGGTTTGTAATGACAATCATCGTTTCTTAGTTGCAGAGCAATTAAATCAAATTGGCATAAATAATGCATCAATAATTCTAGAGCCAGCAGGAAGAAACACCGCACCTGCTATCACTGCTGCATTGATGCAAATTATTAATGATATTGATAAACAAGATTCAATTATGCTTGTTCTATCTGCAGATCATGAGATAAAAAATACCAATGAATTTCAAAAAGTAATCAATATAGCGAAAATTCACGCATCAAAAGGGAGGCTAGTAACATTTGGAATTGTGCCTAATTCTGCTAATACTGGCTTTGGCTATATTAATTTTAGTAAAGAGGCAAATTCAGATGCTTATGAAGTTAAAAAATTTGTAGAGAAACCGAATCAAAAAACTGCAGAATCTTATATTAAGGATGGGTGTTATTTATGGAATAGCGGCATGTTTATGTTTGATCCAAATCAATTAATAAAAGAATTATCTACACATTGTATTGAAATTGTAAGCGCAGTAAAGCAATCGTTTGATAATGCCACTCAAGACTTAGATTTTATCCGTCTTGAATCACAGTATTTTAAATCAAGTCCTAGTAATTCAATAGATTATGCATTAATGGAAAAGAGCAACAATGTGGTTGTAATTAAATTAGATGCTGACTGGAGTGATGTTGGGTCATGGTCATCTCTTTACGACATTAGTGAAAAAGATAAAAATGGCAATGTCTTAAAAGGTGATATTTTTACAGAAGAAACCTTTGATAGTTATATTGATGCTGGAAGTCATATTGTCGCTACTATTGGCGTAAGTGATTTAGTTGTTGTAGATACACCAGATGCAACATTGATTGCAAGCAGAGATCAGGCATATAAAGTTCAAAAAATTGTTAAAAAACTTCAAAGTTCTGATAGAGAAGAGCATGCTAATAATCGAAAAGTATTTCGACCTTGGGGTTGGTATGATTCTATCGAGTCGGGATTAAATTTTCAAGTAAAAAGACTTCATGTCAATCCAGGGGCTAAACTTTCTTTACAAATGCATCATAAGAGGGCAGAGCACTGGGTTGTGGTTGACGGAGAGGCAGCTGTTACTAATGGCGATAAGATATTTACATTAACTAAAGGTGAGTCTACCTATATACCATTAGGAGTAACACATTCCTTGGAAAATAAAACCAGTCAAATTCTTGAAATAATTGAAGTTCAGAGCGGTTCATATCTAGGAGAGGACGATATTGTTAGATTTGAAGATGTATACGGAAGAGTTAATTAAAATAACCATTAAATGATTTCAATTAGGAAGACTTAGGAAAAAATATATGTCAAATAATAAAGTAGCATTAATTACTGGAATAACTGGACAAGATGGATCTTATCTTGCAGAACTTTTATTAAGTAAAGGCTATGAGGTTCACGGCATCAAGAGACGGTCATCTTCCTTTAATACCGAAAGAATAGATCATCTTTATCAAGATCCGCATGAAATCAATAGAAAATTTATTCTTCACTATGGTGATCTATCTGACTCAATGAGTTTAGTTCGCATTATAAAAAAAATTCAACCAGATGAAATTTATAATCTTGGGGCTCAATCCCACGTAGCAGTTTCCTTTGAAACTCCAGAATATACTGCTGATACAGTTGGCTTAGGGCCTCTCAGGATACTGGAAGCAATCAGAGTTTTAGGCCTGGAAAAGAAAACCCGATTTTATCAAGCTTCAACTTCTGAGCTATATGGCGAAGTTCAAGAGACACCACAAAAAGAAACAACACCTTTCTACCCTCGCTCTCCTTATGGAGCTGCAAAGCTTTATGCGTATTGGATAACTGTTAACTATCGTGAGGCTTATGGAATGTATGCGTGTAATGGAATATTATTTAACCATGAGTCACCTCTGCGAGGAGAAACGTTTGTCACAAGAAAGATTACAAGAGCTCTATCGCGAATATCACTAGGGCTTCAAGATACCTTGTATCTTGGAAACTTAGATGCACTTAGAGACTGGGGTCATGCAAAAGATTATGTTGAGATGCAGTGGTTGATGCTTCAACAAGAAGAGCCAGAAGATTTTTGCATTGCAACAGGAATTCAACATTCTGTTAGAGATTTTGTTAATTTTTCTTGGAACTACTTTGGTAAAAAAATTCGTTGGGAAGGTAAAGGCGTTGAGGAAAAAGGCTATGATACCGAATCTGGAAATCTTATCGTGGCTGTAGATCGACGCTATTTTCGTCCAACTGAGGTTGAAACGTTATTAGGAGACCCATCTAAAGCAAAAGAAAAATTAGGTTGGGAGCCAAAAATTACATTGAAAGAAATGATTCAAGAAATGATGCAAAATGACATGAATATTGCGAAAAGAGACTCATTAATAAAAGAACATGGCTTTAAGGCACATGACTTCAATGAGTAATCTTGTAATAGTTATATTTCTTGGATATTACTGTAAAAAAATGTCAAAATTTTCATCTAAAATCACTTGCTTTTAATACTTAAACTAAAGTGAAATGAAGTGATTTTGGGATATTGTTTTTATAAGGTAAATTAATAATGGAATTAGAAGATAAGATTTATGTAGCTGGTCATAGGGGTTTAGTTGGATCAGCCATTGTAAGACAATTAATTCAAAGAGGCTTTTCTAATATAGTTACCAGAACTCATAAAGAATTAGATTTAACCAATCAATCAGCGGTCCAAGATTTTTTTAAAAATGAAATGCCTGATTACGTTATTCTTGCAGCTGGGAAGGTTGGTGGGATTCATGCTAACAATACCTATCCTGCAGATTTTATTTATGAAAATATAATGATTGAGGCAAACGTAATTGATGCAGCCTTTCGTTCAAGCGTGAAACGTTTACTATTCTTAGGGAGCACTTGTATTTATCCTAAGTCTGTAAAGCAGCCTATGCGGGAAGATGCGTTATTGACCAATATTTTGGAGCCTACTAATGAGCCTTATGCTTTAGCTAAGATTGCTGGTATAAAGCTATGTGAATCTTATAATCGTCAGCATGGAACTGATTTTCGATCAGTTATGCCTACCAATCTTTATGGTGAGAATGATAACTATCATTTAGAGAGTTCACATGTTTTACCTGCTATTGTAAGAAAAATGCATCTTGCAAAATTATTGGAAGATGATAATTGGGATGATATTAATGACGATTTGAGAGCTAATCCATTATCTGATTTGAAGTTGGGTGATTCATCTGAAAAAATATTAAAAGTACTTAATCATTTTGGAATACAGTTTGATGTAAATCTCAAGAAATCTACTGTGAATCTTTGGGGTACTGGAAAAGCTATGCGAGAATTTCTTCATGTTGATGATATGGCTGCTGCGTCTATTTTTGTGCTTGAATTAGATAAGAATAAATACCAGAAAAATATAAAATCAATGCTTTCTCATATAAATATTGGTACTGGAAAAGATATAACTATTGAAGAATTAGCTAATCGGATTAAAAAAATACTAGGCTATGAAGGTTATATTAGTTTTGACCATTCAAAGCCTGATGGTGCCCCTCGTAAACTTATTGATGTAAATTTATTATCTGATATTGGCTGGAAGTCTAAAATCGAACTTGGAAAGGGAATCAAACTAACTTATGAAAAATACCTGTCTAGTGTTAAGTTATTAAATTAAATGAAATCTGCTATTTTTATAACAGTTAGGTCTAATTCAAAAAGACTTCCTAACAAGGCGCTTATAAAAATTCAATCAATACCTACAATTGTTCACTTGATAAGAAGAGTAAAAAATGTGAATGTAGACCATATTATTTTATGTACTACTTTATTAAAAGAGGATGATATTCTTTGTGATATAGCTACTAGTGAGGGGATAGATTTTTTTCGAGGCAGCACTTTAGATAAGCTTGATAGATGGAAAGGTGCTTCATCTAAATTCAATATTGATTTTTTTGTAACTGCAGATGGAGATGATTTATTTTGTTCAACAGAGTTAATTGAGTTGGCATTAAATCAATATATTAATAATAAACCTGATTTTATTGAAAGTCCAGATGCTATCTGTGGATCTTTTACATATGGCATTAAGGTTAAAGCTTTAAATAAAGTTTGTGATATTAAGAATTCTGATGATACGGAAATGATGTGGACATATTTCAAGGATACTGAAATATTTGAATTAGAAGTGTTAAAAAATGTACCAGTCGAATTTATAAGAAGTGATATTAGAATGACGTTAGATTATTATGATGACTTAATATTTTTTGAAAAGATAATCAACCATTTTTATGATAATAAAAATATTAATTTTTCAATTAGAGATATTATTTTGTATTTAAATCATAATCCTGAAGTTATTAAAATTAATAGCTATTTACATGATGAATGGAAAAAAAATCAAGAAGCAAATACCCATCTTGATCTAAAAAAAAGGAATAGTGCTTTACTATGAATAATAACAACAATATAAACCCATCTAAGTATCTGGGAAATGAAATTGAATACTTGCAAAAAGTGTTAAATTCTGACTCATGGTCTTCAACAAGTGGAAGTTGGTGTCAATTGTTTGAAAAACAATTTTCAGAATTGATTGGAGTTAAATATGCAGTTGCAATGAACTCTGGAACGGCGACTTTGCATGCTGCACTTGAGGCTATAGGTGTTGGTCCAGGTGATGAGGTTATTTCACCCGCTCTTACTGTGTTTATGGACACATCTGCAACGCTTCATGCTAATGCAACTCCTGTATACGCAGATATTGATCCATATACTTTTAATATTTCACCTGAAGAAATTAGAAAAAAAATTACGCCAAAAACAAAAGCCATAATCACTGTTGGAGTTTATGGTCTTTCACCTGATATGGATCCTATTATGAAGATAGCTGAAGAAAATAATATTTTTGTAATAGAAGACAATGCTCAGTGTTTATTGAATACTTATAAAGGCAAACAGGCGGGAACTATTGGCCATATTGCTAGTTATAGCTTTGAAAACACAAAGCATCTTTCTTGTGGAGAGGGAGGTATGATTGTCACAAATGATAAATATTTAGCAGAAATGAGTCGCAAGGCTGGAGGTCATGGCTTTAAAAATCTACAGGCAGAGGAGGGTAGAATTAAGTTAAATTCAGATATTTTTCAAAGGCCTGATTATAAGCGCCATAGTGATCTTGGTTGGAATTATAGAATGCCAGAATTCAATGCTGCTATTGGCCTGGCCCAACTCGAAAATGCTAATAAACTTCAGCAACTTCGAATTGACTCCGCCTCTCTTTTTCTTGAAGTAATGGAAGAGGCAGATTTTCTTATCCCTCAAAAAACTCCTAAAGGATATACAAATTCATACTATACTCTTGGTGTTGTTTATAAAGGGGATGAAAGTATTGGTTTGAGTTGGTCCGATTTTAGAAGGGCTTATATTGATGAAGGTGGGGATGCTATTTATGGCGCATGGAGTGTTCCATACCTAGAGCCTGTAATGCAAGAGCGACGTTATGTTAAACGTTATCCAGAAATTTACGATAACGTTTCTTATAATCAAGGAGACTGCCCAATAGCTGAAGAAATTCAACAACAATTAATGCAGTTTAAAACAAATTATCGTGACTTAGGATTAGCTAGACAAAAAGCTGAAATTCTTAGGAGATTAATTAGAAGGCTTAAAGGAAGTGTTAGTGCATAAAAAATTAAATGAAAAAAAGATAATTGTTGCTGGATCTGAAGGTCTTTTAGGGAATGAAATATCGCAATATTTTGAATCGATTGGGTCTGAAGTTGTTAGGCTTGACCTAAAATTAGGCCATGATCTGACAGATGAAAAAACAGTTATTGATATAATGATGAAGCATAAGTTGTCAGATGTTCTAATAACACCATTTGCAATTAATCCCCAGCCTGATGAAGACTCTTTTGATCTTTTTAATTTACCTCTTTCATCTCTTGAACAGTATTTGAAAGTTAACTTGTTATCTCTTTTTTGTGTTTGTAGAGAATTTGCAAAAATTTGTGAAAATAATGCTTCAATTATTAACTTCAGTTCAACCTATGGAGTTAGATCTCCTAAGCATTTTATTTACCCTGATGATTTCACTAAGCATATTGGATATTCTATTACTAAATCTGGTGTAATTGGTTTAACAAAATATCTTAGTACTTACCTGGCGCCAAAAATTCGAGTAAATGCAATTGTTCCTGGTGGGGTTGAAAATGGACAAGATGAGCAGTTCATCAAGAGCTATTCAACCAATACCCCTATGAATAGGATGATGCAAAAAGAGGAGATTAATGGTATTTGTAAATATCTTGCTTCAGATGATTCTTCTTATTCTACCGGTTCGCTTTTTAACGTTGATGGAGGGTGGACCTCCTGGTAAATTTAAAATTATTCGATTAGCAAGTCTGGCTGCTAACGTTATAATAAGATTCGTATCAATTTTAATATTAAGTCAACATCCTTATGTTTATAATTAAGAAATTTCTTCGAATGATTTTGAAGAAAAAAATGAGAAGTAGTAGCTTAAAAGATTCTCGAAATATTTTTCATCAAGTAATATTGTATTTGTTATATCGTAATAATAGCAAATTACTTCAAAGAAATAAAAATATTCAAAATTCTTTTGATGGAAAGCGATGTTTTATATTTTTTACAGGCACAAGCGTAGCAGATTTTAATTTTAATTTAATAAAGAATGAGCCTGTAATTGCTTGTGGGGCCTCTGTATTTCATAAAGATTTTAAAAAGTGTAATGTGGTTGGTTATTTTGATCCAGCAGCTTGGGAGCCAAGATCATTGTTGTATTTTGATATTGTATTTAGTGCCGTATATAGGTCAGTAAAAAAAGGTTGTAATATTTTTCTCCACACTACTGCATATCCTTATAGAAATGAAATTTTATCTTATAGAGAACAAGATACTTATTATATTGGTTCTGATGGTAACTATTTATCAAGTGAGGATATTAAGTCTGATTTACATGAGCTGAACAATATCCAAGAAGGCTCTATATCATCAGCTTTAGGTATTGCAAGTTACATGGGCTTTAAAGAAATTTATCTATTAGGGGCTGATTATCTTACTGATCCTCCAGTTTATGGCCATTTTTATGACGGGTATCATGAAATTGGAAATCCATCTGATTATGAATCATATAGAGAAAGAACTTCTTGGATTGTAGAGCATCTAAATAACAAAGGATGTAAGGTTTTTAACGTGGTAAAGGATGAAAAACAGTCGTCGTCTATAGATTATATTACTTTTAAGAATCTAATTAATCTTTTTGATTGATTGAGAAGGACAGTATTGAAAAAAAATAATGTAAAAATAATAGCTGAGATTGGTATTAATCATAATGGCTCTTTCAGTGATGCAAAAGAACTAATAAAGCTTGCTGCTAATGAGAGGCTTTTTGCAATTAAGTTTCAGTACAGAAATCTTGGTAATGTTTATTTTGGATTATCAAAAGAAATTGGTGATGAAATACTTTCAAATGAAATTAATAAAAATTACTTATCTCCTGTTGAAATTTATGACTTAGCAACATTTGCTAGGAAATTTGGCCTTAAGGTGGGCATTAGTTTTTTTGATGAAAAGGATATAGTAGATTTTAATGATTATATTTCAATTTTTGATTTCTTTAAAGTCCCATCTGTTGAATTTACTAATTTACCATTAATTAATAGCTTACTCAAATTAGATAAATATTTATATTTGTCTCTAGGAGCTCAAAGTCAAGATGAAATAGAACGTATTTTTGATATTTTGCCAGATGATGGTTGGATGCCGTTACATTGTGTTTCTAATTATCCAGTTAGTATTCAAAACCCTAAATTAGGTTACATCCCTTTTTTGGAAAAGTTAATTGGAAGGTCAGTAGGTTATTCTAGTCATGATAGTAATTGGGAGGTAACTTTATTGGCTCTCCAGCAAGGAGCAACTGTAATTGAAAGGCATATTACATTAGATAAAGAATCAAAAGGCCTTGATCACTCCTCTAGTTCAACAATCGATGAGTTTAAAAAAATAGCACTCTTTGCATCAAACTTAAATCATATCTTAGATGGCTCAAGCCCCCGAAATCCGAATCAAGGTGAACTTCTAAACATGCAAAATTTAGGTAGATCCTACTACTTAAAAAATAATATTAAGCAAATGCAAGTGCTTAAAAAAGAAGATCTAATTTATAGATCTCCAAAGGTAGGACTGGACATGTCCAATATTGAAAACTATTTGTTAAAACCAGTTGTTCAAAATGCTTCAAGTGGTTCACCCGTTGTAAAGTCAATGTTTAATAAAGAAGTGAAGATTTCAGAGGGTGTAATTGACACCTGTAGAAAAATTAACCTTGCATTACCAGTAAGATTACATGATTATGCAATTTTTGAAGAGCAATTTCCTATTGGTTCATTTGAATTTCACTTATCATTTCAAGAAGTTTTGTCGAGTATTGATATATCGAAAATAAATGCTATGAATAATTATAGTGTTCATCTGCCAGACTATATTAACTCAACCCAACTTATTGATCCTTTCTCAATAGATGATCAACAAAAAAATCAAAGTATTAATCTTATTAATAGAGTAGCTGAGTTTGTGGAAAAACTACA
>Ga0307986_10003447_pt1 | contig 11003 bp, 11 predicted proteins | sample EllFjometageno82_FD_203170 | JGI IMG/M metagenome (GOLD analysis project Ga0307986, IMG submission 203170) | Marine microbial communities from Ellis Fjord, Antarctic Ocean - #82 | ecosystem: Environmental > Aquatic > Marine > Unclassified | place: Southern Ocean | collected 2014-10-09
GAAAATTGATAAAAAACTAATAAAAGAATTAAGTGAATACTTAGATGAGTTTAAACTTACAGAAATAGAATTCACTGAAAAAGACACAAAAATAAAAGTTTCTAAAAATAACATGTCTATAAATAATCAACCAGCTTCTGTTATTCAAAATTCTACTTCTGTTAAAGATGGTACCCAAACTTCAAATGACACATCTAGTGGAATTAAGGTTTTCTCTCCAATAATTGGTACTGCATATCAATCTCCTGAACCAGGTGCTAAGAAATTTGTTGAGATCGGAAAAAAAATTAGAAAAGGTGATACGGTGATGATAGTTGAAGCGATGAAAACGATGAATCATGTGCCTTCAACAGCAGATGGTGTTGTGAAAGAAATCTGTGTCGATGATGGTCAGCCAGTAGAGTTCGGGCAAACAATAATTATCTTAGAGTAGAATAATGTTTAAAAAGATTTTAATTGCAAACCGTGGGGAAATTGCAGTTAGAGTAATCAGGGCGTGTAAAGAATGGGGAATATCAACAGTAGCTGTTCACTCTGATGTTGATAGGGAAAGTATGCATGTAAGAATGGCTGATGAAAGTGTTTGTATTGGCTCACACCAACCTGCAAATAGTTATTTAAACATACCTGCTCTCATGTCAGCGATTGAAATAACAAAAGCTGAAGCAGTTCATCCTGGTTATGGATTTTTATCTGAAAATGCAAACTTTGCCCGAGTACTAGAAGAAAATAATATAAAATTTATTGGTGCTTCCTCAAAGTTAATTGAAATGATGGGAGATAAAATTCAAGCAAAAAAGATTGCCAGAGAAAATGGCCTACCAGTAATTGAGGGGTCCGAAGGTGGAGTAAAAGATATCAATGAAGCCAAGAAACTTTGTAAACAAATAGGTTTTCCCGTTCTGATAAAGGCAGCTGGGGGTGGTGGTGGCAAAGGTATGAAAATTGTTAATAAAGAAGAAGAATTTGAAACTTTATTTTCTACTGCAAAATCAGAAGCTCAAAAATATTTTGGAAACGATGAAGTTTATATTGAAAAATTTTTTCAAAACCCAAGACATATTGAAGTTCAAATATTAGCTGGAAAAAATAGAACTGTACATTTGCATGAAAGAGATTGTTCAGTACAGCGGAGACATCAAAAATTAATAGAGGAAACACCTAGTCCTGTTTTAAATGATGAGATTAGAAAAGATTTATTTGAAAGAACAGTAAAAATGGTCAATAAAATTGGCTATGAAGGTGCGGGAACAGTAGAATTTATATACGAAGATGGAAAGTTTTACTTTTTAGAGATGAATACAAGAATTCAAGTAGAGCACCCTGTTACAGAAATGGTAACTGGTATTGATATAATTAAGGAACAAATATGGATTGCTCATACTGGTGAAACTGCTTTGAAGCAGTCAGATATTAACCCTAGAGGTCACGCCATAGAGTGTAGAATTAACGCTGAAGATGCAAGTAAAAATTTTCAACCGTCACCTGGTACAATTGGTATGTGTCATCAACCCTCCGGTTTTCGAACTAGAGTGGATGGTGCTATATTTCAAGGATACAAAGTTACACCTTATTATGATAGTTTGATTTGTAAAGTTATTACGCTAGGTAGAAATAGAACAGAAGCTATTCAAAGAATGAACAGATCATTAGATGAATTCGTAATAGAAGGAATTACAACCACGATACCTCTGCATAAAAAATTATTAAATCATAAAAAATTTATAAATTCTGACTTTAATGTAAGCTGGCTAGATAAAGATAAAATTATTTAATAACAATTTACAAGCCAAATATCATAAACTGCGTGATCAAAAGGTGCTATTGAGGGACTTGACGAAAACATCCACCCATTAAAAACAAATACTTTATCGTTATCATTTTTTGTTAAATCTCTAACCTGAATATAGGCTATAATCTCAGGATTATCATCAAATTCTGAATTGGTACATTTCATGCTTTTTATAACTAAATCTTTATAAATAAATTCTTCACCATTAGATAAGCTAACTAATTCATTTTTTGAACTAATCTTGTCTAAAATTTTAATATCAGTTTTATTACCAATTATATTATTTTCAGATTGGGCGTAAGTAAATTTTAATATTAAAGAACTAATAATTAAACTAATTAAAAATTTACTCAGATTTCCAGCTTTTATATTTTTTATTAATGACATTACTGTTATTTTTATTTGGATAATAAGCTTCTTCAGTACCAGTAAGGTTTGGTTGATGAGGCTTTTGCCATTTATATTTTTCTAAATCGTGTTTTTTTTCAATTCTATTATGAGTAAAATGCATCCATGAGAACCATTCCACGGGTATTTTGCTTGCATCAATTTCACTTGAGTAAATTACCCATCTTTTACCATTTTTACCATTTTTACCTTCATAATATTTATTACCTGAAACATCGGATCCAACTAATTTTCCAAATAAAATAGTTTTTAATCTAGTTCCAAAAGTGTCTTGATTCCACCAAATGAAAATTTTTTTAAAAAATGTCAACATTCAAATTTTTTTTATTATTCAATTTTAAATTGTATAAATTAAATTAGACTAAAATAAGGAGTAGTATATAAATAAATTGATTCATTATTCAAAATAAAATTTTAAATTGAGGTAAAATGGCAAAATATCTAGTTGAGACTTATTACACATGTACATTCAAAGTTAATCATTTTTTAGATGATATAAATGAGACTGAGCTAAAAAATCTTGAAAAAAGAGACGATGGAAAATTTGAAGTTTTAGACGTTAAGCTTGATAACAGAAAAACAAAAAACTTAGACCCAAATAATAATAAAGTTACTGATAAAAAGATCGATTTAATTACACCAAATAATGAAATTAAAAATAATAATATCGAACAATCAGTTGCTCAAGTCCTAAATAAATCTGAAAAATCAGGTAAAAGATTTGGTATGCCAGACAGAAGAAAAGGTTACATTCAAAAAGCAACTATTGGGGATCATAAGGTTTATCTTCACACGGGTGAATATGAAGATGGTAAAATTGGTGAGATTTTTATAGATACAAGTAAAGAAGGTGAGTTAGTAAAAGCTTTAATGAATAATTTTGCAATAGCAGTGTCTTTAGGTCTGCAATATGGTGTTCCGCTAGATGAGTATATTAGTGCTTTTATTGGTACAAAATTTGAACCATCTGGAAAAGTTCATGGTAATGACAGAATATTAAGCGCCTCATCAATTCTTGATTATATTTTTAGAGAATTGGCTATTTCTTATCAGAGCAGAGAAGATCTGGCTCATACACCTGCAATTGGTGGTTCAGATTCGGGTAATTCAGACGAGCAGAGTTCAGAGGGTCAAAATCAACTTTTAAAAATAGTTAAAGATATAACAAGTAAAGGATTTGTTAGAAATAATTACAAAAAGAACCTTGTTGATCTATCTGACGTAAAATTAAGCTTAAAGGGTAAAAAATAATTATTTTTTATTTTTTAAAGCAATATTAAGCTCTTTCAACTGCTTTTCATTAACTTCGGATGGAGCATTCATCATTAGGTCTTGTGCATTTTGATTCATTGGAAACATTGTTACTTCTCTAATATTTTTTTCATTAGCGAGAAGCATTACTATTCTATCGATGCCTGGGGCTATGCCACCGTGGGGTGGTGCACCATAACTTAAAGCATTTATCATTCCACTAAATTTTACATCAACATCTTCTTTGGAGTACCCCGCAATTGAGAAGAGTTTATACATTAAATCTGGAACATGGTTTCTTATTGCTCCTGACGATAATTCAATACCATTACATACGATATCGTATTGGTATGCTAAAATATCTAGAGGTTTTTCAAAATTAATGTCATTAATTTCGCCTTGAGGCATTGAAAACGGGTTGTGACTAAATCCTATTTTATTGGTAACTTCTTCTATTTCGAACATTGGGTAATCAACAATCCAGCAGAAAGCAAATATATCATCACCAATTAATCCTAAATCTTTTGCTATTTTATCTCTTGCTAGAGATGTAATTTTTTCAAGCTCATTTTTTTTTGCACATGCAAGAAAAACACTATCACCCACTTCTGCGCCAGTTAACTTCATAATCTCTTCTAGAGAGTTTTCTGAAAAGAATTTTCCAACTGGTCCTTTTCCTGATATTTCTTGATCTTTTTCGATTGTAAAATATGCAAGACCAGAGGCACCCTGCTCTTTAGCCCATTTATCTACATTATCAAAAAAGCTTCTTGGCTTATCTTTGGTATTCTTGGTGACAATACATCTTACCAATGATCCTGATTTTACAAGCTTTTTAAAAATTTCAAACGAGACATCATCTCTTGAAAAAATTTCTGTAATATCATTTATAATTAAAGGGTTTCTTAGATCTGGTTTATCAGATCCATATTTTAACATTGAATCTTTATAAGTAATTCTGGGAAATTTATTGAATAACAGTTTCTTATTAGAAAATTCCTTAAACGTATTTACTAATAATTTTTCAACCACATTAAAAATATCTTCTTGTTCAACAAATGACATCTCTAAATCTAGTTGATAAAACTCTCCTGGACTTCTATCTGCTCTTGCATCTTCGTCTCTAAAACAAGGTGCAATTTGAAAATATTTATCAAAACCTGATACCATAATAAGTTGTTTAAATTGCTGAGGAGCTTGTGGTAATGCATAAAACTTTCCAGGGTTTAGTCGACTTGGAACTAAAAAATCTCTTGCACCTTCGGGGCTTGATGATGTTAAGATGGGGGTTTGGAATTCTAAAAACCCTAATTTATTCATTTCATTTCTGATAAATGAAATAACTCTTGATCTTAAGATAATATTTTCATGAATTTTTTTTCTTCTTAAATCAAGAAACCTATATTTTAATCTGATTTCTTCAGCATATTCTTGATCACTAAAAACTGGCAAAGGTAGCTCTTTGCAAGTACCTAGCACTTTAAAATTTTTAATTGCAACTTCTATCTCACCTGTTTGGATTTCTTTATTAATGGTTTCTTTAGATCGATCAACAGCTTTACCCTCGATTTGAATAACAGTTTCCAACTGCATTTTTTCTAATTCAGCAAAACTCGAGTTTTCTTTATCAATTATGCATTGGGTGATTCCATAATTATCTCTAAGATCAATAAACAATAAATTCCCATGATCTCTTTTTTTATTAATCCATCCAGATAAAATTACATCTGCTCCAACAAATTCTTTTCTCAATTGATTACAATTATGACTTCTATATTTATTCAATTATTCTCCTAAAATTTCTTTTATAATCTTAAAATCAATAGGTTTCTTCCTTTTTAAACTTAATTCGTCAACCTTATATATGAAATCAAATATTTTGCCATACGATCTATCAATTCTTTTGATAATGAAATTTATAAGTTTTTTATCTATGGATATTTGACGATCAGATAAATTTTTCAGTATCAATGCAAACATTAATTCATCATCAGGTTTTTCAATATGTTGTAAAAGAAAATTTTTAGTTCTTGATAACAAGTCAATTAAAGAAAAGTCAATATTTACAATAGGGACTTCGGAAGTGATAATTATATATTTATTATCTAAATCAATAATATTTAATAAACTATAAATAAGTTTTTCATCAATATTCTTATCAAGGTCTTCTAAAACTATATTTTCATATGTTTTAATTTTTTTAAGATCATCACTTTTTAATGATTTAGCATCTAACTTTATGGCTTTGAATTTTTTAATAAAAATATTTACAAGATGAGTCTTGCCAGAAAATTTTTCACCACTAATATTTAAAAAATTTTTTTCCCATCTGGGCCATTGATTTAATATAGAAAACACATGTTCATTACTACTTGATACATAAAAATCATCATCTTTAAAATTTTGCTCATAATCAAACTTAATGATCAATTGATTTAAATTTTTCATTTTAATATCCAAACTTTATTTTGAGTATCAAAATTATAATTTTTGTCTTTCATTATATTTATAAAGTTCTTGGGTGTGCCGTTAAATATTACTTTATAAAAAATATAATCTTTGTTAAATTTACTAATAGAATAATTGTTAATTAAATTAACTTCGTTTAAAGTTTTTTCAAATTCAGATAGTAAATTAAAATCTTTATTATCAATTTGAATTGAAAGTGGTAGTTTAATTGAAGTATTAATTAAATTATAATCTTTCCAGAAATCTTCATAAATAATCTTTAACTCTTTGATCAAAATTTTTAAGTCTTCTTCATTATCAAGATCAATATTTTTGAAAGAATTATTTTTAATAATCTTTTTATCTTTTGCATAAATTTGAGATAAGATTTTTACCTCATCATTATCCCTAAATATTAAAGCAGCAATTGAATAATCTAAAGAATATTTTTTTATAATCTCTTTAAAATCAAAGTTTTCTAAATTTGAATAATTCTGCTTAATTAAATTAAAATCTTCCAAATCTTCAGCTGCCAAAATATATTTAATTAAAAAAAAATTTTCATTTACTTTGTTCCAGCTTTCGTAAACAGGATTATTTGAAAATATTAAGAGATCATTATCTGACTGATCAATAATGATTGGAATAAATAAAAAATTTTTTTTAATAATTTGTGAAGGAAATATGCTCTTTACCTCAAGGTATTTAAATATTTTTTTTTTATTGAATGTTACTCCTAAGTTCAAATAATAATTTTTATCAATAAATTTTTCTTCTTTAATCGAGAATATCTCAATCATGCTTTTAATTTCATTTAGAGTAATATCACTTGTTTTTTCTATATCTCTGGATTTAACTAGTGTGCTTATCAATTTTTTGAAAGCCACTTTAAAACCTCTATTAATAAGTATATCTTTATTAAAATTATTTTCTAATTTTTCTGAAATCTGTATTTCATCTACTAAAAAAACTTTGGCATTTAAATGAGCTGTGGAAAAAAAAAATATATTTAAGGCTAGAACCAAAAAAAATATATATAAGAACCTTAAATAATACATAACTATTTTAAACAATATTGTAATGAATAATAAACTCTTTACCTATAAAAAAAGCGGAGTAAACATCGATGCGGCTGATAAATTTGTAAATTTCATAGCTGGGATATCATCAAAAAAAAGAGGCAATAAAAAGTTTAACAATATTGGTGGATTTGGCTCGATCACAGATATTCCAAATAACATTAAAAAGCCTAAAATAGTTGCCTGCACTGATGGTGTGGGGACCAAAATCGAAATTGCTAACTTAATAAAGAAATATGACACTATTGGAATTGACTTGGTTGCAATGAGTGTTAATGATTTGATTGTACAGGGTGCAAAGCCTATTTTATTCTTAGACTATATTTCAATTAACAAAATTGACTTAAAAAAACTTAAATCAATACTCAAAGGTATCGTTAAAGGTTGCAAAATAGCTAATTGTGAATTGGTTGGTGGAGAAACAGCTGAAATGCCAGGAACCTATGAAAAAGGAAAATTTGATATTGCTGGGTTTGCTGTCGGTGTAGTTGGTCAAAACAATATTCTAAGTAAAAACAAAATTAAAAAAGATGATTTAATTTTAGCAATACCTTCGTCAGGAATACATTCTAATGGATATTCGTTAGTTAGAAATGTTTTGGAGAAAAAAAATATTAATATAAGAAAAAATAATTTTTTAAAAAGAGAACTAATTAGACCTACCAAAATTTATGTAAATGAAATTATGAATTTGATTGAACACAAAATATTAAATGGCTGTGCAAATATAACTGGCGGTGGACTTGCCGATAATATTAAACGTATTATTCCAAACAAATTATGTGCCGATATTGATTTGAGCAAAGTGAAAACTTTAAAAATTTTTAAATGGTTGAAGCAAAATAACATTTCAGATCATGAAATGTTAAAAACTTTTAATTGTGGTGTAGGTTTTTGTTTAATAATAAAACCTAGAAATTTGAAAAAAATTAATAGATTTTTTTCAAAACAATTTAAACCTTATATAATTGGAAAAATAGTTAATAACACTAGTAAAGTAAGATTGAATGCTAAAATCAATTGGATTTAAAAAAATAAATATTGCTACATTTATATCAGGAGCTGGTAGTAACTTAAAAAATTTAATTTATCATTCGCTAAAGCAGAATTCTAAATTTAAAATTGTTTTAGTTATTTCAAATAATCCAAAAGCAAAAGGATTAAATTATACAAAAGAATTTAAAATTAAAAATAAAATTGTTAAATATTCAAATATTAAAGATGCTGAAAAAAAAATTTTTGTAGAATTAAAAAAAAATAAGATTGATTTAATATGCCTTGCGGGATTTATGAAAATTCTTTCGAACAATTTTATAAAAAATTTTAATGGTAAAATAATTAATATACATCCATCTTTATTACCAAAATACAAAGGGTTAAATACACACCAAAGGGCAATAGATAACAGGGAAAAGTATTGTGGCTGTACCGTTCACTATGTTAATTCAAAATTAGACTCTGGAAAAATTATTTTACAAAAAAAGGTTAAAATTTTAAAAAATGATACTTTAAAAAAACTTAACAAAAGAGTCCTCAAACAGGAGCATCTTCTTTACCCAAGAGCTTTAAGAAAAATTTTATCTAATCTTTAAAAAAGTAATCAATTTCTATTTTTGCATTTTCAGGACTATCTGATCCATGAACTGAGTTTTTATCAATTGACAAACCGTATTTTTTTCTAATAGTTCCTTCTTTTGCTTCATTTGGATTAGTTGCTCCCATTAACTCTCTATTTGCTAACACTGCATTTTCTTTTTCTAAGATCATAACCACAATTGGTCCTGACGATAAATATGCACATAAATCCTTATAAAATGGCTTTGTTTCGTGAACTTTATAAAATTTTTCAGCCTCTGATTTTTCTATTTGTATTTTCTTTTCTTTAACAATTTGAAAACCTTTGTTTTTAAACATTTCTTTGATTTCATTATCAAGATTTCGCTCAACTGCATCTGGCTTAATAATTGAAAGTGTTTGCTCTTTATTACTCATAATTATCCTCTATTAGTTGATTTAATAACCTTACTCCAAAACCTGTTGCACCACTTGAATTTAAAGCTCCCCCATATTTTGAAAAAGCCATTCCTGCTATATCGAGATGTGCCCATGGAGTTTTATTCAAAATAAATCTTTGTAAGAATTGAGCAGCTGTAGTAGAGCCAGCTCCTCCTACGTAATTTATATTTTGCATATCCGCGTTTTTTGAATTTATAAGTTTATCAAAATTTTCATGGAGTGGCATTCTCCACAATTTCTCCTCAACTTTTTCACCCACATCTAATAATTGTTTTGATAATTTATCATTATTTGAAAAAAGCCCCGCATACTCTGAGCCCAAAGCAACTATAATAGCACCTGTTAAAGTTGCTAAATCAACTATAAATTTAGGTTTAAATTTTTTCTCAGTAAAAGTTAGAGCATCAGCTAAAACTAATCTACCTTCTGCATCTGTATTTAGTATTTCTATTGTTTTGCCACTATAAGATTTAACAATATCTCCAGGTCTTTGAGCGTTACCACCTGGCATATTTTCTACAAGCCCCACAACACCAATGGCATTTATCTTTGCTTTTCTTATAGCTAGGTTTTTCATTAAACCAACTACTGTAGCTGACCCCGCCATATCATAAGTCATGTCTTCCATAAATTTAGCAGGTTTTAAAGAGATGCCTCCTGTATCAAAACAAACTCCTTTACCTACGAAGGCTAAGGGTTTTGTGTTATTTTTTAGCCCCTTCCATTCCATTGTTACAAGGTATGAGCCTCTAATACTTCCCTGTCCAACTCCTAACAATGCATTCATTCCTAATTTTTTTAATTTTTTTTCATCATAAATATTTATTTTTAAACCATTTTTTTTAAGAGAATTTAATCTTTTTGCATACTCATCGGGATGTAAAATATTACCCGGTTCTGATACGAGATCCCTTGCAAAAAAAGTTCCTTCCTCTAACGCTTTAAATCTCAATTGATTTTGAGTAGATGTTTTATTCTTATTTCCAATTACATTTATAAAAATAGTTCTTTTTTCTTTTTTTGATTTATAAATGTTAAATTCATAAGATTTTAATTTTAATCCATGAAGAAAATGTCCTATAAAATTTTCAATTTTACTACTTATGGTATCCGAGTTAATAAAATAATCATTTTCCTTATCATAATCTATATAACTATGAAATTTAGCTCCTAAACTTTCTATATCAGAAGTTTTTAAATCTTTTTTAATGGATACTAAAAATATTGTTTTTTTTGAATTAATTTTAAAAACAATTAAGTTCTTTTTTAGTTCACTGGTTTTTAATAAGTCGGATATGTAAGAAAATTCAGTATTTGCAATATATTTTTTTAAACCACCAATATTGAATTTTTCGTCAACAAATAAGACTAGATTGTTTGAGTTTTTTTTAGAACCAGTGCTTTTATAATAAATTTGGACAGTCATAATTTTTTTAATACACCCTATACGTGTTGAATGGTATATATAAAGTTAAAATTTATTTTCAATGAAAAAATTTATATTTAAAAAGCTATATCTGGATACTGCGTACTTCTTTTTATCTTCTTTATTGGTAATGGGTCTAATCGTATGGACTTTACAGGCTGTAAATTACTTTGATTATGTTACAGAAGATGGGCATGGATTGAAGGTTTATTTTAGCTATACCCTTTTAAATTTTCCTAAAATAATAAATCGAATTTTGCCATTTATTTTTTTTATATCTCTATTTTACATAATCATAAATTATGAACTAAAAAATGAGCTTAGTATTTTTTGGATTAATGGAATTAGTAAAATTAAATTTTTAAATAAATTAATAGTTTTTTCTATTTATCTTATGATTTTACAAGTGTTTTTAGGTAGTTATATATCACCTTTATCACAGCTTAAAGGTAGAGAGTATTTGAAAAACTCAAATATTGATTTTTTTTCCTCATTAATAAAAGAGGGTAAATTTATAAATATAACAAAAAATATAACTATTTTTATTGATAAAGAAAATCCAGATGGATCTTTTAATGATATT
>Ga0307986_10003448_pt1 | contig 11001 bp, 9 predicted proteins | sample EllFjometageno82_FD_203170 | JGI IMG/M metagenome (GOLD analysis project Ga0307986, IMG submission 203170) | Marine microbial communities from Ellis Fjord, Antarctic Ocean - #82 | ecosystem: Environmental > Aquatic > Marine > Unclassified | place: Southern Ocean | collected 2014-10-09
TTGCAATCAGGACGTTTAGTCTTTTTTTTGAAGGAAAGTTTTTCTAACTGCTTTTGTTGTATCCATGAAGTTTGATACTTTATTCTCAATTTTAGCAAGAGGTACTTTTTTTACGTTTCCATCTAATCTAGCACCTTCTTCTACTATTAGAGACTCGGTAAATTCAAGGTCACCTTTAATCTCTCCAGTTGCACCAATAGTTATTTTTTTTGCTGTAACTTTTCCATCAACAAATCCTAAAACATCTACTTTCTCAGCATTGATTTCGCCAATTACAGATCCTTTTTCTTTTATGATAAGTGCTTTAACGTTTACGGGCCCTTTCACAGAACCTCCAAGATCAACATCTCCAGCAGAATTTACAAGTCCTTCGATGGTAAAATCAGAACCAATAGTAGATTTCTCTACTACTAAATTTATTAATTTTTCTTTATTTTCTCCGAACATAATTTTTTAATTACGTAAATTAAATCATGAATCTAGAGCTAATACAAGTTTAAATGTGATTGTTTATTTTGTGCTAATTTCAGCCTACAGCATTGTTTTTATAAACGTTACAAGACATAACGATACCAAGACCGAACATCATAGCCAGCATTGATGACCCACCGTAAGAAAGAATTGGTAGTGGCGCTCCCACAATAGGAAGTAACCCTAGAACCATAGACATGTTAACTGTAACATAAATAAAAAAAGCAGTAGCAAAACCATAACAATATAGTTTTCCAAAAATACTTCTCGTTGCGTTTCCGATAATAGTAATTCTGAAAGTTATCAAAAAATATAAACAAATCATAAATGTTGAGCCTATAAAACCAAACTCTTCAGAATATAATGTAAAAATAAAATCAGTATGTTTTTCAGGTAAAAAATTCAAATAAGCTTGGGAGCCATTTAAGAAACCTTTACCAAATAATCCTCCTGATCCAATTGCGATTTTAGACTGAATAATTTGATATCCCGCACCTAAGGGATCAGAATCAGGATTTAGAAAAGTTAAAATTCTACTTTTTTGATAAGGTTTTAAAAAAGAAATGGCAACAGGAGCTAAAACTACTAAGAAAATAGAAAGATAAGCAAATATCTTCCATCTAACACCCGATAACCAAGTAATTACAATACCGCTAATTAAAATTAAAATTGCAGTTCCAAGGTCAGGTTGGGTTAAGACTAACATAAAAGGAATTAACAACGCTAATAGAGGGTAAAATAAATATTTAAATTTGTTAACATCTCCAGATGATATTTTATGATAATAATTTGAAAGAAATAAAATAATTCCAACTTTCATAAGTTCTGAAGGCTGAAGATTAAATATAAATAAATTGATCCAGCGCCTCGAGCCTTGAGACTGCACACCCCACACTTTAACCGCCACAAGTAGTAATATTAATACGACGAAAATTAACAAACTGTAATCATTCCAAAACCTAATGTTGACAAAAGAAACTCCTAGAAAAAAGAAAAAGAAAACCAAAAATCGTACTGCGTGACTTTTGGAATGATAATCAAATTCTCCTCCGCTTGATGAATATTGAGCAAAAATACTAATAACTCCCAAAAATAAAATAGCAAATAATAATACGAAGTCTAAATCAAAAAATTTATCTCTTAAAGCAAAAGGAGTATGCAAGAATTTTCTAGAATATAGCATTAAATAATTTTGCCTAATTGTTGATTTTTTTGTGCAGCTCTAATTTCATGACGTTCAATAACTTTTTTAATTACTTTTTTTGCTATAGGGGCAGCAGCACTACTGCCTGAACCTCCGTGTTCAACCAAAACACTGATGGCATATTTTGGATCTTTTACCGGCACAAAAGCTACAAACCAGGCATGGTCTCTTTCAAGATAAGTAATATCTTTTTGTTTTACTTCTGCTTCTCTTTGCTCCTCTGTAAATCTTTTTACTTGAGAAGAGCCTGTTTTACCCGCAAACATAAATTTTTTATCTTTAAATCTAGATCCATAAGATGTGCCTCCTATTTCGTTAGTTGCGGCATACATAGCGTCTTTCACTAGATTTATGTTTTCTTGATTTCTAAATAGTGGTCGAACATTAAAATTATATTTCAGATCATTGATTGACATTATATTGTCTGGGATGGATTTTTTATACTCTTTATAATTTTCTAAATCACTAGCCTTCTCATCTTTGTCTACTAAAATCCTTGGGCTAATTTTAAAACCGCCATTAGCTATTTGCGCGGTCATTAAACTAAGTTGTAGAGGAGTTGTTAAAAAGTAACCCTGGCCAATTCCTGAGTGAAGTGTTTCACCTAGATACCAACTTTTTCCTATTTCTCTTTTTTTCCATTTTGTATTAGGGACTACTCCTACTTTCTCTTCTTTATAGTTTTGTAAAACCTTTTGTCCAAGTCCAAATTTTTTAGCTGTTACTGACAGTCTATCTATCCCAAGTCTTCTTGATACTTCGTAAAAATAAACATCACAAGATTTTTTTAAGGCTGTACGCATTCCAACTACACCATGTCCTTTTTTTTTCCAGCAGTGAAACCTTACACCGTGTAAATCTATATATCCTTTACATTTGACAGTAAGCTTTGAGCTAACAACATCGTTTTCTAAAGCACTTAAAGCAGTTAACGTTTTAATAGTTGATCCTGGTGGATAAAGCCCAGATACTGCTTTATTGAGCATAGGCTTATCTCTATTCTCAACTATTCCTTTCCATTCATCTCTATTAATTCCATGAACAAATGAATTAGGATTAAAATTTGGTGATGAAACCATACTAATGATGTCGCCATTGTAAATATCCATGACGCAAACAGCACCACTAACATTTTGTAATGCTTCTGTAGAAACTTTTTGAATACTTTGATCTAATGTTGTTCTGAAAGTTTTTCCTTTCAAACCTTTGTTGGTTGCTATTTGTTTTATTTTTTTACCATATGCATTAACTTCATACCTAAGATATCCGGGTGAACCTAACATTTGCTCGTCCAATGCAGACTCTAAACCAGTTTTTCCAACCTCAACGCCTTCTATATTTAAATTCTGCAAATAACTTTTAGTCTTGAGGTCATTTGGGCTAATTTCAGAAACATAACCTACAGCATGAGCAGAACTATTATCTGAATAAAATCTAGCAACAGAAACAACGGGTTCAGCTCCTTGTAACTCATGTAAAAATAAATTGACTCTAGAAAATTCAGCCCATGTAAGATTATCTGAAATAATAGTAGTGTCCCAGCTTTTTTTTTTAGAAATCTTTTTTTTTAATAAAATAATTTTTCTAGGGCTTAAGTCAATAATACTTTTTAATCTAAAAAAAAGAATGTCAATGTTTGGTGTACTATCAGGCACAATATGAAGTTGATAAATTGTATTATTAGAGGCTATTTCATTGCCAAAATAATCCTCTATTATTCCTCTTGGTGGAGCAATTTTAGTTTCTCTAAATCTATTTTTATCCGCCAATGATCTATATTTAGAGGCTTCGTTGATTTGAAGTGACACTAATCTACCTATAATTCCAACCAGCACAATAGCTTTAAAAGAATTAAGCAAAAACATTCTTCTGCCGATAGTTTTTGTTTTACTGACAATGTTTGAAGAGTTGAAACTAAGCATTAATCTTTAAGATTTTTGTTTGATAATAATTAAAAAAATAATAGAAAAAAGGGAAAAATAAAAAAGTAAAAAAAGTATTTTGTAGCAACTCGATGTAATAAAATGATAGATGAGAAAAATTATTGACAATAATAAAGTAAGTTAAATTTGAGAAAAATAACGCTGGAATAAAAGCTATCCATTCAGCTGACATTTTTGATCTAAGGGTGGCTTCTCTTACATAGCTAGTAATAAAAGACATCACTAGATAACTAAGAGAACTAACTCCAAGCGGTATGCCAATTACTACATCGTTAATAATACCTGCTAGAAAAATATGTCCATTCCCTAAGTAATCAGGGAATTTTAAACCATAGAGATAAACAATAATCATTTGTAGATTAAAAGCAAAAATAGTAATATCTGAAATTTCCTTAAAACCTTCAAAAGTACTAAATGATAGATAGTAAAAGATTAAAATAGCTAAATTATTTAAGAAAAAATTTTTTATATTTTGTATTATATTCATAATTAAATTTAGTTATTAACGTTTCCACTAGTTACATAAACAATGTAAGCCTGCTGAGGGTCTGCTAAAGATCGAACCTTAATTTTATTTTTTTTGTTTAAATAAGTCTTTGCTACTGGCAGTCCAGTTGCTAAAAAACCATCTTTACCAGAAGTAAAGATAGCTTTATTAGCTTCTAGTACGTAATTATCAGGTAAATACTCTAAAGTAAGATCTGTTTTTTTGCCGTCTCCTACTAAAATCGCATTAATATCTGTCTCTTGAATTATTACAGGTATCTTACTATTTAAATCTGTAATCAACAAAACTCTTGAAGTTAAATAGTTTGATTCAATAATCGTACCAATTAAATAATTTTTGCTAAACACTGTCATTCCCTTAATAATACCATCTTTTTTTCCTTTGTTTATTGAGAGTGATTTTAAATAAGGACTATTTTGCTCCAGAATTACTCTAGCCATGATTGAAGTTGCTCCTTCCGTATCTCTAGTTTTACTTAATTGAAGGGCTTGCTTTAAATTTATATTTTCAGTTTTTAGAAAGAGACTTTCATATCGATCTTTTTCCAATTCTTCTATTTCATCTTTTAGAATGTTATTTTTACTAACGATATTAAAATGATTTATTTTTGTATTATTTAAATAATCTAAAAATTTACCTGGTGTAGATGCCACAAAAGAAACTTGATAAACAAGGTCGTTTAGAATTGCTCTTGTTGTCTTAATTAACGGTAATGAAATTTTATCTAAACCAATAATTAAAATAGAAAGACTAATTAAAAAAAATAAAGAAAATTTTTGCTTTGCGCCTTTTTTTAAAAGCGCATATCGTAATGCAATTATGAAATCATCTCTATGGTCTGACATTTAAAATTTGTAAAATTAATATTCAGACATCATTGTAGAAAATAACTCTTCATTCTCCAAAGCTTTTCCGGTTCCTAACGCAACACATTCAAGAGGATTGTCTGCAATAGTCACTGGTAAACCTGTGTCTTTTGAAATTAATTTATCAATATTTTTTAATAAAGCTCCTCCACCTGTTAACACTAATCCCATGTCAACTAAATCAGCAGATAATTCTGGTGGTGTATTTTCCAAGGCTTCTTTGATTGCTGATAACATTTGATTTAGGATTGGCATTAATGCTTCGCACGCATCTTCTTCAGTAAGTGATATTTCTTTTGGGGTTCCTGTTCTTATATCTCTACCTTTCATTAAGAAAACGTTATTTGAAGTTGGGATAGCTGTTCCAATTTCTTTTTTTATTTTTTCAGCTGTAGATTCACCAATTAGTAAATTAAATTTTTTCCTCATATAAGAAATAATTGCTCCGTCCATAGCGTCACCTGCTACACGTAAAGATGTAGAAAAAACAACACCACCTAAAGACATCACAGCTATTTCTGTTGTACCACCACCAATGTCAACAATCATTGAGCCTGTTGCTTCTGAAATAGGAAGACCAGCTCCGATTGCTGCTGCGATAGGCTCTTCGATTAATTGAACTCTTCTTGCTCCAGCTGCTAATGCTGAGTCTTGTATGGCTTTTCTCTCCACGGGTGTAGAACCTGTTGGTACACAAATTAGGATTCTAGGATTTGCAAATGTGTTTTTAACATGTACTTTTTTTATAAAGTGCTTGATCATTTCTTCGGTTACTATGAAATCTGCAATTACACCATCTTTTAAGGGTCTAATGGCTTGAATATTTCCTGGTGTTCTTCCTAGCATTGTTTTTGCTTCGTCGCCTACTGCAAGAACTGTTTTTTTTCCCATTTCATTAATTATAGCAACCACTGACGGTTCGTTAAGTACTACTCCTTTTCCTTTTAACACCACTAAGGTGTTAGCTGTTCCTAAATCAATAGCCATGTCTTGTGACCAAAAAGATTTTAGTGCTTTCCATTTAAACATTGTTTTTCCTTTATGCTGAGGCGCTCAAACTCTCATCTGGCGCTGTTCGTTTACGTTTTATTATTAATTTATTTAAAGCATTTAAATAAGCGTCGGCAGAAGCTACTAAAGTGTCTGTATTTGCGGCTTGGCCTACTGTTATCTTACCTTCTTCTTCAATTCTAACACTTACAGTTGCTTGGGCGTCGGTTCCTTCAGTTACTGCATGCACTTGGTATAATTGTAATTTTACATCATGTTTATATAATTTTTTTATACATTTAAATATTGCATCAACTGGCCCGTCTCCAGTTTCACTAGCTGATTTGATTTCACCCATAACTTCAAGGGTCATTTCTGCTTTTTGTGGTTCACCTGTTCCCGCTACAACTTTTAAAGATTTTAATTTTATAACATTTTCTTCTTTGATTAAGCTATCATCTACCAAAGCTGCAATGTCATCATCATAGATATGTTTCTTTTTGTCAGCTAATATTTTAAATTTACCAAATGCTAATTGTATAACATCATCAGTTACTCCAATGTAGCCCAAATCACTTAACTTATCTTTAAAAGCATGGCGACCAGAATGTTTACCCATAACTAAAGATGTTTTCTTAACACCAACACTTTCAGGTGTCATGATTTCATAAGTTTTACTGTTCTTAAGCATTCCATCTTGATGAATACCAGACTCATGTGCAAAAGCATTTTTTCCAACAATTGCTTTGTTAAACTGAACTGGAAAACCGGTTGCATTTGAAACAACTTTAGATGCTTTACTTATTAATTTTGTATTAATCCCTGTAGTAAATGGCATTAAATCATTTCTAGTTTTCATGGCCATTACAATCTCTTCAAGAGCAGCATTTCCTGCTCGCTCACCTATTCCATTAATAGTACATTCAATTTGTCTTGCTCCTGCCATCACTCCTGCTAAAGAATTTGCAACAGCTAAACCAAGATCGTTATGACAATGAGTTGAAAGGATTGCTTTATCAATATTTGGTACTTTGTTTAACAATGTTTCTATAATTGTTTTAAATTCTGAAGGCACAGAATAACCAACTGTATCTGGAATGTTTACTGTTGTAGCTCCTGACTTAATAGCAAGCTCTACAGTTTTACACATATAATCCATATCCGTCCTTGTTCCGTCTTCACAAGACCATTCAACATCATCGGTAAACTTTTTAGCGTAAGAAACGCTTTCTTTAACAGCTTCTAAAACTTCTTCCGGTGACTTATTTAATTTATGCTTCATGTGAAGCGGACTCGTAGAAATAAAAGTATGAATTCTAAATCTTTTTGCGTGTCCTAGGGAATCTTTACATGCATCAATATCTTTTTTAGTTGCTCTAGCTAAACCGCATGGAACTGATTTTTTTAAAATTTTGCTAATCTCTGTTACAGCTTCATAATCACCTGGTGAAGCTATTGGAAAACCTGCTTCGATAACATCAACTCCAAGTTCATCAAACACTCGAGAAATTTGAATTTTTTCTTCTAAGCTCATAGATGCACCTGGTGATTGTTCGCCATCACGCATAGTCGTGTCAAAAATTATAATTCTATTTTTATCAGTCATATTTTTCTTATGAATTTAACATTTTAAAATTGAAAAATATTTAATCAATTAATAATACAATCAAAAAGGGAGTTTGCCAAATATTTTTGTGTATCTAAGTGACTAAAGTGGGCTTTAGTTCTTAGATTGATCTACTAATTTATTTTTTCCAATCCAAGGCATCATGGCTCTCAACTTTTTACCTACTTCTTCAATTGGATGTTTGGCTAAATCAGCTCTCATTTTAAGCAAGTTCTTTTGACCACCTTCACACTCTTTCATCCAATCTTTGGTAAACTTGCCAGATTGAATATCTTTTAGGACCTCTTTCATTCTTTCTTTGGATTTATTATCTACAATTTTTTTGCCTGAAACGTACTCACCATATTCAGCAGTATTTGAAATTGAATAGTTCATATTAGCTATTCCACCTTCGTAAATTAAATCTACAATTAATTTTACTTCATGTAGAACTTCAAAATAAGCGATCTCAGGTGGGTAACCAGCTTCAGTCAATGTTTCGAAACCATTTTTAATCAGCTCAACTAATCCACCACATAAAACTGTTTGTTCACCAAATAGATCTGTTTCGCATTCATCTTTAAAATTTGTTTCAATAATCCCAGATTTTCCTCCACCGATACAAGCAGCATAGGACATGGCAAGGTCTCTGGCTTTACCAGAACTATCTTTGTGCACTGCCATCAAACATGGAACTCCACCACCTTTTTGAAATTCACTTCGTACAAGATGACCTGGTCCTTTTGGCGCAACCATAAATACATCTAAGTCTTTTCTTGCTTCAATTAATTTGAAATGAATATTTAAACCATGAGCAAAAGCTAAACTAGTTCCTTCTCTCATTCTTTGTTCAACATGATTTTTATAAATTTGTGCTTGTAATTCATCAGGAGTTAAAATCATAACTACGTCTGCCCAAGCTGCTGCATCAGAAAGAGACATAACTTTTAAACCTTGGCTTTCAGCTTTTTTTATACTAAGGGAACCTTCTCTAAGAGCAACAACAACTTCTTTTACCCCACTATCTTTTAGGTTTAATGCATGTGCATGTCCTTGGCTTCCGTAACCAAAAATAGCAACTTTTTTTTCTTTAATTAAATTTACATCAGCGTCTTTTTCATAATACATTTTCATTTTTTTTCTCCTAATTTATTTAAATACTTCTGGTCCTTTTGTCATAGCTACCGCGCCTGTTCTTGAAATACTAACTAATCCCAACGGACTAATTACTTTAATTAATTTATCAACTTCTCTTCTTAAAGCAGTTATTTGAATAACAAAAGACTTTTTTGATCTATCCAAGATAACTGAGTTATATTTTTTACAAGCCTTTTTAACTTTTTCTTGATTTTTTTTTGAAGAAACAATTTTAAAAAGAGCAAGTTCTCTAAATAATATATCTGGATCACTTCTATTAAAGTCAGCAACTTTGTGAACACAAAGAAGTTTTCTCAATTGTAATTTTATCTGCTCTATTACTTCAGGAGTTCCAATAGAGACAATAGTAATTCTAGATAAATGTTTCAATTTATCGACTTCCGCTACTGCTAAAGATTCAATATTATAACCTCTACCAGAAAAAAGTCCTATCACTCGCGCTAACACTCCAGTTTCATTGTTAACCCAAACAACAATAATGTGATGATCTCTTTTTCCAAGTTTTGTAGGCTCACTATAAGCTGATTTTGATTTAGCCATTAAACTAAGGTTTTCCCTTCTTCAGAAATTACTTTTTCATCTTCTGGTCCTAATAGCATCTGGTTATGTGCTTTACCTGAGGGTATCATGGGATAACAATTTTCTTTTTTATCAACCCTACAGTCAAAAATAACTGGTCTATCTGTGTTTATCATTTCATTAATTTTTTCATCTAATTCACTTGGTTTATTAGCTCTTATACCTACACAACCGTATGCCTCTGCCAATTTTACAAAGTCAGGCAAAGCAGCTGTGTAGCTTTCTGAATAATTCTTTTCATGCAACAATTCTTGCCATTGTCTAACCATTCCCATGTACTCATTGTTCAATATAAAAATTTTTATTGGCAATTTATATTGAACAGCAGTTGATATTTCTTGCATAGTCATCAAAACGGATGCTTCCCCTGCAATATCAACAACCAATTTTCCTGGATTTGCGATTTGTACTCCAATTGCAGCTGGCAGACCAAAACCCATAGTTCCTAATCCTCCTGAGGTCATCCATCTGTTTGGTTTATTAAATTTATAATGCTGAGCGGCCCACATCTGGTGTTGACCTACTTCAGTTGTGATAAAAGTATCTTGATTTTTTGTAAGTTCATAAAGTCTCTCGACTGCGTACTGGGGCTTAATAATAGTATCACTATTTTTATAACTTAGAGATTTTTTCTCTCTCCATTTATCAATCTGCTTCCACCATTTCTCAATATTTTTTTTATTAATATCTATAAAATTTTTATTTTTCTCTTTAAATCTTTTAATCAAAGTTGAAAGAAAAACATCAACATCACTAATTAAAGCTAAATCTACTTTTACAATTTTACCTATTGAAGAAGGATCAATATCAACGTGAACTTTTTTAGACTTCGGAGAAAACTCGTCAATTTTACCTGTAATTCTGTCATCAAATCTTGCGCCAATATTTATCATTAAGTCACAATCATGCATTGCATTATTAGCTTCATAAGTTCCGTGCATACCCAACATTCCTAAAAACTGTTGGTCGTCACCAGGATAGGCACCTAATCCTTGAAGTGTAGAAGTGATTGGAAAGCCAGTTATAGATATAAGTTCTCTTAATAATTTACTGGCATTTGGTCCAGAATTGATCACTCCACCACCTGTATAAAAAATAGGTTTAGACGATTTCTTCATCATGGTTATAAGTTGATCTAATTCTTTTTCAGAAACTTTTTTCTTTGCTGTGTTATTTAACTTTTTAAAATTTTTATTTTTTTTAAAACTATAAATCCCTTTTTTAAACTGAATATCTTTAGGAATATCAACTAACACTGGTCCAGGTCTTCCCGTTGTTGCAACTTCAAAAGCTGTATGTAAGACTTTTGCTAAATCATTTACATCTTTAACTAACCAATTATATTTTGTGCATGGTCTTGTTATTCCTGTTGTGTCGCATTCTTGAAAGGCATCTGTGCCAATTAAATGTGTTGGAACCTGTCCACTAATACAAACTAATGGAATTGAATCCATGTAAGCATCTGCTAAAGCTGTGACTACATTGGTTGCACCTGGTCCTGAAGTAACTAATACAACACCAGGTCTACCTGATGACCTTGCGTAACCTTCTGCTGCATGACCTGCTCCTTGTTCGTGTCTAGCTAAAATATGTTTAATGGTTTTATGATTTTTTAACTCATCATAAATAGGAAGTACGGCACCTCCTGGGTATCCGAAAATATGATCAACATTTTG
>Ga0307986_10003449_pt1 | contig 10999 bp, 12 predicted proteins | sample EllFjometageno82_FD_203170 | JGI IMG/M metagenome (GOLD analysis project Ga0307986, IMG submission 203170) | Marine microbial communities from Ellis Fjord, Antarctic Ocean - #82 | ecosystem: Environmental > Aquatic > Marine > Unclassified | place: Southern Ocean | collected 2014-10-09
TTCAGGAATTTTTTCACTTGGGCATTTTAATTCAATTTTTCTTCTAACTATGTTTAATACTCCACCTCTTTTTAAACCCGGGGATGTTTCATTATTGATAAATTTTACAGGAACTTCTATTCTAATCTTTACACCAGGGACAACTCTAAGAAAATCAATATGAGTTGGCTCATCAGTAATTACGTTGTAAGTGATTTCCCTTGGTAAAACATTTTGAGTTTTGCCTTCTAAATTAAGAGTTATAATATTTGATAAAAAGTTTTCTTTATCTATTAAAGACTTAAGAGTTTTTTTTAACACTGCAACTTTTTGATTTTGTTCTGTTCCACCATAAATTATACCTGGAATATTACCAGCCAATCTAAGAGACCTAACGTCTCCTTTTGATTTAGTATTTCTAGTGTTAGCTTCGAGTGTATTCATAAAAACAAGGTTTTTTAGCACATGTTTCTAATAACTCAAGATAATTATTTAAATAGGTCAGATACTGACGTTGAGTTAGAGATTCTTTTAATTGCCTCCCCCATTAAGCTTGAAATTGGTAAAACTTCTATGTTTTTAGCATTCTTGGTTTTTTCTAGATTATCAATGGTATCTGTTATTACTAAATTTTTAATAACAGATTTTTTAATTTTATCTACAGCTTCTCCACTTAGTACTCCATGCGTAATATAAACATAAACTTCTTTAGCACCTCTATCCTTAAGTGCTTTTGCGGCATTTACTATTGTACCGCCAGAGTCAATAATGTCGTCAACAATAATACAAGTTTTATTTTTAACATTTCCGATGACATTCATCACTTTTGAGTGACCAGGTTTAGGTCTTCTTTTATCTACAATCGCAAGTTCAACATCTAAAATCTTACCAAGAGCTCTAGCTCTTTCAGTTCCCCCAACATCAGGAGCTACACAGATAATATTTTTACTTTTAATATTTTTTTTTGCATGTCTTGCAAAAATAGGTGTAGCAAATAAATTATCTACAGGAATATCAAAAAACCCTTGTATTTGGCCAGCATGAAGATCTACGGTGACAACCCTATCTGCGCCTGCTTTAGTAATTAAATTAGATACCAGTTTTGCAGAAATAGAGGTTCTTGGAACTACCTTTCTGTCTTGTCTTGCATAGCCAAAATATGGAATAACAGCAGTAATATTTTTAGCAGAAGATCTTTTTAGAGCATCAATACATAATAATAATTCCATTAAATTATCATTAGCAGGTGATGAAATAGACTGTAATATAAAGATACTGTTACCTCTAATATTCTCATTAATTTCAATATATATTTCACCATCTGAAAATTTTCTAATACTCGAGTTTACTAATTTAGTTTTTAAGAATTTAGCAATTTTTTTACTTAGGGGTTTGTTGCTATTTCCAGATAATAATTTCATGTGAATATGTTAATTAATCATAATTATTGAAATATTTCTACCATAATCATTCTCTCTGCGATCAATAGATCGTCTTGCACTAAAAAAATTGTTTTTTATATTAAATGTATCCTTGTTGATAATGTCTATTTTCTTTATATCTAAGCTTTTTAGTTGAAAATAAATATATTTATTTAAGTTAAAAAAGTTTTTATTTCTAATTGTTCTAAAAAAAATTCTATTATTTCTATCTTTTTTAATAAATTTTTTTATAAAATCTTGTTTTACTTCATAATTTTTAAGTGAAATACATGGCCCTACGACAGCAATAATATTGTCAGTGGAGCAGCCTTTTTTGATCATAAATTTTATAACTTTTTTTATAATACCTTTATAAGCACCTTTCCAGCCAGCATGAATTGCTGCGATCATCTTCTTCTTTTTATCAAATATTAATATTGGTGCACAATCAGCTGTTAAAATCCCAATGGGTGTATTTGGTTTATTTGTGATTAAAGCATCGCCATTAAATCTACTATTATTAATATTTAATTTTTTATCAATATAGTAAAATTTATTACTATGAACTTGGTTTAGTAAGATAATTTTTTTTGGATTAGATTTAAATTTCCTTCCTACAATCATGAGATTTTTAGATATATTATCTTTACTATCAGAAGATCCCAGTCCACAATTTAAACTTTTGTAAATACCACTGGATTTTCCACCTAACCTATTAAAGAAAGCATGTTCTAAGTTTTTAAATCTAGACAGTTTTCTTGACTTAATCAGTGTGAAACCCCAGTTGAAATTTATTTTTTTTATTAGTCACAAATATTACTTTAAACAGATTTCCCATTTGTTTATCATCGATTAATCTTTTAAGTCTAAAATACATATCTGCTTTTTTATTAAATGTCATATTCTTAGATAGTATCTCGGCTCTTTTTAAGATTCCAAGATTTGTTAAAAATTCTTTTTGTGTAGTTGTTGTTTGAAAAAAAGGGCCTAGTTTTTTTATTATTTGGCTTATTAAATCAAAACTTAGGTTGTAGGTAATATCTGAATTTCCAAAAGTAGATAAAACATTTGTATACTTGTGCTTAGATACTGCTTGAAGGGTATCTTGCATCTTTTTATCAATGTAGCCATAATCAATTATTAAAATTCCTCCATTATTAAGCTTAATTTTATTCATTATCTTTTTTAAATATTCTAATGCATGAGGAGAAAATTCTATAAATTTTTGCTTATAAGAAAGAGAAAATTTTACTTTTTTTTCAATTTTTTTTATATCGCAGGGTATATCTAAAAATTTAGGTATTTTTTGATTGGAAAATTCAACATGCCTCTCATACCATTTATTTTTTACTTTTAGGAATTGTTTAATGGGTAAAGCATCAAAAAACTCATTAGCAATAAAAATACATGGCAAACCATTTAATTCATTTAAATTTTTTAACCATTTAATCTTTTTATCTTTTAGGTTTTCTTTTTGGATTTCTCTAAGAAGTTTGCTTTTTTCTAGAATCTTTATATTGCAGCCATTTTTAAATTGAGGAAATCTATTGAAGCTATTCATTATTATTTTCATCATTTCTCCGTTCCCAGCACCCAACTCAACTAAATTGAAATATTTAGGACAATTTAATTTCTCCCAAAAAGAAATTATCCAGATAGCGATCATCTCAGAAAACAATATTGATATGTTGGGTGCTGTTATAAAATCACCCATTTTACCAAAAGGGTTTTTTTTCATATAATACCCAGTTTTTTTATTATATAGAGATTCTTCTATAAACTTATCCAAAGACAACAAACTTTTGCTTTCAAATTTCATCTTTTTAAATAAAATAGAAGTGAACCAATCATTAAAAAAAGAACACTTATTAGTTGACCTAAAGTTAAGTTTAAAATTAAATAGCCAATTTGAGGATCGGGTGATCTAAAAAACTCTGTAAAAAATCTAAAAAAGGAATATAGAATTAAAAATAAACCTGATATTTGACCTGAATTGTTTAAATAATTTTTGTTAAAGACGTGCATAAGTATAAGAAACAAAATAATTCCTTCAAAAAAAGCCTCGTATAATTGAGATGGATGCCTTTTGATATTGTCTATTAATATAAATTGCACAGACCAGGGCAGGTCAGTTGCTCTTCCGTAGAGCTCTGAATTTATGAAATTTGCGACTCTTCCAAAGAAAATCCCAATAGGAGCTGATAGAGCCACTAAATCCAAGAATATAAATGGATCAATTTTGTGTTGGTCTGAAAATAATTTAGAGGCAATAATAACGCCAATTAAACCCCCGTGAAAAGACATGCCACCATTCCATAACATAAAAATTTCAATTGGGTTCTCTAGATAATATTTTGAATTATAAAATAACACATATCCAAGTCTACCACCTAAGATTACCCCTATAATTAGATAGGTAATAAAGTCATCAAAGAGGTTTAATATATTTTGGTCTGTAATTAATTTTTTTTTACAATATATCCATCCCGATACAATTCCAATAATATAGGCTAATGAATACCATCTAATTTCTAAAGAAAAAAATTCAAAAGCAACTGGGTCAAAATTATTAATAAACATTTTTAAAAAAACAAATATAAAGTATATTAAACTTATAAATGAATATATGACAAAATCAAAATTTGTAATCAATAAATTAACAAAAATATTTGAACAAGGTCTTATTTCTTACAAAGATTTAAGTTCTGAGATTATAAGTGTTTTAAGATCAAAAAGAGATGAGATAGTTTTTAAAATGAAATTAACAAGTAAAGATGAGACTGATATTTTAATTAAAAGAGTTGAAAATCTTGAAAAAAAAATAGAAAAACTAGAAAAAAGTAATTTAAAAAAAAGAACTACAAGGGTAAAAAAATCTTAACTCTCAACCCATTTAATAGAGATTTTTCTAATAAAATATTTCCTCCATGTGATTTTATAATATCGGATGCTATAGACAGCCCAAGTCCAACACTTGATTTTGAGTCTCCTCTGCTTTTATCAAGTTTATAAAAAGGCTTGAAAACATTTTGATATTCACTTTCGGGTATACCAGGACCGTCATCATCAATAGTAATTGTTAGGTTATTATCTTTTTTTGATAGTCGAAGGTTTATTTTTTTTGCGTATTTAATGGAATTGTCAATTATGTTATTTAAAGACCTTCGAATTAAATTTTTTCTGCCATCCATATAAACCCTAGGTGTTAGTTCCTTTGAAATATTATCATTATCGTATTTATGGATTATATCTTTAATTAATTCTGAAATATCAAAAGTTTCATCTTTTTCTAGGTAGGTTGAACTTGTAAACTGCAAATATTCATTAAGCATTTTTTCCATTTCATCGATATCCAATGACATTTTTTTAGATAATTCTTTATCTTTAAGAAAAGATAATTGAAGCTTTAGCCTTGTTAATGGTGTTCTTAGATCGTGACTTATGCCAGATAACATCTCTGATCTTTGAGTGAGATGTCTTACGATTCTTTTTCTCATTTTATCAAACTCTAAGCCAGCTTGTCTTATCTCTAGAGCTCCAGAAGGTCTATATTCATCAATATTTTCACCCCTTCCAAACCTCCTAGCAGCTTTAGCTAGATTTACAATTGGCCTTGTTTGATTTTTTAAAAATATTATAGCAATAGTTATCATTAATAGCGCTGGAAGAGTTATCCATAGTGCAAACATTCTTGCAGAAGTGCTTGTAACTCTATCTTTGAGAATAAAAAATTCAAAATAACCATCTCCATTATTATTTATATTTATGTGAATAAGATCTTTGTAGTTGGTTGTATCAAACCAATAATTTCCACCACCAAAATTTGATTTTAATTCTCTCCTTAACGTCCTGTCAATTGGACTAAACCACCTTTCATTTAGTGGTTTTTTATATAATTTTTTATTTTTATACTCAACGTTGAGGTCTAAATAAAAAGAAAAAAGACCAGATAAATCATTATTATTATATTTACCATTTTCATGAGCTGTAATGAAGGTTTTCATCTCACCAACTAATGCTCGGGTCATGCCCTTATTTGTTTTAATCCAAAGACTATCAAAAAAAACAATTGTTATAATTAATTGTAAGACGATAATAGGTACTGCTACAATTAATAAAGCCCGATAAAATAACCTTTTGGGTAATAGATCTTTAATAAATTTATTCAATCCATAAGACATAGCCCACACCTCTTAATGTTTGTAAATATTTTGGATTTTTTGGATCAGATTCAATTTTTTTTCTCAATCTAGTAATTATAACGTCTATAGATCTCTCTTTATCTAATTCAATTAGTTTTCCAATGTTTTCTCTTGAAAAAGTTTTACCTGGATTGTTAATCATTTTTTCTAATATAATTTTTTCTGTATTATTAATTTTGAATTCATCTTTATTTTTAATAATTAAAAGTTTATTTAGATCAATTTTAATATTGTCAAACTCAATAATTCTTCTTTGATTATTTTTTTGTGTCTTATTGAGAATATTTTTTATTCTTAGTGTGAGTTCTTTTGGTTCAAAAGGTTTTGCTAAATAATCATCAGCTCCTATTTGTAATCCGCCCACTCTATCTATAGCATCTCCTTTTGCAGTTAAGAGAATTATAGGTGTGTCTATTTTTGATTTATTATCTTTAATAAATTCAAGCCCACTTTTTCCAGTCATCATTATATCTAAAACAATTAAATCGAATTTGATAACTGAAATTTTTTCTTCAGCATTTTCTGCACTACTAGCAGTGGTAACTAAAAAATTATGTGTATTTAGATATTGCTTAACTAGAGATCTAATTCCATCATCATCATCCACAACTAAAATATGTGCTACAAAATTATTCATTAATTATCTTTTTTAAGACATTGTCAAAGTTAAGAACTTGATCAGAACTTGAATTTAGAAGTGCGTTATAAATTCTTTTTTTTTGGGCTGCAAACACTTCTTCAAAAATGACTTTACCTTTGTCATTCAAAAGAATGTGTTTTACTCTGGTATCTTGTGTATCTTTTTCAAAAAAAATAGCCTCAAGCTTAATTAAATCTTTTAGAACTCTATTTAGACTTTGCTTGGTAACCTTGAGTTTTCTAAGAAGTTCAGTAATTGTAATACCTTTATACATTGAAAGAAGGTGTAACACTTTATGGTGTGCTATGCCGATAGAATGCCTATCTAGTGTTTTTTTAGCATCTGCAAAGGATTCTCTGTAGCTTATAAATAGTTTTTCAATTAATTCTTTTAACTGCGTATCCTTTAAATATAATAGTTCTTTCATTGTGGGTAAGTTATATTGACATATTATAGATACAAAGATAATTTTAATAAAAAATTAAATTATTTCACTCATGACAGGCTACGATAAGAGATCTGGTAAAATTTGGTATAATAACGAACTTGTTGATTGGGCTGACGCCAAAATTCATGTTTTAAACCATGGACTTCACTATGCTAGCTGTGTTTTTGAAGGTGAAAGAGTATACGATAGTTCAATTTTTAAATTAGAAGAACACACATCAAGACTCTTTTATTCTGCAAAAAGAATGGGAATAAAAATTCCGTATACAGAAGAAGAAATAAACTCTGCATCAAATAAAATAATTTCAGTTCAAGGTGTTCAAAATGGATATGTTAGACCTACAGTTTGGAGAGGAAGTGAAATGATGGCTATCGCAGCACAACAAACAAAAATACATGTCGCTATAGCAACTTGGGAATGGGGGTCTTACTTTGACCCAAAACTAAAAGTAGAAGGAATTAGATTAAATATTTCTAACTGGAGAAAGCCTGCACCAAACACGATACCATGGGATACAAAAGCATCGGGTCTTTATATGATTAACACCCTGTCAAAACATGAGGCTGAACAACAAGGCTTTACAGATTCCTTAATGCTGGATCACAAAGGATATGTAGCAGAAGCCACAGGTGCTAATATTTTTTTTAAAAATAAAAATGGAGAAATACACACTCCAATCCCAGATTCTTTTTTAGATGGCATAACAAGAAGAACAGTAATTGAAATTGCAAAATCCAAAGGCATTAAAATTCATGAAAGAAAAATTAAACCTGAGGAGCTATCAAATTTTGTAGGGTGTTTTTTAACAGGTACAGCCGCAGAAGTTACGCCTGTGTCATGTATAGCTGAAAATCAGTTTAAGGTTTGTGATGTGATAATTGACCTTAATAAGAGCTATCAAGTTCTAGTAAGAAAAAAGAAAGCAGCTTAGTCTTTATTATCCTCTGACATCGCATGATCAATACCTGTCCTTAAATACTCATAACCAGTAAATAAAGTTAAAAATGCTGAAAGCCAAAGCAAAATTATTCCAATAGTTTGAGCATTGTAATCTTGAAAATTTAAAATTTTATTTCCTGTTGCTCCTGTAAGCAATAAAGATATTGAAACCATTTGTAAAAAAGTTTTAAGTTTAGCTAGATTAGAAACTGGAAGTTTTATTTGTCCTTTAGCTAAAAACTCTCTCAATCCAGAAATTAATATTTCTCTAGTTAGTATTATAATTGCTGCAATTACTTCGTAGTGTTTAATTGTTCCATCCATCACTAGAAGAATTAATGCAGTAGCCACTATTATTTTATCAGCTATTGGATCAAGTAACTCACCTAATTTAGATTCTTCACCCATCATTCTTGCTAACATTCCATCTAAGAAATCAGAAAAAGATGCAATCACAAACAATACACACGCAGTTAAGTCACCATAAAATCCAGGAAGGTAAAATGCCAGTACAAAAAACGGCACTATTATTATTCTACCAATAGTTAATATATTTGGAATTTTTTTAATCATAATTATTCATGAAAAAAGTTATATATCTTTTTTGCAACTTTTTCTTCAACACCTTCAACTGTTTTAATTTCATCAAAACTGGCTGATTCAACTGCTCTAGCTGATCCAAAGTGGTTTAATAGTGCCCTTTTTCTAATGGATCCAATACCGTCAATTTGGTCTAACAATGATTTTGTTATTCCTTTTGCTCTTTTAGCTCTATGAGAATTAATTGCGAATCTGTGTGCTTCATCACGAAGTCGCTGCATAAAAAATAGGGTGGGGTCATTTTTTTCAAATTTAAAAGAATCTCCTTTATAAAAAAATGTCTCATCACCACTATTTCTCAATTTGCCCTTGGCAATAGCAATCATTGGCAAATCATGCAACCCGAACTCATTTAGAACTTCTTTAGCAGATGAATACTGACCCTTTCCACCATCAATTAAAATTAAATCTGGTAATGTTAAATAGTTTCCTTTTTCAAGCATCGCTCTTTTAAATCTTCTTGTAAGAACTTCTTTCAACATTGCAAAATCATCTTGTTCAGCACCCTTTGTTTTAATGTCAAATTTTCTATACCTTTTTTTGATGAATCCTTCGTTTCCAAAAGTTATCATTGCCCCAACACTATTCGTTCCAGAAATGTGACTGTTATCATAAACTTCAACTAAGCTAATACCATTCTTAAGATTAAACTTTTTAGACACACCCTCAAATAAATTTTTATTATTATTTGTTTCATAAATTTTTCTATTTAAAGATTCTTTGGCATTTTTTTCAGCCATAGCGATAACTTTAGCCTTGGTTCCTTTTTTAGCTACATTAATAGATATGGCGCTATTTTCTTTTTTACTTAAAGTTTCTTCAATCAATTTTTTATCTTTAATATCAGAATTAATAATTATTAATTTTGGAACATTTTTATTTTCATAAAACTGCATTAAAAAAGATGACATTATTTCAGAAACATTTTGATCAGGATCATGTTTTGGAAAATAAGCTTGATTGCCCCAGTTTTGTTTTGATCTGTAAAAAAATACCTGAATGCAAGTTTTGCCTGATTCTTTATATGCTGCAATTACATCAGCATCCACAAGGTTTGCTTCATTAATTCTTTGTGATGATTGAATTATATTTAGTGACTTGATTCTATCTCTAAAAATAGAAGCCCTCTCAAAATCAAGATTTTCACTTGCCTCTTCCATTTGTTTTGATAAGTTTTTCTGAATATCTCTAGATTTACCCGAGACAAACTGAATTGCATGATTAACTGATTTTTCATAATCCTCTTTGTTAATATAATCTACACAAGGTCCAGAACATCTCTTTATTTGATAAAGTATGCAGGGCCTTTTTCTATTCTTAAAAGTGGCATCATCACAAACTCTTAGTTGAAATATTTTTTGTAACATTTTTATTGTCCAATTTGCAGTTCCAGCAGAAGCAAAGGGACCAAAATAAAAACCCTCTTTATCTTTTTTCCCCCTATGTTTTGTAACTTGTGCCCATTGATCTTTATTGCTTATAAAAATAAAGGGAAAAGACTTATCATCTTTGAGAAGTATGTTGAATTTAGGTTTATGTTTTTTAATTAAGTTAGCCTCTAATAGTAATGCCTCACTTTCATTGGCGGTAGTTGTTATTTCCAATTTGAAAGTTTGAGATAACATTCTTGCTGTTCTAATAATGTGGTTTTTTTCAGCTACGTAGCTTTTCAATCTGTTGGGAAGATTTTTTGCTTTTCCTACATACAAAATCACATCTTTATGATCAAGCATCCTATAAACACCAGGACTCTTCGGAATTAAGGGTAGCTCTTTTCTAATTACGTCTTTGCCTAATTCAGAGCTTTTCATGACTTCTTTTTTTGGTAATTTGAATACCAACAGAGGCACACTCTTTTATAATTTCTAATTTCTCAATTTGAAGCATTATTTTGCCAATTCGATTATCCTTAAATAATACATCAAAAACATCTTCTGCAAGTGTTTCTAAAAAATTATAGTGTTTCTTTTTTGCAAGTTTTGTAATTAGTTTTACAACCTGACCATAATTTACAATAGATTTGATATCCTTGTCGTTTGTTGGTTTCTTATCCTCATAATCAATTTCTAAGCTGAATTTTACCTTCTGAGTTTTTTTTTTCTCAAAATCATAATATCCAAGTTTTAAATCTAAAATTAGCTCTCTAATAAGAATTTTTTTTTCATAATTAAATAAACTTTTGTTCTTATCTATTTTTATACTATTTAAATTATTTCTTTTCATTCTTTTCCGACCACATCTGGCGTTTGCCAGTTTAAACTTTGTCCACTATCTATTGCAATTACTTGACCTGTAATTGAACTGTTTTTAATAAAAAAGTCAATAGCAGAACATATGTCTTTTACATTTACTTGTTGTTTTAAAGGTGTTGCTAAATACTGTTTTTTAAAGTGTAGCTCGGTTTGTCTTTTATTTTTTATAGTAGGTCCAGGTGCAATGCCGTTTACTCTTATATTTGGGGCCAAGTCCATGGCACTAGTTTTTGTAAGAGTATACAAACCAGCTTTGCTCAAAGTATATGAAAAGAAAAAAGGAGTTAATTTGAAAACTCTTTGATCAATTATATTAATAATATTATTATTTTTACCTTTTATATTTTTTGAAAATTCTTTTGTAAGATATGCTGGTGCTTTTAAATTTATATCTAAGTGTTGATTCCAACTTTTAGAAGAGAAATTTTTAAGACTATCATTTTCAAATAGTGAAGCATTATTAATTAAGCAATCAAAATATTTTAATTTTGACTTTGAGAAATTTATAATTTTTTTTA
>Ga0307986_10003450_pt1 | contig 10999 bp, 8 predicted proteins | sample EllFjometageno82_FD_203170 | JGI IMG/M metagenome (GOLD analysis project Ga0307986, IMG submission 203170) | Marine microbial communities from Ellis Fjord, Antarctic Ocean - #82 | ecosystem: Environmental > Aquatic > Marine > Unclassified | place: Southern Ocean | collected 2014-10-09
TTGGTGGAGACCCGGTTAACGGAACTGGTTTCATAGAATGCCTTGCTGCTTTCGAAGCAGACCCACAGACCGAAGCAATTGTCATGATTGGAGAGATTGGTGGAAATGCTGAGCAAGAGGCTGCAGCATGGGCTAAAGAAAATTGTTCAAAGCCAATTGTCGGATTCGTTGCAGGAGCAACCGCACCTCCCGGAAAGAGAATGGGCCATGCTGGCGCTATTATTTCAGGTGGAAAGGGAACTGCTGAAGAGAAATTTGCTGCATTTGAAGCAGCTGGAATTGCATGTGCAAGAGATCCCAGTGAACTTGGACAAGTGTTACTGGCTAGTTTGAAAGAAGCAGGGCTTCGTTGAACTAAACTCTGTAAGTTCACTTAGGTGGACCACGTTTTGGATCGCCGGGTGGGCCGCCTCGTTTTGGTGGACCGCCACTTTTTGGTGGACCTCCGCCAGATGGGCCACCTTTCTTTGGAGGACCACCGGGACCACCTGTTGGTGGACCGCTACGTGTTGGAGGACCGCTACTTCCTGAAGGTGGGCCACTACGTTTTGGAGGACCGCCGCTTCCTGAAGGTGGACCGCTGGACCGAGATGGCCCAGATGGAGCACTCTTGCTAGGTGGAGAATTTTTGCTAGGTGGACCACCGCGCGAAGGACCGGGAGGGCCGCCTCTCGATGGGCCAGGAGGACCGCCACGGGATGGACCTGGTGGACCGCCTCTACTAGGAGGGCCACTTGAGACTGGCTCTTCATCATCTTCTTCGAATACTGCGCCGCAGTGTGGACATTCATTGTCAGATTCCTTGACTAAGCCGTCACAGACCTCACAAGCAAACATCTCTTCATCGCTTTCTTCTTCGACAGGCTCTGCTTCCCCGCCAACGACTTTGTCAATCGCTCCATCTTTGGAACGGAATAATGCGATTACTACGGAAACATCCAATCCCTTTAGAGCAACTTCTGTTGAAATTGCATGCTCAAATGCAGCCGATAGATCATCAGGAGTATCCAATACTCTTCCATCATCGACATAGGTCACGTTAACTGTAAGTATTCCATTTTCAGATTTAATCTGTGGAGTTTCAACTGCAACGCCACGCTTACGTGCTACACGGCGAACTGCAACTTCAGACATTCTTCGGAAAAGCGCTTCATTTCCTGAATCTTCTTTCCCAGTTCCAATCGCACTCGCTAAGAATTCCGCAGTACTGGATTCATTTCCTGTGCTTTGTAGATGAGCAGGTAATTCTCCACCAATAGAAGACAATACATTAGCTGCGGATTCTTGATTCATCTGCAGCCATTGGCTTCTTCGCTCATTTTTTACCGTTCTTTCGGCCTCGGCGAGGCGGTTAACCATGGCGTCAGTTGGTGAAAGTGAAGGATTTGATGAAGTACCCATTCCACCAACGTTAGTCGGTGGTGAATCTCGTTGAAGATTGTTGGTTGGAAGTGCTCCGCTAGCAAGAGAAGGTCCTCTCGGTGTAGGGGGCATATCTCCCCTTGCACCGCCGATATTTGGAGGGGTTTGACCTGGCATTGGAGTTACTCCAGCAGGAGGAAGTCCAGCCATTGGAGGAAGTCCTGGCATTGGAGGTACTCCAGTCGGAGGAAGTCCAGCCATTGGTGACCCAGGCATATTCTGAGAAATTTGGCCCATGATGTCTGGCATCATCCCAGGAGGCATTCCTTGCCCCGGGAGTCCCTGAGACATGTTTTGATTCATTACCGCCTCTCCGGATACTACTCCGAAATTGCGTCCGCCACTCACTTGTTGGCCGCCTAATCCTACGCCTCCAACGCCGGGCAGTGCCCCTGCTCGGCTCATCTCTTGACGTGCTCCGCACTCGGGACAGAATATACTGTCATCAGGTACCTCTTCAACACAAGAGCCGCACTGCATACCTATCCCCTCATAGGGGGGCTGGGTCCGTTCAAAATAAAGCCTTGTGTTGATTTATGCTAGAGAAAGGGTCGGTTGAGAGGAAATTTCATTCACTCAACTTCTAACTAGATTATCGCCGATTATTCAGTCGTTTGACAATCTAGGGAACAGGCATTACCTAGATGTTTACCTTCCCACAGGGTCAAGAACAGAGGGCTATTCCGGTAAATCGAGGGGATTGGATGGCGGTACTCATCAATGCGAAAATCGATGCATTGCTCGAAGCAACCTCTCGCTCATTTTATCCAACACTGAAGTATCTTCCAAAGAAGATTCGCGGACAAATTGGATTGTTATACCTTCTTGCACGAGTTGCAGATACAATTGCCGATTCAAAGCATGGAGAGACAGATTACCTTCTGAAACTGCTTCATAATTACAACGAAGTTGCTCAAGGAAGATCTACATCATTGCCTGATTTCACAGAACTTGCTGCAATACAGACGAACGAAAACGAGGCTGAGTTGCTTCGTAATGTTCCGGATGTTATTGCTGGACTTGAAGTCTATGAAAAAGGGGACCAGAAACTCATGCTGGAGTGCCTTGAAATCATAGTAAGTGGACAAGTGCTTGACCTTGAGCGATTTGGTACAGCGAATGAAGATGGAAATATTTCTGCATTGTCGTCAGACGAGCAAATGGACGATTATGCATTCCGAGTTGCTGGTTCAGTTGGTGTTTTTTGGAGCAAAATGTCAGTTGAACACCTTATCTCACTACCCCCCGAAAAAGAAAAGGAGTTTTTCGAGAAAGGCATTCGATTCGGAAAAGCGCTTCAAATGATCAATATTCTACGAGATATTCCCGAGGATTTGCGCTTTGGCCGATGCTACATCCCCAATCATTCTCTGAGTCGGTACGACCTCAAGCCTGAGGACCTCTTGAACGATGAAAACATTGATGCTTTCAGACCGTTATACGATGAATATCTTGACATTACCAACGACCATCTTAACGCTGCAGTAGAATACATTCGTATGTTGCCAGAAAAACAATTCCGTCTCAAAGCTTCTTGCATGCTTCCGGTTCTAATCGGACAGAGGACTGTCACATTGTTGCGAACGGGTAATATTTTGAATTCCGAAGAGCGCATAAAAGTCACAAGAGATGAAATCAAATCCTATGCTCGAAAATTGCTTCGTGCATTGATAATTCCAGGAGGCGTTAGTCGTCTTCTTGAGAAGAATAAGGACGAATTATAATCCCGCACACTAACTGGAAACCTGGGCGTTATTGTTAGCAGCAATTTAAGTACCCACTTACTTACTTAATATCTAATCGACTTATTTGCAAATATTGATAACCAAGATTTCAGAGATTAAACCCGAAATAAAAAATCTAATGAATTGGTAAAATACTTCAATACTCAAACAATTGACATTATTATCACGTTAGAAGAGCACAGAATCGAGCAATTACAATCGCCCGTAGGGCGTATGGGCAAAATACCCCCACACTGATAAGTGAGGAAGAATCCAGTCTAATTGAGCGACATGCTAGAACGCCGCAAACCACTTGACCTCCTTTTCCCCCTCAAGGGCGGAGCGTCAAATGAGGTCGGTGTTCAAAAAGAAGGAATGACTGCATCTCAAAGGTTACGTGCTGCCGTCACTCTTACCGCTGATGCTGTAAAAGCGGTTAGCCTCACTGCAATGGAAGCACTTAGAGAAGGTGCTTCATTCATTGGAATCATTGGAGAACAAGATGAATTAATCGATCCTTTTCAGCACTTGGACGCACCGATTTGGGCACGTGACCCACCGATTGAGTTGCTTCGCCTTGCTTATTCATACTGTGAAGAATTAACTATGAGAGAGGCTGGTAATTTCTACCACTCGTTCAAATATCTTCCAGAAGAACAGAGACTAGCAATGTGTGCTGTTTACGCATTTTGTCGTCGAGCTGATGACATCGCAGATGGTGATTGGCAAGACCGGTTCCCTGGCTCTAAAGGAGAAATGGACCCTGAGGCAGTAGCGTATCGAATAGAACTCGAAGCCCTTCAAAACAAAGATACTATCTTGCAAGAGGATTTGTACCTCGACAAAATCACACAACTGTTCTTCTTCAGAAAGAAGCTCTCCACTTGTTACTCTGAATCGAGTAGTACAGACCCGGTATTCCTTGCCCTAAAGGATACTGTGACACGCTATAATATTCCAAAAACCGTATTTGATGATTTGATTACAGGTATGGAAGATGACCTTTACAACAATCGATATCGCACCTTCGATGAATTGTACATCTATTGCTATCGTGTAGCATCTGTTGTCGGATTGATGTGCATAGAGATTTTTGGTTATGAGGACCCAAGAGCAAAGAAATTTGCAGAGTCATGGGGCATATTCATGCAATTAACAAACGTTCTGCGTGATGTTGGAGAAGATATCGAAAGAAATCGTGTTTATCTGCCACTTAACGAACTAGAGGCAAATGGCATCAATGAACCTGAACTTAATGGAGACGTAGTCCTAAACACAACTTGGGAACCATATATTCACCATTATGCTAAGCGCGCTAGAACTTACCTAAACGAGGCTAAGCAATTACTTCCACTGCTACCAAGACGTACACGCTATTCACCTGCGGCAATGATTGCATTTTATGACAAAATATTGAAGCAAATAGAGCGTCAACAAGGAGATGTATTTACCAAGAGAGTGAAACTTAACAAATTCCAGAAACTAACTCTTGCAGCAGCCGTTTATCTCCGACACAGATTCATCCCCGGGTGGTTAAATCCGGTCTGGACAGGATTCTCAAAAATAGGACTTCTACCAGATGTTTGAAGGTGGGATTACATTGGAGATACCATCCAACCGTAGATTGGTTCTTTTATTCGGGACGGGTTTCTTACTCGCCTTTCTTGAACCAATAATTCTACTAGCCATGGGAGATGACATCGGGGGAGCATTGTGGCCAATGGCCATTCGCTCACTTGAGTGGACATTTTTCCTTAGAGAGTGGAGAACTTTTACATTTGGATTCCTCCTATTAGCGACACCGGTTGTACTTACTAGATGTAACAATAGCGGATCTTGGGAGAAGGTTATTTCCGCATTGATATTGGGACTTACCACAGGATTATTGGTGATTTTCACATTGTTAGATGTAGCCTATCTAAGAGGTGCATTCATCCTATTGCCAACCACATATGGATTCATTATTCTTTTTGCAGTACTAATGGTGAGTGGTCTTCCAAAAAACCCGTTTGACCAAAGGAATATACGATTAAAGCGTGTTCTTCATATCGGTTTAGTTCTATTCTCAGTATGGCTTATTGGACCAGGTCTTTCAGCAATGGCCGGTCTATCGCCTTCACCACCAGAACTGGAACTGGAAAAAGGTCAATACTCAGTAAAAACGACTGTACACGAATATCCTATGCCTGAAGAGGTTGCAAGTATACAAGGTGACTATGAAGTGGATATTACATTCTCCGTCTATCTTTCAGTACCCCAGAATTATGATGGTGAAATGCCTCTAGCGATTATCCTTCATGGATTTGCAAATCCATTTTTCAGTACATATGAGGATTGGATTAACGAACTTGCGTCGCGAGGAATGGCAGTAGTATTTGTTCAATATCCATCAGATGTGGAGCCACCTGGCTACGATACCTATGATTTACATGAAGAGGCAGGAATGTCCAATCATCCATTCCACAACCCTAGAGCAATCGCTATTTACGCAGCATTAGAATTTATGGTAACTATACTTCCACCCCAAGTTAACGAAAGTCATCTGATGATAGGAGGGCATAGTTTAGGCGCAGGATATGCATTACTAGCATTGGACTGGTCGCTGGAAAGAGGCTGGGGTAATGAATCATTATTCGTCAATCTTGAGGCCCCATATGCAAGGCCTGTTCAAGACCATTTACAGATTAACACCACAGGTATTCCAGAAGAATTCATGGCTCATGTAGTGATTAGTGAAGACGACATGAGTGTCAATGATTGCTTCGGAGTGTACCACCAATCACTTCTAGGAGATAATGCACTATTCATTGAAGTTCCAAGTGACAGATATGGATATCCGAGGTTGGTTGCAAGCCATTACGTACCTGCAGCAGAGACTCACGATACACTTGCTGATTGGGGATTCTACCGTAGAGTAGCATCTCAAGCGGATTGGCTGGTTGCTAGAAATGCCGGTGATGAAGTTGCAGCATCCACCGCACAGAGCAAATTAGTAGATTCACCAGAACTCCGCAATATGGGCGAATGGTCAGATGGCCAACCTGTCAAAGAACTAGGAATTTGGGATGATGCACTAAACAGCACTGCATTTGAGCACTGTAAAAATTGGACTGGTCCTGATTAATATTAGCGGGTGAACGCTTGGATACCAGTGATGTATCTTCCAATAATCAAATTATGAATATCGTGAGTTCCTTCATACGTCTTAACAGACTCTAGATTTGCCATATGCCGCATTACTGGATATTCGCTTAGGATTCCATTTGCACCGTGAATATCTCTAGCTACACGAGCGATTTCAAGAGCGATATCTACATTATTCATCTTCGCAAGACTGACCTGCTCATTGAACCATGTTCCATCGTCTTTCTTTCTACCTAGGTGGTATGATAGTAATTGGCCCTTGGTGATCTCACGAAGCATCCATGCCAACTTATTTTGAACCAGTTGAAAGGATGCGATTGGCACACCAAATTGAATTCTTGATAGAGAATATGTCTTGGCAGAATGGAAACATGCCATTGCAGAACCAAGAGCGCCCCATGAAATTCCGAACCTTGCATTGTTTAAGCATGAGAATGGACCACGTAGCCCCTCCACATCCGGTAATATTCGGTCCTTTGGAATCTTGCAATCTTGGAATACTAATTCGCTGGTAACACTAGCTTTCAGGGAATGCTTACCTTTCATCTCGGGGGCACTGAATCCGCCGTCTCCTTTCTCAACAATGAATCCACGAATTACTCCATCGAGTTTAGCCCATACGACCGCTACATCAGCGATAGTACCGTTAGTAATCCACATTTTTGCACCATTTAGCAAATAGTGGTCACCCATATCTTCTGCTTTAGTAATCATATCACCAGGGTTTGACCCATAATCTGGCTCGGTTAGTCCAAAACAACCAACCCATTCTCCAGAAGCCATCTTAGGTAGATAGTATTCCTTTTGCTCTTCACTACCAAAATCCCAGATCGGATACATTGCTAAAGAACCTTGAACACTAGCAAATGAACGGAGACCAGAATCTCCTCTCTCCAATTCCTGACAGATTAGTCCGTAAGCAACATATGAAAGTCCTGGGCAACCATAGCCTTTCAGTGGAGCGCCTAAAACGCCCATTTCTCCTAAAGCAACTCTCCATTCATCCGGAAAGACTCCATCTTCACAAGCCTTTTCGATTTTTGGAAGGACCTCTTCGTCGACCCATTCACGTACCATGTCACGAATCATGATTTCTTCTTCGGTCAAAAGCGACTCGATATCATAGAAGTCTAGACCCTCGTATGGTTCCATGCTCCATATGCGGTAGCATGAACTTCATGAAGGTTCGGGGATTATTACTCAACTTTTTTGCCACGGCCAACCAACTTAGCATACTGTCGTTGTAACCATGGGCTATTCCAATAAAGCAATCCAATGAATACCCCGGGTACACATAATGCTACTAATACTAGCAAGAAAACTGGAACGTTTGCTCCGTCTGCCTCACTTGCAGGCACAAAAGAAACAACTCTACCTTGACTGGTAACAAGGAAACCGGTATTCTCTGAAGTCTCCCATGCCATTGCATAACTATCGCCACTCAACCATATGTCTACATCTGAAGCATTATCATTTGAAAACATCAAAAATGCTTCTTCAGTGTATTGATTCCAACGAACCAATCCAAGTGGTCCTAATGCGATAAGTGTGGATGAATCGGCGGCTGAATGGTCCCCTACATAGTCTCCATCCAATCCACCAAACCCGATAATTTCACCAATTGTTGATTGAGTAGTATCCTTGGTATCAATATTGATTGACGCTGTTTTCTTACCACTAGCGAATCCCGTGCATGAATTCATAGTCGGGTCTTCACAAGCTACTCCAATCCATGTGTTGAAACGAGTATTTGAAATCCAGGAAACCGTGTCGCCTTGGTCAATTACTGCAAGACCGTCATTCACAGTAGCGACAACGCAGATGTTATCGTTCTTCATGCAAGAGATATCTGTAATTCGTGAAGAGGCTACGTTATCTATCATGACGAAAGTATCAGCAGAATATTTCCAAATTTGTCCATCTTCGGTCCCTAAGTATGCAACAGAGGAACCTGTTGTGAATTGTATAGCGTTGATATCTTTAGCGGAAATTGAAAACGACCCCTCTGCCTCACCTAAAGCATGATTTGTCGAATTATATCTTAGAACTGTACCAGCATCACCCACAAGCAATGCGCTCTTTCCGGCCGGATGCCAAGATACTGAATTTAGATTGTTTGTAGTTTCATTCTCTAAACGAATATCGTATGATTCATCATCTGCATGTTCAGCAGAGATTACATGCGCATATCCATCTTCTCCAAAAATTAGCACTGTTTGCCCATTTGGAGATACTGCGCCGCCATTGATTCCGAGATCTATATCGGATAATTTTCTCTCAAGAGTGATGTCTACAGTTGCATCGGGCGCTGCACCTGCCAAAGGCATCAACATTAGAAAACACAGCACTATTGCCACCCTGCGCATACCCCGGGGAACGAGTATCTACCAAAAAGCCCCCGCTTTGAGCACCCTTGGGGAAGGTAGCCCTTATCTCCCTCATGGGAGTGGCCGGAGCATGGAGAGATTCGAAGTTAAGCGTGGATTGGTTAAATCAATGGGTGGTAATGCTGGTCTTGCTAAACTAGCGACCGAGTATTTTAATGAAGTTGAAGTTAATGCTGAAGGAGTATTTACTGCATCTTTTGCAATCCTAGAATCCGTCAAGGCTGAATATACAGAGGATGGAAAACTCCAGGTTGATGTTGTTCAAATGAAAGGCGATAGCCTTTCTGAATTCCTTTCCGCTGATGGCGGTAGAGAGAAGGCTTTGCAGTCTCGATCCAGATGGTCTACTTTCCTTGACGAAGCAACGGGTTATTCTCCAAAGCAACGTGGAGATAAGGCTAAAGAAGCTGGAAAGAAAATTTCTAAGTCTAAATCTGCAATTGTAATGGCTCGTAAATTCATGGACATCAGTGATTCGGTTTCTGCAGAAAAGAAATCTCAGGCAGAAGAATTGATGGCAGAAATACAGCAGAAGTTGGATGAAGGAAATGGCACTCGTGCTCTATCGCTTTCGGAGAAGTTAAACAAATTATTCAGTTGAGGTGAGATGAATGGATAGTCTCGTCGAGCGATACCCTAGGGTAACTGAACTCGATGAAAATACCCTATCTCGTCTGAAGATGATGATTGATGATGTGGATGAGGCAGTAGGCGTCGACCACTTGATTGATTGTTTGGCGGATGGAACATCAGCAGGTGGTGACGGGGTCATTCGTTGCTATGTCGGTTTTGAGCCATCGGGAAAAGCACATATCGGTTGGAAAGTACTCTCTTTGCAACTCAGGAGAATGTTAGATGCGGATACCAATGTCCTAATTTTCTTAGCAGATTGGCATGCTTGGATCAACGATAAGTTCGATGGGAAAATGGATGATATTCAGACTACTGCAAAGTATATGGAAGAAACATTTAGAGCATTACTAGGTAATCCACCTGAAGGAGATGGCCCCGGTCAATTGCGCTTTGTATGGGCATCAAGCAATATGGAGTCTGGAGAATACTGGGCTAGAGTCCTTCGCTGTTCGAAGAATATGAGTCTAGCAAGAGTTCGTCGAACGTTCTCAATCATGGGAAGAAGTGAAGACTCATCCGATGGCGATTTATCTCGTTTCTATTATCCTGCGCTACAGGCTGCAGATATATTCGAAATGAATATCGATGTAGCGATTGGTGGTATGGACCAACGTAAAGCGCACATGTACATGCGTGATGTTGCAGATAGATGGGGTTGGTACAAAGCGACTTGTCTGCACACACCGATTATCTCTGGGCTAAAATCATCAGGGTCAAGAATGGAATCTTTTGACCATAAGATGAGCAAGTCCGACCCGAATGGTGCAATATTGCTCCATGATGATGAACAGAAATTAGCCAAGAAAATGCGTAAAGCATATCTTGACCCTGAGCAACCAGATTCACCAGTCTATGAATTGATAGAACACATCCTCCTCCCTGAATTTGGCGAAGTCGTTGTTACTCCAAAGCCAGAGTTTGGAGAACCATCCACTTGGACTGACCTTGATTCATTCAAATCCGCAATCGCAAGCGGAACTTTGCACCCATTCGATGCTAAAATGGGAGTTGCTGCTGGAATTTCAAGAGGTCTTGTGACTGTTTCAGAGCACTTTGAGAAAAACCCAGAGACCCTTGAACGTGTTAATGAACTCACGAAGTGAGTAGATAAGGTTCATCAACAAGTTTTGGGTGGACCAAACAACCCCCGAGGGGGCAAGGTGAATATTATGCCAAACATCGTGGTCCTAGTCAAGCGCGTCCCAGATACCAATGCACGAATTGTCGTCAACGGAGACCGTGTCGACCTATCTGCAGTAAAGTGGGTCATCAGTCCGTATGATGAATTCGCTATCGAGACCGCATTGCAACACAAAGAAGCTGCTGGCGGTAGTGTCACTGCTCTAACACTCGGGCCTTCAGAAGCAGATAAAGTTCTGAAGGATGCTAAGGCTATTGGCGTAGATGAAATTGTAAGAGTTTGGAATGATTCTTGGTCAGAGATGGATTCTAATGCCATTCAATCGGCTCTAGCGCAGGCAATCACAGACCTGGGCGCTGAAGTTGTTTACTGCGGTAAGACTGCTGCAGATACCGGCGCTGGCTCAACTGGGCCAGGCATCGCAGAACGTCTTGGTTGGTCTAGTGTCTCCAACATCACTGGTGCTTCATTTGATGGAGGCCTCACCGTAACTGCCCCTGTTGAAAATGGTGATGCAAAAATCTCAGTATCTGGGAATGCAGTAATTT
>Ga0307986_10003456_pt1 | contig 10989 bp, 3 predicted proteins | sample EllFjometageno82_FD_203170 | JGI IMG/M metagenome (GOLD analysis project Ga0307986, IMG submission 203170) | Marine microbial communities from Ellis Fjord, Antarctic Ocean - #82 | ecosystem: Environmental > Aquatic > Marine > Unclassified | place: Southern Ocean | collected 2014-10-09
ACGGCACCAAATTACACGCTGCTGACTTTAGGGGTGAGCCCAAAAATGGCTTGCGGGTGATAATATCAGGGGATACAGCAGAACTAGCATCAGGAATTACAAATTTAGACAATTGTGATCTCTTAATTCACGAGGCAACTTTCGTTGAAGATGGAGCAAAATGGGCTGACGATTTCTTGCATAGTACTGCCACTGGTGCTGCAAGAACAGCCGTTCAGTGTGGCGCTAAACATCTCGCTATAACCCATTATTCTTCTAGAACTAAAGATTCAGGAGAGCCTTTGAGAGAGGCACAATCAATCCTGCAAGATAGTACTATTACTTGCTCAGCACTTTCAGATGGCGACAGAATAATTGTTGAAAACGATGGCCAAATCGTCCATCTATATTGGAACGGCAACGGCTGGAGTCGTTGATTCAAGCAGGCAAACTATTGAAGTGTGTTAAGGCGAGGGCTAAATCATGCAATCTCGCACCGTTGCTCTGATACTGGTCGTCATGATGATTTGGCCTTCTGCTATTGCAGCCGAATCAGGGCGAGCAACTCCTAATTGCTTACAGCAAGATCTCTCAAGTATTCCTGGCTCTATTGGAATCGATAGTGGAGTTTGTGTCAAAGTAGATTTAGGACAGTTACAATCAGGAGATGTCTATCAATTTGATATCACAATATTGCAATCTATCGACCTATTACTATTTGATGAAAATGGTGTCCAGCCATATGATTTAGGACAATCATATCGCAACGCCTTTGAACAGATTGTAAGCACAGAAAATGCGCAAGGACAATACCAATTCAATTGGCAAGTTCCAGCATCTATTACTGAAAAAACATGGTATGTAGTTCTAGATAACTTGGCTCATGATGGGGACCAAGGGATGGGCGACCAAGGTGGAAACCAATCACAGGTTTCTCTATCTGTAACAAAAATGGAGCAATCTTATTGGACACCATTTCACAATCTGATTGAGATCGACAATGAAAGTAGTCAAGTGCTATTATCCGGTGATGATTTGAAATTAGACGCAGGAACATCGATAGTCATTTCCGCATGGGCTTTGCAAGGGCAAGCTGATGTATATTTACAAACAAAGCAAATGTATGACTTGTATGCAAGTGGTGGCGTTGGTTCACTATATGTTAACGGAGGGGCTTTGCAAAATGTGGCCGACTCCGCTTCTATGACTTGGCTGGTTCCTGCAGAATTAGATGGCCAAGAATTGGTTGTTATCGCAGATAATACCGATACCCCAGTAGGCGGTGGCGATGGAGCCGAAGATGTTAGAATGACTGTTAGAGTTGAATTAGCACCGCCTCTAAATCCAATCATTAATGATGAAGATAATTCAACAGTGGCAATAGGCCAATCAATCACATTGAATGCTTATTTAACTCCTAATCAATTACAACAAATCGATACACTCAGTTGGGATTTTTATTCCGCTGATGGATTGGCAAACGATGATGCTAATGGCTGGGAAGTTGAAGCCTCTTGGCAAATTCCTGGTATCAAAACAGTAACTCTAACCGCGACTTCACAAACAGGAGAAATCGCTCAAACTAATTATTCGGTTACAGTGATTGATGTGGTAGATCCGGTTGCTAGAATTACCGGCAGTGGATTGCCGGTCAGTAATGGATGGAGAGTAAATATTGGCGAAACTATCTCTTTCAATTGTGATTCAAGTACTGATGATTACACCGGATTGACCTGCGCATGGACATACGATGGTTCACCATATGGCCAAAACAATTCAATTGTTCTAAGTTGGAATGACATTGGTACTCATAGTATTGGGCTAACGGTTTCAGATGGAGCGGGAAATACAAATTCTGTGATGACTAGCGTAATCGTCTTGGATACAACAGTTCCAATACTCGACTCATCCAGTCTTGATGGATTTGCTTCCGCGGGAACGGTTGGAGAAGAACTCACTTTCTCAGTTTCAGCCGCAGATTCCTTTGATGACAGCACCAAGTTACGTTACCACTGGGATTTGCAACCGAGTAGGGATACCGATAATAATGGAAACCCTAGGGATGATGCAGATTTAATCGGATATCAAACCAGTATCACCTTCGATAAAGTTGGGCGTAATGAAGTAGTCCTAACAGTATTCGATCAATCAAATAATTCAGATTCACACGCCTTTGCAGTCAATGTAGCATCGGCACCAATCCAAGAAGGAATCACTCCGATTCTGTTTTTGGTTCTATTTGTTGTAGCGATTACATCTGCAGTCGCAATCTTAGGTCATAGAAGATGGCAATCTCGTATAGCGAGAGAAATATTGTCGGATAGAGGATTATCCGAATCAGAAGTGATTGTTCACATGGCCACTGTGAAGCATACTAGAGCGTTGCCATTATTTGCCAGTGCTACTCAATTAGCAGGACTAGATGGAGGAGAAGTCCAATCAAGTTCCGATAGAGAGTTATCAGAAAAGGAAGCAGAATTACAGTCGATATATGGTAATGAAAATAGCGCAGACCTTGGATTTGCGAGTAATAGCGGATACTCTCAAGCACCTCAAATGAGTGCAGGAAGTATTTCCTCGGCAGCAGAAGCTTCAGCACTATTGCAAGAAGACGAGAGTTCCAACTCACAACCAGCAGCCCAACCAGTAGCGCAACTAGCAGCACTACCGACTCAAAATGAAGCACCTAAAGCGCTTGTCGAAAGCGGTGGAATTGCTCTTCCTGAGGGAGTGCCAGGTACACGTCCAGTAGTTGTAGAACAGAACATTGCCCCAGTTGCAGAACAGCAAGTTCCAGCAGTTGTTGAACAGCAAATTACCCCAGTTGTAGAACAACAAGCTGCCCCAGTTGCGGAACAACAAGTTACCGCAGCTGCAACTGAAATGAAATGTGTTTGCGAATCTTGTGGAACAGGATTTGAGATATCACTTCCAGCAGGTGTTCCTAAAGCGGTTGTAGCATGTCCATCTTGCCAAGTGGACAATTTGATTGGTGCATAACCCAATACCCTGCAAGGGTCGTGGAACAGGTTTGATTGCTACAATGAATTACTGAAATCACCCTAGAAGTATGCAAAGAGGCGAATGCTTCTCATAGGTGTTAATCTTCCTTTAGTATATGGATGAGCGGAAGCCTCGCTTGATACGCCAAGGTTTGCCACAAAAGGCTGACCCTAGGCGAATGTCAATTTTCCTCGTCTTGGTAATGATGTCCTCAATCGCAGTTCCCGCTAATGCAGATGTGAGCGTAGCAACCGATGACTTTGGAGTTCTTGACGCTCTTGCTAAAACATTGGCAGACAGGGAACAAAGCGGTGAATCATTCATCGCCGTTCAAGGTGCAGATAATTCCTTGGCCTATGTTGATGCTGCTGCGAGACCGATTACTACTGGCGATGCATTAAGTGAGGCAGATGGTTATCTCGATGATATTGAAATGCGAGATTCCACGCCGTATGAGGCTGACCATCCTAGGCCCTATCAATTTCTCATTGGAGAGGCTACACATCCAGATGGATGGCCTTACAATCTGTATGAGACTTTATTTTCAACTGATCAATTTGGATTAGACAATTTATTGGGTGTTGGAATAAATACCTATGCAATTTATGTTAATTATTCTTCAAGGAACGAGGGGCCATCTCATGAGGCTTGGGATTCAGGTACATTCACTGGTGAACTTTTCACCGCCACAGGTGGATTGACACTATTTGAAAATTATATTGATGTTGATGGTGATGGCGTCGATGATCTTTCTGTTGCATTAACGGTTGAGGGAATAGCCACAATCGGGGAAGGAATAGGTGTTGAATTTAGCGATGACATAATCCCCATTATTGAGGAGATTTGGATACGACCTACTTTCAAATGGGCGGTAACTACTCTTGATCAAAATGACCCGTTATGGAATGACCTTGCCCATCTAGAAGTCAGCCTAATGAAGGGATTAGCCTTTGACATTACCTTCGATGATTCAGAATCTTATGCGATAGTAATCGATACACGTTTCACCCAGCCTCCTAACGATTTCACATTGGGGGTCGGAATTCAAAAGATGACATTTGACGTCAATGCTGCATTCACCAGTGCGATTGCACTGGTAGCAGCGCTAATAAGTGGCCAAGTGAACTCATCCGAACTAACATTGACAGCAGTATCGGCACCTTATGCAATAAGAATTCTCAATCCCAACCACGATTCTTCAGACCTCCAAACCGATTGCGAAGATGATGATTATTTCGATCCAATCAATGACCATTTGGCAGAATCTAGGATGCATAAATGTGGCTTTAGTGTCGGTATTGGCTATGTTCACTTTGGGCAACAAAACCCTGGGGGCTCAGTTCCCGTTTTGGAATTAGCATATGTTGATGCAGGGTTCCATCCGGAACTAGGTTCAACATTACTCCCAGGTGAAGTAGATTTAACTTTGAGAAATGACAATTTCGGTAAGAATTCATTTGACACAGTGGAAATTTATTCTGATACCGGCATAGACCTTTATGTTCATTATTATGAAGATAGGTCAGAAGTTCCAGAAGGAGATTTACCATTTGGTAACATCACCGATTCAAGGGTCTGGGTTAGAGGGTTACCATCAGGTTCCCTACATGGCGATGAAATAAATGCAATTTTCACCATGATTGGAGAAGCACCTGGGTCTGCCAATCTTCCAGGAGATATGCCAACTAGATTATCTCTGATGATCGCAATTAAAAATTTCACAGATGACAAAGATGGAAATGTCAATGACCCGACATTACCAGTAAACCCAAGCAGCCCACCAAATACATTAATCGCCATTGTTGGAACTGAATCAATAGACCGATTGGAATACAAATCCACTTTCATGAGAGGTGGTTATGCTAACGATTCATCATCTCTGCAAATAGCGATTGATAATGTGCCCAAAGCAATAGTTGTACAGGGTAGTTTCTTAGTTCCGAGCAGTGGTCTTGGAAGAATCAATTTTGATAATCCAAATTTAAACTCAGTCGCGCAAGTATTCGATAACGCATTACTGTCAATAGTTGAAATTATTTTGGATATTGGCGATGTTGTTAATGGATTGCCATCTTCTATTGTAGGGACTGCAGGTTCAAGCGGTGGTGAAGTCAATATCAATTGTTATAATCAAATAAAGCAGAGTTTACCAACATCGGTAAGAGAGCCGATGGAAATCGGTAGTTTGCAATTAGCGATATCCTCCTCGGACCAACCATGGCTTCCTGAGATGGATCACATTCTCCTTTCCCAAGATATGGATTTGGATGTTGTAGCCGGTAGGCTAGGTAACCAACCACCACTGGTACCGGTTGCGTTCAGCATAAAAATTGGCGGTATAAGTCACATTAGACATGCTTTTGACCCTGTAAATGAAATTAGAAATATGGAGTTAGATGGTATTGAAGGTGGTCCATTATTAATTGGTCATATCAAACATCATGGCACAATCTTAGATGATGCAGTTCAACAATCAGCAACTGTTTCAAATCGCCCTAGCAGTTTTTCAGTTGTCCAAACTGCTTCTGAATTATCATATTCGGCAAGTACTCCTATCGGCACAATCACCTATGGAGGGACATCCGGTGAGCAAAGAAATGCAATACGTCTTGCTGGACTTCCAGCCTCGTTTTCTATATTGCTAGGGGATACAATCGGTTATGTTGCTAGTGAACCGATGGATTCAATCCAGATTCAAATGACAAATGCATCACAACCATTGACTATGGATGGAGATCATTTTAGATATTGGGTTGATGAAAATAATGGTGAAGCAAGTCTTAGCGCTCAAATTTCTAATGTTACTAGTTTGCAAAGATTGTCGCCTCTTGTACCATCTGCTAGCGGTCCCGAAGGTAATTCCCGAATTCAATTATTACGTTCTAGTTCATCACCATTTAACATAATGATGGAGGACGTTTCAGTTTACGACGATCCATTTTTGGGCTTGAATGGGAAGGCAAGGCTTGACCCATTACCTGCAAATATAACTATGGCATATCCAAGTTCAGTCGATTCAACAGATTTACAACTACCAGACTTTGGAGATGGGGAAGGAATTGAATCAGTATCATTCTTTTTGGGTGACCTTGTTGACTTTGGGACAGTCGTAAATGATTTTATTCATTCCATGACAATGGATTTAGCTGGGGCATCAGGAAATAATGAAGATATGGCGATCGGCTTGAATCTAGAAACAGGTGAAGAATTTGATATCACTGCTGAGTTCACTAAAGGTACAAATGTTGACGATGTTCCTAATTGGCAGCATGGATTATCAATGGAAGTTGAAGAACAAACTCGTATAATCTTTAATCTCTCAAGAATGCCAACATTTACTCTTTCCAGCCGACAAGTTGTCTATTCTGCTTTAGAAGATGGCATGATTAGTAGCGCTGAGGTAGACGCTGTAGTCAGCGCACTAGAGGCAGCAAATATCACCGACGCCCGAATATTGGCTAATTCACTTTCAGACTCTGTTATCACAGATGAAGAAACCGCTCGTGTAAATTTATCAAAATGGCAACAACAAGGAATCACTATTGAAGATAGACGTTCATGGCATATTCGCTCATGGTTGCCGAATTTACCACCTGGAACGATTCTAATAGAATATGATTACAGAACACTTGATGGCATTCCAACCTACGAATTAGATATTGAATTAGACCAATGGCAACCTGAACGCCAGCAATTGACATTTGAAATAAATGGGTTTGATGGCAAAGATTTGAAATTGGTCTTAGATGGACTTGATAATCAAAACCCCAACAATGTTGTCGCTAATGCAGTATTTTCCACCCAAGATAATCTAACTGTACCGCGTGTTACAGTTGACATGCACTATGATATCGGAGCAAGGTTAAATTCAGCACATGTAATTTTTATTGATCAACATGTGATGAATAGAATTGAGGCACTCATCATCGGAGTTCCTCAATCAACCGACTTTTCAGCAACGATTGGAGACGTATTGCTGGTAGATATTGAGGTGCCAATAGAATACCAAATAGATGGCCATTCGGCAGATGCAATCATGTTGCAATCAATGAGATATATTGACGGTTTTTGGTGGCCTGCTACAGTTTTCATGAGAGATTTACCTGGAGTTATGCAATTAAAAGCCCAACCTCAACTTGTGTTTGATATTCGCGAAATGAGTTCTTTCCAAGGTATGATGAGTCTAGATTATACTTCGAATACAGATGATATGGACTTATATCTTGAAGCAAATGGAAGAGCAATTGATTCCAAAGGGGATGTTTTGATGTTGGCTATCGATTTACCAAGGCGTTTCCAACTTGTACCAACTGAAGATTGGGGCATGAAGGTTGATTCATCTGGTGTTGGAGTCAAGCGAGTATACATTCGTCAAAGTAATGTTCCAAGTGCACCAGGAGTTACAATTGACAGAATTGAAATCGTTGGACAGGATTTGAAATCTGCAACAATTCATATTTATGAAGGGCCGTTCAAGTATCCAATAATTGTCTTGGATGATATTACCAATGGCAGAATAATAGTGAGTGCTCAGGCTACAATAGAGCCAGGATTTTACTATCCGTCATTGGATGGAGTCGTTCTAGATGGCAGAGCAGTTCTTCTTGATGCACAATTTACCGGGGTAATACCAACAGCATCTTCTTTAGGTGTTAATGGAATTGTTACCGACCTTTCACTGATTGGAACATTGACTGGTGGTGCCGTTGAAACAAGACACATCATGGTCGTCGAACCGCTGACTACAATGCTTGCTTCAGGCTTGATGCTACTAGGGTGATTACATGACAAGTAGATCTGGATCAAAGAAAATAGCAGTGGGCCAAGACGGCGAACTGTTAGTTCATGAGGATGACATAACCGAAACCGGCGGATTAATGGCTAGAGGTTTGGATAGACAAGCTGAATTGGGGTCTTTTGACAGCGATAATGAAGAGGATAGAGAGGACTGGGAATACGCCCAAGAAGCAGCAAAGAGTATTCGTGACAAAGTGATTGAAATCGATCCATATCAAGTGGTGCTGGCAGGTTTTGTAATCCTCTTGATGATTGGAGTTGTCCTCAGTGGATGGTACTGGGTATTGCCGCGAGATTCGGTAGTTCTTGAAACACATTACAAACAACGCGGTGGGCATTTGATGATGTCCGAATTAAGCAATGAGGGTAGTAGGGATATCACAGATGTTGTTATTCAAGTGGAATTCCAAGATGTCGATGGTTTAGTTCTAGATCAAATGAGAATTGAATTGGATAGAGTTTCATCCCATTCTTCCATAGCAGGGGATGATTTGGAAATGCTAGTTTCTGGTTATACAGTTTGGGATAATTACATAGTTCATACGCATATAGAATGGACCGATTATAATGGCGATGAAAACCGTCAAGACTGGTATCATTCTGTTGGACATTGGTCGGGTGAAAAATTCATTGATAAAGGTGACAAAACCACTTGGCCCTTCTCCTGAGTATGTTTTGTTTTGACATACTATGCAATCATTGCACCCGAAGCGATAAAGCGGGGCAGTTCAGCCCTCAACTTGTGCAAACAAGCAGTTCTCTTAGGATGGCGCTGTGCTTAGTTGTGATATTCGTATTGCAAAGTCTAAGTCCTATGCTTCACCCTACGGGTGAACAAACGGATGCATCAGAACTCGATTCAAGCCAAACCGAATGGGTTCGATTTGATTTGGTCGATGGCGTATATTCGGATGCAGTCGGTCAATATGACGATACAAATTCTCTCGAAGATAGGCCAAGTATCGCCTCATCACGAATTGGTGATTTTGACCAATACGGATTCACAGCATCAAGGCCATTACCGATGGAATTGATGCAAGCACGTCCGGACCTCTCACTTTTGATCATAGATGATTCAATACGAATGGAGCAAGCAAGGCAACAACTGAATCAAATTCAAGGATTAATAATTAGAGAATTGATTGCACCTTCCGGGCTACTCATTCAAGGAACTTCAAATTCAATTCAGCAAGCAAGCGATGTGCAAGGTGTTGTCGCAACTCATCAAATTCCTTTAGCGCTGTTAATCGATGATGCAATATTGGATGTCATGATGCTAACCGATGGAATTGATGCGCTTCAAGGACAAGCGATGAGGCTTGAAGGTTGGAGAGATGAATTAGGTCCAGTTGATTCTGTTGAATTAACAGACGAGCAAGGATTTACTATTTCCCAGTCGCTTGAAGAAGTTTCTAAAGTAGGCTTGTCTGAAATAATAAAATGGGATGAAGGGCGTTATGAAGGACAGTTGAATAGTGAGCAAATTGCAGAATTAATCATCCAACCGAGCGTTCGTTCATTCCGTTTTAACCCACAATTTACTATTGATAATGATAACGCCCGCAGTAATATGAAAACGAATGTGATGGAATCATACTTTACAACTGATTTAGATGGTTCAGGCCAAATCGTTGCAGTTGCCGATTCGGGATTGGACGGAGATCATGGCGATTTTGGTGCAAGATTGGTCAGCAGTAATGATGTGATAGGAGATGGCTCTACCGCAGACAAACATTCAGGTCATGGCACTCATGTTGCATGTACGGTCTTGGGCGATGGTAGCAAAGGTGGATATGCGGGAGTTGCACCTTCCGCAGAATTATATTTCCAAGCGATGGAGAATGATAATACTGGTAATTTCCAATCACCCTCACTCAATTATTTGATGAATTCAGCATATAGTGCAGGTGCGAGAACCCATACTAATTCATGGGGTTCAAGTGCAGCAAGCCAGCAAGGAAAATATGACTCAGAGGCAGAAGATGTCGATGATAGGGCAAATTATTATGACAAATACTACAATGGCAGAGAGGGTTTAACAATTCTATTCGCTGCTGGAAATGATGGCCCTGGGACTGGAACAGTTTCCCCCCCAGCCACTGCAAAAAATATTCTTTCAGTCGGTAATCATCAAAATCGTTATTCCGGTGCGCCTGATAATTTGATTAGTAGTTCAAGCCGTGGACCTACTGATGATGGCAGAATAAAACCTGACATCATTGCACCTGGTGGATATGTACGCTCATGCCGCGCTCAAGAAGCAACAGATACTTCCGGTTCAACTTGGTCCAATAGTTGGTATCTTGAGTATACTGGGACTTCGATGGCGACTCCAAATGCAGCAGGGGCTGCAGCGATGGTCAGAGAATATCTTGAGGAAATTGCACAACGTCCAGCCCCTCAAGGTGCTTTGGTCAAGGCCTTGCTTATTCTTGGCGCCCAAGATGTTGGCACAAAGGATATCCCCAACAATGATGAAGGGTGGGGGCGACTCAATCTTAGAGAAACTCTTGCCCCTCAAGGCGGCCAAGGAATTTGGGTAGATGATAGATCGGTTCTTTCAGGTTCTGGTAACTCCAAATCATATACATTTAATTTGACACAAAACAATGGCAAATTCAAGGTTGTTTTGACATGGTCAGATGAGAGAGGCTCTTCCTTTTCAACAAAAAAGTTAGTCAATAATTTAGATTTGATTGTAACTTCTCCAGATGGGACCATCTACAAAGGAAATGATTTCGCCAACGGGGTTTCAACAACTGGTGGTAGTGCAGATGACACCAATAATTTAGAAGTCGTATTACTCGATTATGCTATGAATGGTGTCTGGACTGTAAAGGCAAAAAATACCTACCAAGGAGGTAGTTCCGCCCAGACTTATTCAATTGCAGTAATGGGGTACGGTGTCAATGATTTACGACCTGACCCAATGGTGATGGTAGATGAATTTTCAATGGATGTTAGCATCCCGCAAGTAGGAGACCCAGTTCAGATAGAAACCAAAGTATTCAATGCAGGAAACGTTGAAGCCGAATCCTTTGATGTTGTCTTTTCAGTTGACTCAACAGAGATAAACCGCAAAAATATAGATTTGGGTGCAGGTTCTGCTAAGACACTATTCTGGACTTGGACTCCAGTGACTTCTGGGCAGGCAACTCTTACCTTCACAATAGACCCAGATGAGGAAATAGAGGAAATACTTGAAAATAA
>Ga0307986_10003457_pt1 | contig 10989 bp, 10 predicted proteins | sample EllFjometageno82_FD_203170 | JGI IMG/M metagenome (GOLD analysis project Ga0307986, IMG submission 203170) | Marine microbial communities from Ellis Fjord, Antarctic Ocean - #82 | ecosystem: Environmental > Aquatic > Marine > Unclassified | place: Southern Ocean | collected 2014-10-09
TTAAGATAATATTATTTAATGGATAAAATAAAAAAAACAGATCATTTTTATTTAATAGATGGTTCTGGTTATATCTTCAGAGCTTATTATGCACTACCACCTCTGACCAGAAAAAGTGATGGCCTACCCGTGGGTGCAGTCAGTGGTTTTTGCAGCATGTTATTCAAACTATTAGAGGATTCAAAATCAAAAGAAAATCTTCAAAAACCAACGCACTTTGCAGTAATCTTTGATGCTGCTAGAAAAACTTTTAGAAATGAAATTTATTCAGAGTACAAAGCAAACCGATCTGAAGCTCCTGATGATTTGGCTCCACAGTTTGAATATATAAGAAAGTCTGTAGTCGCTTTTAATTTACCATCTGTTGATCTCCCAAACTATGAAGCAGATGATTTAATAGCTACTTACGCAGAACAAATCTTAGCAAAGGGTGCAAAGGTAACAATAGTCTCTTCAGATAAAGATTTGATGCAACTATATAGAAAAGATGTTCGTTTATTTGATCCAATGAAAAATAAATTTATAACAACAGAAGATATAGTAACCAAGTTTGGAGTAGGTCCAGAAAAAGTAATTGACGTACAGTCATTGGCGGGTGACAGCAGTGATAATGTTCCTGGAGTTCCGGGCATAGGTGTTAAGACTGCAGCAGAACTCATTAATAAATACGGTACACTAGAAAAATTGTTAGATAGTGCACAAGAAATAAAGCAAAACAAAAGAAGAGAAACACTCATAGAAAATAAAGATAAAGCAATTATTAGTAAAAAATTAGTGACACTAATGAAAGATGCTCCAGTTGAAAGAAAGATACAAGAATTTCGGTTAAAAGAAATTGATAAAGATAAATTATATAAATTTTTAAGAGAAATGGAATTTAATAGACTTCTTAGTTCTGTTATCTCTGCATATGGAGAGCCTGAATTGGGAGAGGCTGTAATAGAAGCAAAACCTGAGAAAAAACAACAAAACATAAATAAAAAAAATTATCATTTAATCGCTAGTGAAAAAGAAATAGATGAGTGGATTAATGAAGCAGAAGAAGCTGGTGAATTAGCAATTGATACAGAAACTAGTTCGCTTGATGCACATCAAGCAGACTTAGTGGGTATTTCATTAAGTACAAAGATTGGTAAAGCTTGTTATATTCCAATAGGTCACAAGTTTAAAGGATGTTTAAAAAAAGAGATTGTAATTAAAAAACTAAAACCACTTTTAGAAGATAAGAGTGTTAAAAAGATTGGTCAAAATATTAAGTTTGATTTTATTGTTTTATTTAAACAAGGAATAAGCATGAACTCAATGGAGGATACAATGTTGATGTCCTATGTGCTGGATGCAGGTAAAAATAGACATAACATGGACACCTTATCCGAGATTCACCTACACCATAAAACAATTTCATTTAAAGAAATTGTTGGTACTGGGAAAAAAGAAATAAACTTTAGTGAAGTGGAACTGGACAAAGCAATGGAATATGCTGCAGAGGATGCTGATATTACCTATAGGCTGTATAAAATATTTAGCAAAAATCTAAAATTAGAAAAATTAACTAATATTTATGAAATTTTTGAAAAACCCTTAATTAAAATATTAGCGTTTATGGAAATAGAAGGAATAAAAGTTGATAATAAATTTTTAAGGGTGTTGTCTGAAAAATTCGGGAAAAAAATTGATAAACTAGAAAAAGAAGTTTTTAAAATTTCAAAAAAAGAATTTAATATTGCTTCACCAAAACAATTAGGTGAAATCATTTACAATGATTTAAAAATTGCTGTGCTTAAAAAAACTAGAAAAGGTAGTTTTGCCACAAATGCAAGTGTGCTAGAGGATCTTGCATTTAAAGGACATAAATTCCCCCAATTAGTTTTAGATTGGCGTCAAGTATCTAAGCTTAAAAATACATACTCCGATGCTTTGCCCGAACATATAAATCCAGCCACAAAAAGAGTACATACTTCGTTTTTATTAGCAGCAACAACGACAGGAAGGCTTGCTTCTAGTGATCCAAACTTGCAAAATATTCCCATCAAATCAGAGGATGGTAAGGATATAAGAAAAGCATTTACAGCTGAAAAAGGTTTTACTTTAATTTCTGCTGATTATAACCAAATTGAAATGAGAATCCTAGCAGATCTAGCAGATGTTAAAGAATTAAAAAAAGCATTTAAAAATAATGAGGATATTCACACACTAACGGCAAGCCAAGTATTTGATGTTGAATTAAAAAAAGTTGATTATGACATGAGACGAAAGGCTAAAGCGATTAACTTTGGAATTATTTATGGAATTTCTCAATATGGACTAGCAAAACAAATTAATGTCTCAAATCACGAAGCAGATGAATTTTTAAATGCTTATTTTTCAAGGTTTCCAGAAATCAAAGTTTATATGGATAACACTATTAAATTTTGTAGAAAAAGTGGCTATGTAAATAATATTTTTGGGCGTAGGTCTCATTTTAATGGAATTAATGACAAAAACTTTAATGTAAGAAATTTTCAAGAAAGAGCATCAATAAATGCACCAATTCAAGGTTCTGCTTCAGAAATAATGAGACTTGCAATGATTAGACTTGATAAAAAATTTGAAAGTTTAAAAAACAATAAGTCAAAAATTTTACTACAGATACATGATGAGTTAATCTTTGAAGTTCCAGAAAAAGAAGTCAAAACTATATCTAAAATTATTGAAGAAGAAATGACCAGTGTCACAGAAAGTGATTTACACTCATTTTCAACCCCCCTAACAGTAGATGTGAATACTGGTGATAATTGGGGAATACTCCATTAATTTAAGAGCATTGCCTAAATTAGAACAATTTAGTATTTTTAAAGTACTTTATGCACAAACAAACAATAGCGTTAATTGATGATGACAGAAATATACTTACAAGTATAAGTATAGCACTTGAAAAAGAAGGTTTTAAAGTCCAAACTTATATTGATGGAGAGAGCGCATTAATTGGATTAACCAGAACGCCACCCGATTTAGCAGTCATTGATATTAAAATGCCAAAAATGGATGGTGAAGAACTTTTAAAAAGATTAAGAAAAAAAACATCTCTACCGGTAATTTTTTTAACATCAAAAGATGATGAGATAGATGAGTTGTTAGGCTTAAAGTTAGGCGCAGATGACTTTATGAAAAAATCAGGAGGTTTTTCCATAAAAGTTTTGATTGAAAGAATTAGAGTTCAGCTTAGAAAAAAAGATGTCAATGTTAACCTAGAAGAGACAAAAAATATTATATCCCACGGTAAACTTAAACTTGATCCTTCACAACTTGAGTGTGAGTGGGACGGCAAACAGTTACCAGATAAGCTAACTACTACAGAGTTTTTAATAGTTAAAGAGCTGGCAAAGAGACCAGGTATAATTAAAGAAAGAGCCCAATTAATGGATATTGCTTATAGAGAAGACACGGATATTGAAGATAGAACTATAGACAGTCATGTTAAGAGGATCAGAAAAAAATTCAAAAGAGTTGACCCTGAATTTACTGCAATAGAAACAAGATATGGCAGTGGATACAGATGGAACGTTAGTTAATGTTTAGTGATTTCCTTAAAAGCTTATCTATTTTAAAAAAATTTTTATTTATCAATTTGGTAATTTTTGTAATCATTGGCAGTTTAACTCTTTTATATATTGGAAGCGTTAAACCAAACTTAATAAAAAACAAAAAAAGTAAACATATTCAAATAATAGACAATACAATTGAACATATTTTGAGGTTGAATATTAGATTTGAAGAAGAAGATGTTAGAAGGTTTTTATTTTCAACTAGATTTCTGTTTCAAAACCTAGATAGAGTAATTCTATTTGACAACCAACTTAATTTAGTTGGAGATACAGACACACTAGATTTAGACCCAAGATCTTTTTCTAATAGACTTGATATAGTACAACTAGAAATATTAAATGAAGAGACAAGTAAAAAATTAATTGAAACAAAAAATATAAATAAAGAAAAAACTGTTTCGATAAAAGATGTTTTAACAAATTATTCGTGGTCAAAAGATTATGGAAAAGCATTTACTTTCACTCAAGAGGGATATGATCAATTTTTATTAACAACTATAAAAAATGTGACATTAGATGGAAATAATATTGGCTATTTAGCAATATCTGAAAATGCTAATGATGTTAAATCTGCAATTGAAGAAAGAAAAACTTTTATATTAAGAACTGCTATCTTTATTGGAATAGTAATTTTTGTATTTTCTTTTGTTTTAAATAGATATTTTCTTAAGCCCATAAAAAATTTGGTGGCATATACAAAAATAATAAAAGAAAAGAGTAGAAAAAAAACAAATATAAACGAACTTAAAAGTAGAAATGATGAGTTGGGTGCTCTATCAAATTCACTAGATGATATGACAAATGAGCTTCAAAAAAGAATTTCTCATGCAGAGAATTTTTCAACAGACTTAGTTCATGAAATTAGAAATCCCCTAACATCATTAAAAAGTGCCTCAGAAATATTAGATGAAACAGAAGATCAGGAGCAAAGGAGTAAATTAATTGATATTCTTAACCATGATGTACAAAGGATTGAAAGGTTGATTACAGATTATTCTCAAATACTAAAAGATGAAGTTGCCCTTAGTAAGGAAAAAATGAAAAAAATTAACTTAAAATTAATTGCAAAATCTGTAGTTGATGATTTTAATAATATTTATGAAGCAAAAAGAGATATCAAGATAGTTTTGAATGATCCAAATAGTCAAGATGAGTATTTTATTAATGGAATAGAAAATAGAATAGAGCAGATTATTGCAAATTTATTAGACAATTCAATTTCATTTAGTGACAATAATAAAAAAATCTTAGTTGAAATTCTTAGGAATGAGAAAAAAGAAATAATTTTGAAGGTTATTGACGAAGGCAAAGGTTTTTCAGAAAAAAGTACGAAAAAAATATTTGATAGATTTTATAGTAATAGACCCGATAACTTTGGTGAGCATTCTGGCTTAGGTTTAAATATCGTAAAAAATCTAGTAGATTTACATGGTGCTACCATTAATGCCTCTAATAACATTGGAAAAAAAGGTGCAAACGTAGAAATTATATTCCCTAGGGTATAATCATAAGTTGATTAATAAAATTTTTATTGTATAAAACCGAGCAATGGATGATTTTAAAGTAAAAGACATAACACTAGCAGAATTTGGAAGAAAAGAAATTTCTATAGCGGAAAGTGAAATGCCAGGACTAATGGCGCTACGAGAAGAATATTCAGGAAAAGTACCTTTAAAGGGAGCAAAAATTTTAGGATGTCTTCATATGACAATCCAAACAGCAGTTCTGATTGAAACTTTAACTAACCTTGGAGCTGAAGTTAGATGGTCTTCTTGCAATATTTTTTCAACGCAAGATCATGCGGCAGCAGCAATAGCTAAAGCAGGAATACCTGTTTTTGCTTGGAAGGGCGAAACCGAAGAGGAAGCCATTTGGTGCATAAGACAAACAATCGAAGGAAAAAAAGATTGGAAAGCAAATATGCTATTAGATGATGGTGGTGATTTAACTGCAATGATGCACAACGATTATAAAGATTTGTTAAAAGAAGTAAAAGGTGTTTCAGAGGAAACAACAACTGGAATTAAAGCATTAAATAAAATGGAAAAAGATGGTTCTTTAATGATACCAGCAATCAATGTTAATGATTCAGTTACAAAATCAAAATTTGATAATTTGTATGGTTGTAGAGAAAGTTTAGTAGATGGAATTAGAAGAGCTACAGATGTTATGATGTCAGGTAAAGTTGCAATTGTTGCTGGCTTTGGTGATGTCGGAAAGGGTAGTGCTGCATCTCTAAGACAAAGTGGTGCAAGAGTTATGGTTACAGAAGCAGACCCAATTTGTGCACTTCAAGCGGCAATGGAAGGTTATGAAGTAGTTTTAATGGATGAAGCAATTGATAAAGCAGATATCGTTGTTACAGCTACAGGGAATATAGACATTGTCACTGCAGACCATATGAGAAATATGAAAGATAGAGCAATTTTATGTAATATTGGTCACTTTGATAACGAGATTCAGGTAGAAGCTTTAAAAAATTATAAATGGACAGAAATTAAGCCAGAAGTTGATGAGATAGAGTTAGTTGACGGAAAGAGAATTATTCTTTTAGCAAAAGGTAGGTTGGTTAATTTAGGTTGCGCAACAGGACACCCAAGTTTCGTAATGAGTGCATCATTTACAAACCAAGTGATGGCACAAATAGAACTTTGGGATAATCATAAAAATTATGAAAATAAAGTTTATGTACTGCCAAAATCATTAGATGAAAAAGTAGCTATGCTTCATCTAAAAAAAGTTGGAGCAAAACTTACAAAATTATCAAAAGACCAAGCTGATTATATAAGTGTCGAGACAGAAGGTCCATTTAAGCCTGATGCATATCGCTACTAACAGCGAAATAATAGATATCTCTTTAGAAGTTAAGACAGCTGAATTAGCAAAAAATTTTTCAAAAATACTAGAAAAGGGTGACGTTATTCTATTTCATGGAGAAATAGGTGTTGGAAAAACCACATTTATAAGACATTTGGTAAATAGCCTTCAAACAAAAAATAACCTAAATGCAACAGAAGTTACAAGTCCAACATTTAATCTAGTAAATGAATATTATGTGGGAATTTTTACAATCCAGCATTGTGACTTATATAGGTTAACAAATAGTGAAGAAATAAATAATATTGGATTATTGGAAAACACTAAAGAAATGCTAACATTAATTGAATGGCCTGAAAAAATAGAAAAAAAAATTGAAAATAAAATAGATTTGTTCTTTAAGTATGGAGAGGATATGAGCAAAAGATTTTTATCCATCAAGGGTATAAGTAATAAAAAATTAAATGCAATTATCTAAGTTAAAAATAAAAAAAATTAAGGGTGATGCCTCGTTTAGGTCTTTTTATCGAAAAGAAAAAGGCAATAAGACATCAATCTTAGTTTATGCAACAAAAGAAAAAAAAAAAAACCTATTAATATATGATGCCATAAACAGTTTATTAATTAAGAATAAAATTTTGGCTCCAAAATTATATGAAGAAAATTACAAAAAAAATTTTATAGAGATTGAAGATTTTGGGGATGATACTGTCTTTAAACTATTAAGAAGAAAAAAAAGCAATAAAATAAATTTATACAAAAAATCCATTTATTTGCTCAATAAAATCCAAAATATCAAACAAAATAAAATTAGAAACTTCAAAGGAGAAAATTATAAAGTTCCTATTTATAAAAATAATAAATTATTCAATGAAGCTTCATTATTTTCTGACTGGTATGCAAAAAAATATATACCCAAAAAAAAATTAAGGGCATTTAAAATTAAAATAAATGAACAGATAAAATTTTTATTATCAAATCTTAAATTAAAAAATGATGTTTTGGTTCATCGAGATTTTCATGTATCAAATTTAATGAAATATAAAAAACAATTAGCAATTATTGATACACAAGATGCTTTAATAGGCAGTAGAGCGTATGATTTAGCATCTTTAATTGATGATGTTAGGTTTAAATCAGATAAAAATTTAAAAGACAGTATTTTAAATTATTATTTAAAATTAAACAAAAATAAAATTAATAAAGTTATTTTATTAAATGATTTCGAAATATTATCAGTGCTTAGAAATATGAAAATAATAGGGATTTTTTCAAGATTAGCAGCAAGAGATAAGAAGATAAAGTATATAAAGTTGATACCCTATGCGTGGAAATTAATAGAATTGAGAATTAAAACTAATGGAATATTTAACGACCTTAAAAAAACTCTAGATCTTAATTTTTCTAAAATAATAAGAAATTCTAAATGAAGATTAATACTGCGTTAATTTTATGTGCTGGCTATGGGAAGAGACTAAACCCATTAACATTAGCAGAACCAAAGCCACTATTGATAATTGACAAAACTACATTACTCGAAAACTGTATCAATTTAATTCAATTTTTAGGAATTAAAAAAGTAATAATAAATACATTTTATTTAAAAGAAAAAATTGAAAATTTTATTAGAGTTAAAAAATTTAATTTAGATATACAAATAATTAATGATGGAAACGTAATCTTAAACACAGGTGGAGGGATTTTAAACATGATGGATTCTTCAGACGAGTCAGATTTTTTAACTTTAAACCCAGATACTATTTGGGGTAAAAATTATGTAGAAGAAGTTAAAAATATGGAAAAATTTTATTTTTCTAGTCAGATTAAAAATATACTCTTACTTGCTAATAAAAATCTTAGTTTTGATAAAGAACTAAAAGGTGATTTCAATCTTATAGATAATAAAATAAAAAAAGATGATCAAAATAATTTAATTTATACTGGATGCCAAATAATTAACAAAAGTCTATTCGAATCATGTTCAATTAATAATTTTTCGATATCAAGAATATGGAATGAACAAATTAATAAAAATGAATTATACGGTTATGAGAGCTCAGAAGATTTTTACCATTTGACGAATCTAAAAGTTTATGAAGAACTGTTAAAAAATAAGTAAATCTTTAGCTCTATCTTTATCTAAATATTTACATTCAATAATTTCTTGCTTTGAATTCAAATTAATTAAAAGTGGATTACCTGTTGGTATTTCAAGTAAAGAAATTTTTTTATTATCTAATTTAAATAAAAATTTGCATAAAGCTCTAATTGAATTTCCATGAGCTGAAATTACAATATTTTTATCTTCTAACAACTTATTATGAATATCAGAATTATAATATTCTATTACTCTCTCATATGTATCTTTAAGTGATTCTGTATCAGGAATTTTTTCTTTAGGTATTTTTTTATAAGACTCAATATTTATTGGGTGATATGGATTATTTTTGCTTAAAGGGTCGGGCTTTATGTCCCAAGATCTTCTAAATTTATGAATCTTCTCATCACCAAATTTTTCCTTCATTTCACCTTTATTTAAACCAGTTAATGCACCATAGTGTCTTTCATTTAATTGCCAGGCCCTTATCGGCTCTCTATCATCTCTTAACGTGTCTTGAATAAGTTTTAGAGTATTAATTGCTCTTAGTTGAAAAGATGAGAAAAAATAATCTATATTTAGCTTTAATTCTTTTATGTATTCTCCAGATTTACATGCTTCCAATTTACCTTGGCCAGTAAGATCCACATCTACCCAACCAGTAAATCTATTTTCTAGATTCCATTCACTTTGACCATGTCTAACTAAAATTAAATGAGGCATTTGATATATTTTGATAACTGATAAAACGAATAAAATAAATAAAATTATTATGAAAAAAATAGATTATATTGCAACCATTGGTTTCTATCTTTGTAATGTGATATTATTTATATTCTATTTATTCCCTGGAAGCATACTGGGATATTTTTTATACAACAATCTTTATATACAACCTCAAATTACTAAAGATTTTATAATTTCTTCTAATCACTTTTATTTATTTATCACCTTATCTACAATTGGAATTGTAGCGTATCACAATACCAACAAAATAAGATTTTTAATTAAGTACCTATTTTTATTATCAATTATTCTAGAAGTTTTCCACATCATAATTCCTAATAGAGGTTTTGAATGGGGTGATTTATTTGGAAATATAATAGGTGTTTTGTTAGTTGTAATTATTTATAAAATTAAAAAAAAGTATGAACAAAGTAATTAATTTTTTTTTAGTCTTTCTGATGTTGTTTTTTTCAGCTTGTTCTTCAGTACCCAAAAATACATCAAATGGTTGCTTAATATTTAACGAAAGATACCTTTGGTATAAGTATACAAAAAAAACAGAGGAAAAATGGGGAACACCTATTTATGTTCAGCTAGCAATAATCAAAATGGAATCTAATTTTGATTGGTTAGCAAAACCACAGCGACAAAAACTATTTAAAGTTATACCTTTTAAGAGACCCTCAAGTTCTTTTGGATATTCACAAGCTGTAAAAGGAACATGGGAACAATATAAAAATGAAACAGGTAATAAGTTAGCAACTAGAGCAAGGTTTAAAGATAGTGTGGATTTTATTGGCTGGTATACAGATAAAACTGAGAGTCTTTTAAAAATTTCTAAGAAAGATGTTTTTAGGCAATACCTTGCGTATCATGAGGGGTGGGCTGGTTATAAGAATTATAAAAATAATCAAAAAGTTATAGGCTTAGCTAAAAAAGTAAAAAACCAATCTGACAAATATAAGTCTCAATTACAAAATTGTCAGAAAAGACTAAATAGAAATAAATATATTATTTTTTAACGAAGTTGCTTTTTTAATTCTATATCAACCACATCTATCCTTTTTGTATTTTTTGCCAATACTAAATACATAGTTGGCGTCACATAGAGTGTAAAGAATGTTGATATAATCATTCCACCTAAAATAGTAGCACCGACCGCTAATCTTGATGCTTCACCTGCACCTGGGCCAATGTTTCCAATAACTAGAGGCATCATGGCTATCATAGTGCTTATTGATGTCATCATTATAGGCCTGAATCTTAACTGACAAGCTTCTTTAACTGATGCTTCCATATTTTTTCCAGCCGTTCTTAGCTGATTAGCATAATCAACAATTAAAATACTATTTTTAGTAGATATTCCAATTAGAATAACGAGTGCTATTTGTGAGAAGATATTAATAGAGCTATTTAAAAATAGGATAAAAACCAACCCCCCAAACAAGGCAAGAGGCACAGTTAACATGATAATAAATGGATGAATAAATGAATTAAAAGTTGCAGCCATTACTAAATATGCGGTTAAGAAGGCTAATCCAAAAATAATAAACAACTCATTGCTCGTCTCTTTTATTTCTTCTGATTTACCCTTCCATGCGATTTGATTAGAAGGGCTGACTTCATCCATAGTTTTCTCTAAATATGTAATTGCCTCAGTAAGTGTGTAGGACGGTGATATATTTGCAGAAATAGTTACAGCTCTCTGCCTGTTATATCTTGCTAATTTTTTTGCAGACCCTTTCTCACTGAATTCAACTAAAT
>Ga0307986_10003459_pt1 | contig 10987 bp, 9 predicted proteins | sample EllFjometageno82_FD_203170 | JGI IMG/M metagenome (GOLD analysis project Ga0307986, IMG submission 203170) | Marine microbial communities from Ellis Fjord, Antarctic Ocean - #82 | ecosystem: Environmental > Aquatic > Marine > Unclassified | place: Southern Ocean | collected 2014-10-09
TAATTGTTCCTGCTACTGGCCATGACATTGTTGGAGAATGATACCCGTAATCGATTAATCTTTTTGCTAAATCTTCCTCAGAAATACCTGATTTAGCTTTAATAGGTCTAATATCGATAATACATTCATGTGCAACATTTCCATTTTTTCCTGTATATAAAACTTTAAAATCAGAAGATAATTTTTTTGCAATATAATTAGCGTTCAAAATTGAAACTTGTGAAGCTTTCTTAAGTCCCTCCGCTCCCATCATTTTTATGTACATCCAAGAAATAGGCAAAATACTTGAACTTCCCCAGGGCGCTGCAGAAACAGATCCCATCCCACTGATTGGACCACATTCCTTGATGATATTATGATTTGGTAAAAAATCTTTTAAATGTTTAGCACAGGCTATAGGTCCCATTCCAGGACCTCCACCTCCATGTGGAATACAAAAAGTTTTATGTAAGTTAATATGACATACGTCAGGTCCAAACTTACCAGGTTTGGCAACACCAACAAGTGCATTAAGATTGGCACCATCCATATAAACTTGGCCACCTTTTTTGTGAATAATTTCACAAATTTCTATGATTTGTTCTTCAAATACACCATGCGTTGAAGGATAGGTTACCATTAAGGCTGCTAGATCTTTTGAATGTTTTTCTGCTTTTTCTTCCAAGTCTTTAATATCAACATTTCCATCATCGTCACAATTAACAACAACAACTTTCATGCCACTCATTTGAGCACTTGCAGGATTTGTTCCATGCGCAGAATCTGGGATTAGGCAAACATTTCTATTCTCTTGGTTGTTTTGTTTGTGGTATTTTCGAATAGTCATTAGCCCGGCATATTCTCCTTGTGCACCGGAATTAGGTTGCAATGAAACAGCATCAAAACCTGTAATTTCTTTTAAATCATTTATTAAGTCGTTAAATAAATGCTGATATCCTTTCATTTGTTCTGTTGGCACAAAAGGATGAGGTAATGAAAATTCTTTCCATGTTATTGGAATAAGTTCTGCGGTAGCGTTCAATTTCATTGTGCAAGAACCAAGTGCTATCATTGAACGGTTAAGTGCAATATCGCAATCTTCTAGTTTTTTTAGATACCTAAGCATTTCGGTTTCTGATTGATATTTATTAAAAACTGGGTGTGTTAAATATTTAGAAGTTCTTTTTAACTGACTTGGAATATTATTTAATTCTACTTTTACTGTCTGATTGTATTTTTTATTTGATCCAAATATTTCTAATAAAGTATTTACATCTTCTAATTTTTTTGCTTCATCGAAAGCAACTGAAATCATTTCATTATTTACGTTTCTTAAATTAATTTTTTTAGCTAAAGCTTTCTGGTATATTTCTTTTGTTTTGTCTTTAGTTTTTATGGTTACTGTATCGAAAAAGTGATCGCTTAATATTTCAAACCCAGTAGCTTTAACTCCTTCCGAAAATAATTTTGCTAATTTTGAGGTTCTATTTGCTATTTGTAAAATACCTTTTGGGCCATGATAAATAGCGTATGCAGCAGAAATAATTGCAAGTAAAGCTTGAGCAGTACAAATATTACTCGTTGCTTTGCCTCTTCTGATGTGCTGCTCACGAGTTTGGAGAGATAGTCTATAGGCTTTCTTTCCGTAACGGTCTACTGAGACACCAATAATACGTCCTGGCATTGATCTTTTAAATTCCTCTTTAGTCGCAAAAAAAGCAGCGTGCGGTCCTCCATAACCCATTGGAATTCCAAATCTTTGTGCACTACCAACAGCTATGTCTGCACCTAATTCACCTGGTGTTTTTAATTTAGTTAAAGATAATAGATCAGCAACTATAATAGCTTTTCCACCTTTTTTATGAATCTGACTGATAGCTTCGCTAGGATCTGTAATATCACCAAGTGTCCCAGGATACGGGAGAACACCACATATTATTTTTTTATCAATGTTAGATAGAAAATCTTTTTGATTTCCAATTAATAATTTTAATCCAAATGGCTCCGTTCTAGTTTTTATAAGATCAATAGTTTGCGGATTACAATCACTAGATACAAAAACATGATCTGAGTCGTGCTTGTCAATACGTTGGCATAACCCAACAGCTTCAGCAGCAGCTGTTGACTCATCTAATAATGAGGCGTTAGCGATATCCATACCGGTCAAGTCAGTTATAACTTGCTGAAAATTTAATAACATTTCCAAACGACCTTGAGCTACTTCGGGCTGATAAGGGGTGTATGAAGTATACCATCCTGGATTTTCTAAAATATTTCTTAAAATAACATTTGGTGTGAAAGTATTATAATAACCCATGCCTATAAAATTTCTAAAAATTTCATTTTTTTTTGAGATAGATTTTAGTTTTTTTAAAGCATCGTTCTCAGAAATTGGTTCACCAGTGCTAAGTTCTTCGGATAAAAGAATTTTTTCAGGTACAGTATTTTTCATTAAATCATTTAATGATTTAGCACCAACAACTTGAAGCATTTTTTCTTGATCCTCTTGTGAAGGACCTATGTGTCTTCCTAAAAACTCTTTTGAATTATCATCAATCATTTAACTTGGGTTTTCTGTTATAAATTTATCATAATCTAATTTAGTCATTAAACTGTCTAATTCAGAGCTATTTTTTATTTTTATTTTAAAAAACCAGCTAGCTCCTTCAGGATCTGAATTAACGCTAGATGGGTCATCTACTATTGCTTTATTACCTTCAATCACTTCACCAGAAATAGGTGAATAAACATCACTAGCTGCTTTTGTAGACTCAACTACAGCTGCCTGATTGTTTTGCTCTAATACTTTTCCTGTTTCAGGAACCTCAACAAAAACGATGTCACCTAACATTTCGGTTGCATGTTTTGTTATACCAACAGTTGCTGTGTCTCCTTCGATTGATACCCACTCGTGTTTTTTTGAAAATTTTTTTTCACTCATATTTTTTCCTTATTTTGCGTAACTTTTTTTATAGAAAGGTAGGTCAGCTACTTTGGCATCATATTTTTTTCCTCTGACTTCCAGTTTAATTATAGTTCCAATTTTTGAAAAAGTAGAATTTACATACCCCATAGCTACTGGTGCATTTACACTTGGACCAAATGTTCCACTAGTTATTTTTCCAATTTCTATATCATCGGTTGAGAATATTTTTGTTCCTTCTCTTGCAATAATTTTACCTTCAGGCAAAATTCCAACTCTTAATTTTGACGTACCTTTATCTATATTTTCTTTAATTTTTTCCCATCCATTAAATCCACCCTCTTCTCTTCTCTTTTTTGCTATCGCCCACTTTAGGTTGGCTTCTATAGGGTTTGTTTCTTCATTTAAATCATGTCCATATAAACAAAGTCCTGCTTCCAACCTTAACGTGTCTCTAGCACCTAAACCAATTGGCTTAACTTTGTCTTCAATTAGATTTTTAATTAATTTTTCTACTTGAGTGTTTAAAACAGACATTTCAAAACCATCTTCACCTGTATAACCAGATCTTGTTACATAAATTTTTTCTCCATCAAATTCAAAAGTGTTTCCTTGCATAAATTTTAAATCACTTATACCTTTTATATATTTCTCTAGAATTTCAGCAGACTTAGGTCCTTGTACTGCAATTAATGATGTTTGTGTGCAAAGATGGAATTTATGATTTTCGTCTAAATATTTTGATATTTGTTTGATGTCATTTTCTTTACATGCTGCATTCAGTATAATGCAGAAATTTTTTTCTCTTCTTGTGATAATTAAGTCGTCAATTATTCCTCCACTATCGTTTAATAAAAAGGAATATTTTGATTGATTTATTTTAAGATTTTCTAAGTCAGCTGGTATAATTTTTTCTAATGCTGCTTCAAGATTTTCTCCACTTACATAAAATTGGCCCATATGTGAAACGTCAAAAAATCCCGCATGCGTACGTGTGAAAATATGTTCCTTAATAATTCCATCTGAATATTGAATTGGCATTTCGTACCCTGCAAAAGACACAAACTTAGCGCCCAAAGTTTTGTGGTAGTTATGTAAAACTGTTTTTTGTACTTCCATAATAACTCTTTTTATTTACCCAATCTGTCTGTTGTACCTGAGAGATTTGCTCCTTCGGTGAGGCTTACGCCTGCTTTCCAGAGTTATTATTTAACGGTCCTTTTGCCTGAGAGTTTCCTGGGTGTTGCTCCTTCGGCGCCAATTAAATTGGTCTCTCCCGTTATTAGTTACTTTCGATTAATTTAGCTGAAATGTCAAATGCAATTAGGAAGCTTTTGAATATTTGTGATCTAAGCTCTTGATAATTACCGCAGAGATTATAAGAGCTCCTCCAGTAAACACACTTGTTGGTGGTATTTCATTTAAAAACAACCAAACCCAAAAAGGTGCGAATAAAGTTTCTGTGAGCATTAAAATGCCAACCACAACTGCAGGTGTTGTTCTTGCACCAATTGTAACAGCAATAAAGCCAAAAGAATGCTGGAAAGTTCCAAGTAAAAAAGCAATATAAAGATCATGCGTAGAAATTATAATAGTTTTAGAAGCTAAAAATCCGTAAAGACACCCAAGTATCCCCGAATATAACAGCGATGGAACTAAATCTATATTAGGGTATTTTCTAATAATTAAAATCAAAGCTGCAAAATTTATTGGTATAAGTAGTGCTATTAAGTCTCCAAATAAAGATCCCTTTGAAAAAGAACCACCAACCATAATAATAATGCCAATCATGGCAAGAATAATGGAAATAAAAGTTTTGAAAGATATTTTTTCTTTTAAGAACAGGTATCCAAATAAAGCTAAAAACATAGTTTGTGTGCTTATAATGAACACAACGTTAGCAACGGTTGTCTCTGTCATTGCTACAATATAAGCTACAAAACTTGTAGACATTAAAAGGCCAGTAAATAAGGCCGCCAAACCTGATTTTTTAATAATTAAAATAGTGTTTTTTTTATAATTTAAAAATAAAAAAATAATAAGTGTTAGGCTAAAAAATAAAGCTCTCCAAAAAAGAATTTGCCATACATCAGCTCCTTCAAAATTTCTAATTAGCAAGCCTCCCCAGCTTAAAAAAAAACCACCTGCTAAAATAAGTATGTATCCAGGAATTTTATAAATAATTCGCATTTAAAAATTTTTCAAGATTCTGTTAAAAAAATAATTTAAAGTAACAGATCTTATTGTCATAAAAAAAAGTAGTGATAACCATAAACCATGATTACCAAAATTATTAAGTAAAAAAAGTGATGAGCTAATAAAAATTATAACTGATAATATCATGGCGTTTCTCATTTCAGCAGTTTGGGACGCACCAATAAAAATACCATCAAATTGATAGCAGAGTGATGCAATCGGTGGAATAATTACAATCCATAGAAAATAATTAAAAGCTAAATATTGTAAATAATCTAAATCAGTTAATGTGCTAACAATAAACTGAAATAAAAAAAGATATATTAAGGATATAACCAAACCTGAAAAAATACTTAGTTGAAAAGAGTTTGTTACAGTTTGTAGAAAAGATTTTTTAGATTTTTTACCAATAGTATAACCTATAACCGCTTCTGTAGAAAAAGCGTAAGCATCTAGGCAAAATGACACCAACATAACAAATTGTAATAGAATAGTATTTACTGCTAAATAATTCTCACCTAATTTTGCACTTTGATATGTAAACCATAAAAAGGCAAAAGTTATAAGAATAGTTCTAATAAAAATATCAAAATTAATATTAAACAATTTTAACATTTTTTTAGTATTAAAAATTTTTATAGTTGTTACTGTGATAGAAAATTTATTTTTTAATTGATAATAGCTAAATAGTAAAAAAACTATAATTGTTAAGTAAGCTGAAATTACAGTACCTAAAGCAACTCCAAATATTTCTAAATTATTATAAATAACAAAAATTGAACTTAAAATAATATTTCCGATACAAAAAAATGATATTCCTAAGCTCACAATTTTTGTTTTTTTTAATCCTAAATACAAGCCAACTAAAACATAAAGAATAAGTTCTGCAGGAGCGGAGAATATTCTAATTGAAATATATTGTTTAATTAAAAGTTGAGTTTCTTGTGATGTTTCAAAGAAGTGTTCTATTAGTAGTAGAATAGGATTCTTTAATAAAATTATGAAAAATCCAAAAAACGTAGCCAATATTAAATTCCTAACAAATATTAAAGTTATCTCGTTCCAATCTTTTCTGCCTAATGATTGAGAAATAAGCCCTACTGTGCCCATTCGTAAAAAGCCAAAACTCCAAAAAATCATTGTTATAATTGAGGTTGCAATACCGATTGCTGCTAAATACTTTCCACTACCCAGATGCCCCATTAGACCTGTGTCAACCAATCCAACAAAAGGAATTGCTATATTAGAAAAAAAAATAGGTATCGATAATTTGAATAGATACGATTTAGATATGTTTAGTGTGTGGGTCATTTTAGGTTAATCAGTTAATTTATTCTTTAAATTCTTGCAATTAAATAATATAAAGAAACAATTAATGTCATTAGAAGAACCAATTATATTATTTCAGATCATATTTATAGACATAGTTATGGCTGCAGACAATGCAATCATTATTGGTTTAATCGCTGCAAATTATTCTCCAGACAATAGAAAAAAGATAATAGCATTTGGTGTTGCTGCGGCTTTTATCTTTAGAGTAGTTTTTGCGCTAAGCGCTACGTTTTTACTAGCAATGCCGTGGATGAAAATTTTAGGTGGTGTTTTGTTAATATGGGTAATTAACAATCTAAGACAAGATTTATTTGAACCAAAAAAAATAAGATCACCGCGATTAAAATCTAAAGAGTCTAAAACCTTTGGGATGGGTGTTTATCAAGTTCTTCTTGCAGATATTACTTTGAGTTTAGATAATGTTCTAGGAGTAGCTGGTGCTGCCAAAAATCATTATTCATTTTTAATATTTGGACTGCTCTTATCTGTTGTGCTAATTGGAACGTTAGCTTCCTATTTTGCAACATACATAAAAAATCACAGGTGGTTAGGCTGGGTAGGTATTGGGATAATTTTAATTGTTGCTATCCAATTAATAGTAGGTGGTTTGGCTAATCTTGAAGTTATCTCTATAAATGAGAAATTTAAAAATTTATTTCATGTATGAAAGACTTCTGTGTTGTTGGTAGTGGTATAGCAGGTTCTACTATTGCTAATTTATTGACAAAGAAATATTCTGTAGAAATATTTGATAAAGCGAGAGGTCCTGGTGGCAGAGCCTCTAACAGAAGATATAAAGACAACCTGAGCTTTGACCACGGACTTCAATATATATCTCCTAAATCAGACTTGTTTAAAAAATTTGTCCTAGAGCTCAAAAAGAAAAAAATTATTAAAGAGTGGGTTGGTAATCACATAGATTTTACTTTTGAAAAAAAAAAAACTTCTCCAAGATATATTGGGACAAAAGGAAATAATGACACTTGTAAATATCTAATTAAGGGCATTAAATCTAATTTTCTTTCAACGGTGACCAAGATTGAATTCAAATCAAATCATTGGGTAATTACTATAAATAACAGGGATAAAGTATTGTTTAAAAATTTAATATTAACTTGTCCTTTTCCTCAGTTAAAAAAATTAAGTTTCAAATATTTAAATAAAACTATATTAAACCTTAAATCTCAAATGGTTCCAAATATTACTGTTATTGCTGCTTATGAGAGTACTAAACAGGTTCCTATAAGTAGTATTAAATTTAACGATAAAATTATTTCTTGGGCTTCGCGTGAAAATAGTAAAAACCGATTTAAATCTAAGAAAACTTTATGGACTATTCAATGTACAGATCAATATTCAAAAAAAATAATAAATTTATTTAAAAATAATAAAAAAAAATATCAAACCTTAATACTTAAAAAATTTGAAGAACTTACTGGCTATAAAATTAAAAACGTTTCTTTTCAAAATATACATGGCTGGAAATATGCTTATAGTAACTCAAAAACCACAGTATCGTCTTCATGGGTTAACAAAAGTCAATTAGGTGTATGTGGTGATTGGTTTAGCGGATCTAAAGCTGAGAATGCTTGGTTGAGTGCTAATTTTCTTTATAAACAAATAAAAAAAAACCCGTCTAAATAAATAGACGGGTTTAATTTTTAATAACTTTTTAAATACTAATTAAAAGCTTTTTGCTAATGAAAAACGAATTGCACTAGTAGATGCGTCACCTTTAATTGTATTTGAGTTAGCGACAACTGAGTTGTTTACAGAGTTTAAAACAAATGAATCGTAATTACTTTCTTCATACGATACCTTCCATAACATTCCACCACCAGTTGTTGATTTTAAACCAACACCATAATTAGTTCCACTCAAGCTTAGATTATCAGCATAGGTACCACCGTTTGTACCATCTGTTGTAGTTACATAATCGATGTCCATATTTGAAACACCAGCTCTAGCATATAACATTCCCCAAATCGGAGCTTCGAAATATACAGTAGAGAAATTAGTAGCGTCAGCTTTAGCAGTTCTTACAACAGTATTTGCAACTTGAACTGTAGAGCCAGTTTGTGACGTTTCAGCATCACTTCTACTTAATTTTCCAGCTAGGTCCGCTGTTCCTGGAGTAAACTCAAATCCAAAAGTCATAGGCCATTTAGTGTCACTAGTAAATTCTGCAAAAAGAGATCCAGTAAATGTATCTGCGGTTACAGATTTATTTCTAATTGAAGTATCTGCAACATTTGCTCCTGCAGCAGTAAGTTTATCTGTTTCAGTACCTGAAGCTTCAGCAGTTAGCAAGGATCCCGTAACACCTATACTAGCAGTTCCAGCCCAAGCTGATGATGATAATCCAACGATTGCAATCGCTGCTATCAACATGTTTCTTAATTTTATCATTTCATTCCTTTGAGTTATTTTTTAAAAATTAACTTGTTGTAATAAATAACATTTAACGTTTGAAATAAAAGGTAATAATTACCCCTAATATATGTTTAAAAAAAAAAAATGGCGTAAAACAGTCAAAATCTGTGGTAATTATGGCACTAATTAATTCTAATTTTAACCCCTTAGGGGGGTCATTAAGCTGTATTTAAATTTACTAGAATCGATTCTTGGAAATTATTTTTGCAGTTTATTTATTGTTAATTTAATATTTTTTCTAAATAAAAAAGGTAAAATAAAACCAACAAAAGTAATACCCCAGATAATAATAGATACATTAGAAGATATTAACATGAACCAATCTCCATCATGGATGGTCATGGCCCTTCTAAGGTTAGACTCCATGTGTTCGCCTAAAATAACGCCCATAATAATAGGGACTAAAGGTATGTCTAGTTTTCTAAGCAACCAGCCTAATAAACCAAACATCACCATAATAATTAAGTCAAAACTAGACCCTGAAATTCCATAAATTCCAACAAAAGAAACCATAGCTACAACTGGCATAAGATATTTTGATGGAATTAATAAGATTTTTGAAAAGTACTTAACTAGAGGAATGTTTAAAATTAATAAAACGATATTTCCAATAAATAAAGCTGCAATCAAACCCCATACAACATCTGGGTTTTGTTTGAACAAAAGAGGACCTGGCGTAACATCTAATGTCATTAACATAGCCAATAAAACAGCTGTAGTGCCTGAGCCTGGAACACCGAGAGCAAGCATTGGAACTAAAGCTCCGCCAGCAGCAGCATTATTTCCTGCCTCTGGAGCTGCTACTCCTCTTTCATCACCTTTGCCAAAAGTGTCATTTTTATTAGAAATTTTTTTCTCAAATGTATAGGCTACGAAAGATCCAAGTGAAGCTCCTGCTCCTGGCAATATTCCCGATAGAAAACCTAAAAAAGTCCCTCTAAACATTGCGGGTACAATTTTTTTCACAGTTTTAAGTTTAGGAATAATGTTTCCAATTATAATTTTTTTTTCTTCACTGAGTTTTTTTATGTTGGTATTCTCTATAAAAACAAATACTTCAGAAACAGCGAACAATCCTACAATTACAACTAAAAAGTCTATTCCGTCATATAGTTCGATTATCTCGTAACTCATTCTTGGAACACCCGTTTGGTGATCAACACCAATAGTGGCAATCCCTAAACCTAAACAAGATGCTAGAACTGTCTTAGCTTGGTTCTTTGAAGCTACACCACCAAGTGTAGCAAAGGCCATAACAAATAAAGCAAAATATTCTACCGGTCCAAATAAGAGAGCAACCTTTACAAGCTGTGGTGCTAGCAAAACTAATCCAATTGTTGCAAACATTGCTCCAAAAAAAGATGCAAGGCCCGTAAGTGTTAGTGCCTCGCCTGCTCTGCCTTGTTTAGTCATTGGATAACCATCGAGACAAGTCATCATAGCCGGTTCATCACCTGGTATATTTAAAAGAATAGAAGAAATTCTTCCTCCGTACATTGCTCCGTAATAAACACTTGCTAATAAAATCATTGATGAAGCAGGTGAAAGTCCTAAAGAAAAAGATAAAGGAATTAGAATAGCAACTCCATTTGCAGGTCCTAGGCCAGGTAATGCACCAAAAATTGTACCTAAAACACATCCTATTAATGCTAGCGTAAAATTTTCTAGTGTTAATGCTACTCTGAAACCATCTATTAAAAAATTAAGTGTTTCCATTAAAATCCAAAAGGTCCTGTTGCAAGAGATAAGCCTAAAATTTTTCTAAATAAAATAAAAATTGTAACAGATATAATGAAACCTGCTGTAAAAGCTGAAGATAGTTTGGCTCCCAATCTCCAAGAAATAAAACTTGAAGCAAAAAATGTTGAAAAAACAAATCCTATTACGGGTAAGAAAATTGCATACATAATTAGAATTAAAGCAGTCATTAAAATTTCAATTATTTTTCCAAATTCAGGCCATTTTGGTTTTATATCGGGCTTAAAAATAAGAAATAAAGATGAAGATATTAAAAAGAAAGAAACAATATACGGATATGTTTTTGGACCAATATGGTCTGAAATAAAACTTTCTTCTACTATGTACGCAGAAAAAATATAAAAGATTGATATTAATAGTGTGAAT
>Ga0307986_10003460_pt1 | contig 10987 bp, 12 predicted proteins | sample EllFjometageno82_FD_203170 | JGI IMG/M metagenome (GOLD analysis project Ga0307986, IMG submission 203170) | Marine microbial communities from Ellis Fjord, Antarctic Ocean - #82 | ecosystem: Environmental > Aquatic > Marine > Unclassified | place: Southern Ocean | collected 2014-10-09
TGCTACAAAAGCCCCAATGGGTGCTAAAAATGCCATGTTCTATTCTCCTTGTAGGTATTTTGTGTAGAGACTTTCTTGTAACTCGAAGTTACGTCTCTCTAGAAGTTTGTTAAAGGGCTTGTCTTGTTTTGTGGACATACTGAATACTGATACCCCTTTTTCTTTTAGGTCTTCCTCGGCGTACTTTATAAGTTTGTATCCGAGTAAGCCCTTTCTTTGTTCTGGTTTGATGAAAACTAAATCTGTGTAAGCTACAACGTGGTTCTTGTAGTGTGGATGTGTTCGGACTACTACAACTAAATAACCTACGAGCTGGTCTTTGTCCCTTACACAGTACAGACCTAGGTTATCTTTGTCATATAATGTTTGGTAGTATTCCCAGTCTGGGTTTAACTCTAAGTTGTCCTTGTAGGTCCCTGAGACCTCCCAATGCCCTCTCAGAAGACCCTCTAACTCATCTTTTACTTTGTAGAAGCTCTCTAGTCCTATCTTAAAACCTTTTGTTTGCACCAGTAACTACTCCATATCCGATAAGAACAAAGTCTTTACCTTGCTCAGATTCAAATTTAACTCTTACAGACCTACCATGACCTCTAACCTTCAACCTTGTAGTTACCACATCTTCTGGGTAGTCAAAGTTGTCTAGGTTCAGTGGGTCTACAACTACTGGGTATTTTAACCTGTAGGCTTGTTGAGATGCGCTGAATGCCTCTTTGAAGTCCCATGAAGTACTGACCTTAAGGGACGAGGGTCTAACAGCTTCGTAACCGGAAACCCCACTACCACTGAAGCCTGTCTCTGTAACCCTACTGTACACCGTAATAAAAGGAGTATTCTTTTTAAGGGTAAGATCACCAAGGAAGTTGTAACCAGCTACAGCAAAGGAGTTGTAGTCAGCCTCGCCCCAGTCGTTAAAACCTGTGCTAGTGAAGCCACCCATATTAATCTTACCGTCGTGAGACAAGATAAGGACTACTGAAGGGTTTCCTGTAACGTAAGGGTTGTTTCTTGTTAGTACTACTTCTTCACCCGTAGATAGAACCACACCTGCGCCGTGAGCAAGCATCTCTTCCTCTACTTCGTCTACACCAAAACCACTGTAAAAGGATAGACCTACAATGTGTGTGTTAACTGTGTCTTGGTCTTCAACCCTCCAAGGGAAGAACGCTTGAAGAGGTATGTCTAACACAAGAAAGTTGTTTAGTTTAGCAAAGATAGGTTCGTCAGCGTCAGGGTAGGACCAGTAAACTCTCTTGTTGACACTGTCATAAACCGACCGAACCTTAGCTTTAGCCTCTGTACTTATGCTATCCCAGAAGGTCTGGATTGTAGGTAGGCTGATAGACTGCTCAGAGGCCCCTCCAGTTACTTCATCAAACTTAAGGGTGTGGATACCCGTAAGGGACCACCAGATAGGAACACCTTCTGCGGCTACAAAACTAGCTGCACTAGCAATACCTACTTTAGACACTTTAGACACACTGTAGCCAGAGGCTGAGAAGATACCGTCAGCACCAGAGATTTGCCATACACCGTTCTCCGCAAACACAAACAAAGAAGACCTAAAGGCGTAGAGTTTAGTTATACCTACTGCATCAGGGAGATTGATAACACCCCCATCTGTAGGGTATAGATCACTAATATCTTCTGCTGTAGGGTCATTCTGTTGGTGGCAGTAACCAAGGTCTGTGTCGTTGTTCTCTACAAGCTTGCTAAATAAGATATTCCCTGTTCGCTTACCTGCTGTAAGGCCACTGTAGAACACCCTACCAGCGAAGGCTTCTACTGTAGAGAACCTAGATGTCTCTATTGCTGTAGCTAGACCTGACCTAGTAGTAGTCATAAAGCCTACAATGTTACCACCGTTACCTGCAAGTGTTGTACCCGAGTAAATCTTGTCCCACTCAGAGGCAGAGAAGTCCCCGTTTGAGTCTTTACCTGCGTACCAAGGCATAGTTAATGCTGGCCAATTTGGGTAGGTAGCAAGGGCCGCTGACCCTTTAGAGCCCTTCCAACCAGCGTTATACGTGTCGTACATACGTTCGATGGTTGGTGATGCCGTAGCGTTATCGTAAGTGGTTATGTCTCCTTGCCACTCAAAGTCCCTAATGTTAAACTGAATTACACCGTCTACACCTACAGAACCTAGTCCCTCTACAACAATTGTGTCTATGGCTGTGGAGGCTACAATAAGAACCCCGTTAATGCTTGTGAACTGACAGTCTGCGTTAGCTGACCCCACAGAGCCAGCGTGTTCGTAGCTTGTTAGGTCCACAAAGCCCATAACACTTTGGGTCGAGTAGGGTGCTTCTGCTTTGTTGTAGAACCGTAGGGTGTCTCCCTCTTGGACTACTGTGTAGGTAAGACCAGCTATCCCGTTCACGTTGGTCCACTCGCCTACTACAACTCTGTCTGAGGTAGCTATTGCTGTACCTGTAAGGCTGTAGCCTTCTTCCAGTGCCGCACCCAAGCGTCGTCTTCTAGAACCGTCACGTCTAAGGTCACAGTTAAGTTCGTCTACCGAAGCACCTTCAGGGAAGGTCATTTCACCAGCTTCAGTGATTAACCCCTTTACGAAGTTATTTACTGCTAGTTGATTTAGGCTTTGTGACATTCTTGTGAACCTTCTTGTAAGTTGCTTCGCGTCTAGCTCTCTCGGTAACCTTAGCTGTATCTAGGTACTTCTGAGCCGCTGCTACTGCTTGTCCTCTGGATGTGTAGGACCCTGTAGGGAACCCTTTGGCTGTCGCGCATGTAGTAGTTAACACCCAAAAGCCGTTAAGACCTCTTTTAACTACTACAGGGTCTCTTCTTTTGTCTGAGGCAATGATGTACTCACCCTCTTTAGCTTCTTCCATAATTAACCTTACGAGATAGGGCTAGGCTCTTCCTAGTTCTAAACATATCGTTCTGTGTGTAAGACTTCAGTCTTCTGGCTGCTTGCTCTACCTTTGGGTCAGACCCACTCTTGAACATTGAGAAACAAACAGATTTAGCTTCAGCTAGTAGGTACGGTAGCATGTTGTCATCAAGGTCTGGCTCAAAGCTGTCCGAGATAGTAAAGATGGGGTAGATAGTACCGAAGGCTTTAGTGTTGGCTGCTGCCAGAGTTGAGCTGTAAGAAGACTTGTAGGAGTCCATAATTAAGTGTTCATCGTCAAAGGATGTGTAGTAGGAAGGCATAGCGTTGTTACCTACAACCATCGAGGTCTCACCACTTACGTCAGGGACTACTAGAGTGTTAGAGCTGTCTGATGTTGTCTGTCGTCTAAGGAACTCTCTAGGTTCCATGTACGATACAGTTCTGTAGTCTACACCACCGTCCTCTGAGTTGTTGTACAGAAGCTCTGTAATCTCTTTGACGTTGGTTGGGTACTTGAAGTGGGTAGGTCTCTGTGTATCAGACAACGATACAAGTGAGAGTGTCCTTTGGTGCTCTGGAATATCTCTAGCTGACACAATGTTAAAGAAAGTATCCTCTAGTACTGAGGCTACCTGTTGGGCTTCTACTGAGTCACTGATAGAGTTGACGTTCTCTGAGTCCATGTCAGATAAGATACTTTGGACAAGTTCTAGAAGATTACGTTTCATAATGGTTAACTGGTTACCCCCATAATGCTTACTGTCCCTGCTGCGTAGCTAACTGTTACTAGAGCTGTAGCTTTAGACTTGATCTCGATGTAGTCAGATGAAACCAAGGATGTGTAGCCAGCTACAGACATAGAGCCCCAAGCGGAACTATTTAGTGTTCTAACTGTTCTACTACCAGAAACCTCAACACCATTCTTAAACAAAGCCCACTCAACGTCTTCATCTGAGTGGGAGCCTGTCTTTGAGGAAAAGTTAAAGAGAAGGTGTGCATCAAGAGGGTCCGTACCGTTGTACTTAAGACGCATATTAGGTGCAGTGTCGACTACAAACCCCTCAGTGGAGCCTACATTGAAGGTTGGGTCTAGAATCGTATCTGTAGTTAGAGTAGCCAGTTGGTAAGGGGCTGCTGTAGAATAAGTTAGGTAGACCCCTAGGTGCTGGTGGTTAGACTTCCAAGAGCCACTACCAGACCCATTTGCTACATAGACTGTTGATGTCTGTGCGGTGGATACACCCTTAGGTTCATGGATGTACGGGTCTCCGATTGAGCTGTGGTTAACTGTTACCATGGTTTAGGGTCTCTCCGTGTTGGTTTCTGTGTTCTGTGTTCAGTGTAAATTGTTTAACTAATGCAAAAAGGGGTGGAGGCCCCACTGAAGGGACCCCCGTGTGTAAGTTAATCTACACTGTAGGTGTCGAAAGAACTGTAACCAAGTTCTCTGGACGCTGTAGTTTAACACCGTAGCGAGCTGTAGTAACAAACTCAGTACGTTGGTAATCTTTGTTGAACTCAGTATCAACTCTAGGCATCTGACGCCATGCACCTACAAACGGTAGGACAGTGGACTCAGCAGAGAAGAACATATTAGCTTTAGCACCAGTAACGGTGGTAGCACCAATAGTCTCCGAAGCAATGTCAGCCAAGTAGTTCGAAGTATAAACGTCGAAGCCGTAAATGTTGGCTACAAAGTCCATACCTGTTGCGATACCGGAGTTAACGATACCTTCCCACTTAGGGTTGTTAGACACGTTGGTCAAGTTAGATAGAGTGTTTAGCTCATACTCAACAGAAGGATCAACAATAGCAACAAGGTTACGCTGAGGTACTTTACCCACTTTAAGCGAGTGAAGTGCTTTAGCGAAGTCTGCTACACCGATAGCGTTAGAAGCACCACTACCAATCATACGGTGGGCTGCACCATTAATTGTGTTGGCATCTGCGCCAATCTGGTCACCCTGACGAGCCATGATGTCTGTTTCTAGGCGTTCCATCAAAGCACGTTCCTGTAGGGGAACAAACTGAGACATAATCTGGTTAGCGTAGAAAACATCTTGCTCGGCTTTACGAGTGATGTAGTTACCAGCCTGTAGGTACTCAGTAATTGCGAAGGTGAACTGTGCGTCGTCCAGAGCGTCGTAAGTTACTGCTGCATCTTCAGTGTAGTTGTTGATAGTTGCGTCACCCAGTGAAGGGATTTTGAACGTATCCCCATCAGGGAAGTCAGCCAACCAGTTGACATATTTCATGCCCTGTAGTTCGTCACGAAGAATTTCGGATAGTTCAGAGGACCAAACCTCAGCACGCTTCGCAAGCGATAGTGTGGAAACTGTATTACCAGCCATGATATTATTCCTTGTTAAAGTGGCTTATAAGCCTGTTAGGTCTTACCGTAGAAACTGTCACCTAGACGATCTGCGTCCAACATCATCTTCTGCTGAACATCTGGGCTGTAGTATTGTTTACGGTTTTCTCTGCGGAGTTTTTGGTAGTAACCGAAGTTACGCTCGTTAGAGGTTTGCATATTGACACCTTCAGTGCGAACCGAACCTTGGACCAATGGGCTAAAGGCTTTCTTAGGTTCACCAATCAGAGTGAAGAATGCGTTAGGAGATTCTGAAGCAATTTCTTTTAACCTGTTAAGGTCCATGCCTAGTTCCCTAGCTTTCTTCTCGACTACCTCTTTAGCTTCAGTGCCAAAGGTTCTAGCCAATTCTTCATCTACAACAGTAAGGTTAGAGTTTACCTTTGCCGCACTGTCGCGCTGAGTTAGTGTCTCTTCTACAAGGCTTTTCAGTCTTTCCTCACTAAGCTCTTGGGGTGTGGTGGTCCCTTCGCTAGTGCTACCGTTATTGTTTTTGAGCTCACCAGATGTTCCCTTGGTAGTATCAGGGGCCTTAGTGTTCTGGAGTTGGTCTAAGATAGCTTGGAGTTTATCTTGCTTACCTAGGTCATCCCTCATCTCTGAGAGTTGGCTTTCTAGGGTTGCGATGTAACCGTCAGCTTCCAGCTTGCCTTTAGCTAGAACCTCTGGGTCACCCCAATTAGAACCTTTAGCTTCTACGAGCTTCTTAACGTAACTACCATCTTGGTTTTGTGTAGTCACTTCAGTAGTCTCGGACTGAGCGGGGTCGTTTTGGTTTTGACCTTCATCAGTAGTAAATACCATTGTAATTATTCCTTATCAATGTTTAGTAACTCAAGCACCGTGGTTAGTGCTCGATTGTGTCCTAGCCTATCTGCTTGCTTGAAGGCCCATGAGGGGCAATCATAGTCGGTAGTAGGACTAGCATCTTTGAGCATAGGCTCAAGGATTTCTTTAAGTCGGTCAAGGCTCTCTCTGGAGCTCATAATTGATTGACGGACTTTATCTTTCTCAGCTTTGGTTTTACAACCTTTGAACCAGCTTGCTTTCATGTCTACAAACCTAGTTCCGCTGCTACTTGTTGTTCTTCTTCAAACTGTACCTGAGCTTCCATCTGAATCTTCTGGGTATCCATCTGCTCGGTAATCATTACGTTCTCTGAGAACAACGCTGGCTCACCTAGCTCATCAGCTAGAATCTTAGCGAACTCTTTACCGCTTAGGTGGGCTCCGATGGTAGGGTCAGAAGCTTTAATCTGGAACAGTTGTGTTATGTTTTGTACTCTCTGGGCTCTCTCAGCGAAGTGTCTAGCACCTACAGGAACAATCTTACCTACAGCACTAATATCATCTCGTGTAACAGACTTGAAGAAGTTTAGCCCTGAGTCCTCGTTGAGAACCCTTACTGTGTCTTCGTGGTTAAGGTTTCTCCTACCAGCCTCTAGCATAGCGTTCAAGATAGGTTCAAGGAATACACGCTCGAAGTGTGACGTCTTGTGTTGGAAGATACGACCAGCAGCATTCATCAAAGACTGTACCTCGAAGGCTGTCTTCTCACCAGCGGAACGTATGCCCATAGCCTCTCTAGGAGCACCAGCAAGCATCTCCATCTTAGTCTCTAGTGTTTGAATCTGGAAGTCAGCATGTAGGGCAGAGGTGTCTGGAGATAGGTAGCCAACGTCACCCTCCTCACCTAGATAGATACGTGCGTTAGGCTCGAAGTCAAAGTCCTCTACGTCACCCCTAATCTTAATCATTGGGTAAGCGATCTGGTCAAACACATCAGCCTTAAGGTTCTCTAGGTGGTCAATGCGGTACTGCATACCTACAAGATTGTCTAGTGGGCCCATAGCGTATAGGTTGTCTGGGCGTTCTCTCCAGCCAGTGTGGAATACAGGGGACTTACCTAGCCACGAAGGGTTCTGTTCGTTAGAGAACACGTAAGCTCTGTCTACTACAGTGATTATACGGTTCTTGTGGAAGTCTCCTGAAGCACCGTCGTAGATGTCACCATAGAAAGTAAGGATTTCAACGTAGTTAGACTCGTAGTACTCTTTCAAGTCCCCGAAGCCGTCGGCTACAAATCCTTCACCTTTACTTTTGTCTGCTTCCGCCTCTGACGTAGCAGCCCTGTTGTTCAACATCTTAGCGAGGATGTCTTTCATGTAGTCGTTATCTACAGTCTCCTCTATTTTCCGTTGTACTTCACCAAGCGTAAGAACAGACCTAACAATCTTTGGAGTGTTCTCGAAGTCTGGAGCTGTAGGGTTAAACACGATATCAAAGGGTGAAATTCTAACCAGTTTAGGCCCAATATAATTGTCAACTCTAGTTCCATCCTCAAAGTCTGTGAAATCTCTTACGTAGTCTACTGTAGCGAAGCAGTTACCGTACTGGATGTAGTCGTTTAGTAGCTTGGACACTGTAGTCTCAAAACCTGACTGCTTTACTTTATTGTCCATGTAGGCTTGGATTACTGTTTTCTTAGACTTAGTATCTGACTTTTCGTCACCAGCCTCCCAACGCATCCAGTGCTTCTGTGGGAACAGTGCCGAGAAGTAGTTGGCGTGAAGGTTATCAGAAATCTGCGTAAGCTTAGGTGTGGTAGTCGAGTTTGTCCAAGGCAACTTCTTGTTAGTTGTAGTGGTCGTGTCTGTAGCAAAGATGTAGTTACGGAGTTCTTTCCACTCGGTAATCTTCTGCTGTCTTGCTTGGTTCCATGAGCCCCAACGTCCAGCTATGTCTACAGCTAGTGCTTGTGGGTCGATAATGTTTTCAATGTCAAGTGTTGTGCCAGCCATGATTAAAAAGCTACGCCTCCGAATTTACTGTGAAACTGGACTACATTAGAACCAGATTTATGTCTGAAAGATTTAGACGGTTTAACTGCTAGGTCAATTACCGAGGCTAGTGCGTCAATAACGTCATCGTGGGTAGGGTTTCTACTCTGCAACTCTTCCTCAAGAATTTGAGTGTTACCCCCTTGGTAGTGCCAGATTGCTAGGTTGTCGTATCTAGGTTCTAACACTGAAGCTATACGTTCAGCTTTGGACCCTAGGTTTCTTGTTGGTCTGAACTCATCAACGCTTAGGGCTAGTCCGTGTTCCTTTACAAGTGTCTTGAGCTGTTTAACAATAGCTACCTGAGCTACTGTAGTCTCGGCTCTAATCTTTCTGAAGGACCACTTAGTAGTAAGGTTAAGAATGTGTTCAAAGTAATCACTAATCCGGTCTGTCTTGAAGCGATCAATATCTAGAACGTAGATGTCACCCTCGTAGTTTATACCTACCACCACAATAGCTGTGTAGTCGGCTCTCTTGGAAAGGCTGAACGCAAAGTCTACTGCTGCAAACACGTTCAATCTACTACCCTTATACGTCCAAACTCCACCCTCTAGTTTAAGGTGCTTTCTGTCGTAGTACTGGAACTTATCTGAGGGTACTGGTACGTTGTCTGGGTCAGAAGGGTCGTTGTAGTACTGAGCCCTGAACTGTCCTTTATCTAGGTACTGCCCTCTCTTCTTAGCTAAGGTTCTAATGTCGAACCCGAACCACTTACCGTCCTTACGTTGCTGTCTAGGCCACAAGAACTCCCCTGTGCCGTCTCCGTAGTCCTCTACAGGCTTCTCTAGCACCTCGTAGATGTTTTCTTCACCAATCTTTGTACCGTGGTCGTCGTAGAGTTCTTCTTGCATACCTAGCAAGTCGCTGTAGAGGTCTGAGGGGTGATACCTTGTACCTACAACCCACTCCCTAGCTTCAGCTCCTTCAATGGAGGACAGCAAAGAGTACTGTGATTTAACTCTGTTGCGACCTTCACCTGTGTAAGCGTTCTCGTACACTACAATATCATCTAGAACTGCAATGTCACAGTGTAGCCCAGTTAGGGATGTAGTCAAACCACCAGTGAATACTGAAGGGTCCCTAATCTTCTCGGACTTACGTTTTGGGTGGTCTAGAACAATCTCTGATGTAGTCCATCTCTCACGCTTACCGTCTTCTGGGTGTACGTGCTGTGGCCAGTACCTACTAAATGTTTCTGAAGTAAGGATACCTTTAATGAACCCTAGTTGTTTCTCTGCTAGGTTTGCTGTAGCTGAGATGTAAAGTATTCTTAGGGTAGGGTCTTTAGCTAAAGCCCAAGCTACTCTAAAAGCTACCAATCTCGACTTACCGTGATCTCTAGGGAATAGGACTAATTGGTGGGTCCTGTGGTCTTCCCTAGTCCACCAGTTACACACCTCTTCGTGACAGGCTCCCAACACCTGTTCAGGGGCTACCAACCTAATAAAGGTAGTAAGGTCAGCCTCAGCAGCTTGTCTTATCTGCTCTAACTGTTTTTGTTTGGGAGATGTAGTCATGTCGGTTAAGGGTTGCTCACTATACGTTCAAGGATTTTCTCAATGCTGACTAGGGTCGTTTCCATGCGAACCATGCTTAACGCCAAGTCCATCTCTTTGTTTTCAACAACACCAATTCGGGTTTCATTGCGAAGAATGTCGTTCTTGTTCTCTTCAATACCTGCTGACATTGTAGATACGGTCCAAACAATAGCTACTGCTTGAATGAGTAAGCCCATGATTAAGGTTACTGGGACACTCTTAGATAAGTGCCATTGTTCTGTGGGTTTATTCATTCTGGAGGTTATCCTCTTCTAGGCTCATCGCCGCCATTTCAGTTAGGTACTCTGCTTCGGTTAAGGTCGTAGGGGCCCGCATGGCCTTGTAGTCCATATCGTTGTTCTCCTCTGATTACAGGTAGAGACTGAGGGAGTACCCTAAGAGTCCACCAGCTACTGTGTAGAGGAAGTCCTTAGTCTCAGGGGTTCCATAGCCCATCATGTCACGGATTTCTTTAGCTGCACCTATAGCTGTGGCTACTATAAGACCAGCCAACGGGGTAACAATGGAACCAGCAACCAGTGCTATCGCCAACCCCGCTATGAAGTGTAGCTGTTTATCTTTAGCTATCACGGAGTAACCTCCAAGGCTACTAGTCTGGCTTCCATAAGTTCGATTGTGGTAAGAGCCTCTTGCAAGGCTGCTGTTAGAATTGGTACAAGTTTACTCTGATCGATCCCCTGCATGTCTGGTACTGAACGTGTTCCCATAACTGCTTCGGTAACGACTGCACCATCTGCATCTAGGACCGCTGGGCTTACCTCATACTCCTCGTCACGCATAGCGTCTTTTGTGCCAGTGGCACACTCTGGAACGACTGCCTGTGCTTCATGGGCTAGGAAGCCATCGACACGGGAGTCATCTGCAATCCATGCGAAGTTAACAGGCTTTAAGGCCATGACACGTTCTGTTGCGCCTGACATTGGGAGAACGTCTTTCTTGAGGCGGTAATCTGAGGATGTGTTGTAGGCTGTTGAGGAGCCTGTGACTGAGATGGTTCCGACTGTTGTTCCAGCCCGCCTAAATTGTGCAGTCTCTCCGTCAGAGGTTAGTCGGTTGAGGTATAGGGTTGCCCCTGCTCTTGTAGACGTAATGGTGCCAGCCCCACCGAACTCAACGCCAGCCGTTGCAATAGACGAAGAAGTCTTACCCACAAGCACATTACCCGATGCGTCAATCCTGAGCCTCTCGGAGCCGTTGGTTCCAACCGCAAGGTATGTTGCGCCCGTATTCATAAACGCATACTCAGTCGCTTGGTCGTTAGATGTGAATGACACGTTGGCAAGATTGTCAGAACTACGTCCAGAAACACGAAACGCCTGTGTGCTACTGTTCGATATGACGGTCAAAGGGTA
>Ga0307986_10003463_pt1 | contig 10984 bp, 12 predicted proteins | sample EllFjometageno82_FD_203170 | JGI IMG/M metagenome (GOLD analysis project Ga0307986, IMG submission 203170) | Marine microbial communities from Ellis Fjord, Antarctic Ocean - #82 | ecosystem: Environmental > Aquatic > Marine > Unclassified | place: Southern Ocean | collected 2014-10-09
TGAGTTGACCCTCACCGCGGGCACTTACACCACTGGGGCTTCTCTGGCTAATGAGATTCAGGCGCAAATTAACGGAGCTAGCGCTTTGGTTGATGCGGGTATTACGGTGGCGGTCAGCTATGACAGTGGCAGTGATTCCATTGCTATTACCTCCAATACCCTGGGCGCTGAATCCTCAGTCAATATTCTTGCCGCTGAAGCGGCGGACATCGGTTTGAGTGCGGTGTCTGGCACCGATGGTGTCGACGTTGCCGGCAGCATCGCGGGCATCACAGCCACGGGTATCGGCAATGTGCTAACTGGAGCTGCAGGTTCCGGTGCGCAAGGGCTGAGCTTAGTTATTGGCGGCACCACAACCGGTAGTCGCGGCAATGTTAATTTCACCCGAGGCCTTTCCAATCAGCTGGATAATTTGCTTGGGCAGATATTGCAGGCCGACGGTCCACTGGAATCCAGACTGGATAGCTATGAAGAAAGGCTGAAAGACGTGACGGAACGCCGCGCTGCGCTGGAGCTGAAATGGGCCATCGTGGAAGCGCGCTATGCAACTCAGTTTAATGCCCTGGATGGTTTGCTGGCGAGCTTGAATACCACTAGCACCTATCTGGAAACCCAGTTTGAAAGCCTAGTAAAACCGAATTCAACCTAATTGAACCTAATTGAACCGAAGAGTAGGGCACGATCACATCAACCCTGAATTCACATTATTAATTGCCGCCATGGCAAAACACAGGAGACAGCAATGTACAATCATTCAGCACTTAGTCAATACCAGAAAGTGGGATTGGAAAGCAAAATAGCCGCTAGCAACCCCCACGGTCTGGTCGCCATGTTATTGGACGGCGCATTGGAAAAACTGGCTAGGGCCTCTGGCTTTATAGAGCGCGGAGATGTTTCCGCACAGGGTGCGGCCATCAGTGGTGCCATCAATATTATCGATAACCTGCGGGCGAGTCTGGATATTGATAAAGGTGGAGAGATCGCCCAGGGCTTGAATTCGCTGTATGACTATATGGAGCGTCGTCTGTTAGAGGCCAATATGAAAAGTGACAGTGCTATCGTCGCCGAGGTGGTTTCGCTGATTAGCCAGATCAAATCAGCTTGGGATGCAATTCCCAGTGCTGCAGAAAGTGCCTAGTTTGCAATTGATTGCCAACACGCCTCCTAACGACAAGCACCAGCGCGAGGCTCTGCAGCGCCAGAATCGCTTGCAGCTGGCCGCTTTGCTGCGTGCCACGGAAGAGATGCTAATCTGTGCCCAGCAGGGTGATTGGGAGTCGGTGGAGGAGCTGGAACATGCTAGAAAGCAAGACTTGGTAGTCTCCTTTGAAAACAACGCCCACGAGAACTCCGCGGTGATTGTTGAGGCGCTTGCTACTTTGGTGTATCTCAACAAACAAATATTTACATTGGTAAAGCAGGCTAAACAGGAATTGGTCAACAGCCAGCAAGGTTTGCAGCAAGGCAAGTCCGCGGTGCAAAGCTACGAGAGCCATCAAGATATTTAGCAAATCGCATTTATTTTGACTTTGTAGGAAAAATTCCCTAAAAGAGAGCTTTGAATCTAAAAAAGAGGGGAGCAAACTTGGATATCACTGATGAAGGGCTAGTGCTTACGGACAGGCTGCCAGTATCTGTGCAAGTTCTCGATACCCTGCCTGAAAAATACGAATTGGCGGTAGCTGACCAAGAGAATGAAAGCTTCTTAAAGACCAGCCTGGTCTGGCAGGAGCCGGTGGATTTGGATGACTTAGATCAAGTGGGGCAGGAGCTCAGGCGACAGGATCTCAAGATCAGTTTGTTGCTGGAAATGATGAGCGAGTTACTGGCTCAGAACAATACAATCCCTAAGCCTCGCAAACTAAAATTATCTACCAAGGGCCTGGCCTTTGGCAGCGGCACAGTTGAACTCAATGCAGGCCAGCAGGTCAGCGTGATGATCTATATCGTGCCCTCGTTTCCCAAGGCGTTGAAGTTATACGGTGAAATTCACAAGAGCGAAGACGGTAAAGTAACCATGATTGCGTTCGAGGGTGTGAGTCAGAGTGTGAAGGAAGCTCTGGATAAACTCATCTTTCGCCACCACCGCCGGGAAGTTGCCATGGTGCGTCGTCTGTAGTTGATTCACGGTGACTAAAGACGACACCGGGTGTCTTGCCTCAGGGACACCGGCCAGGCATTTGCCCCAGCCGGTGTGCCAAAATCAGAGACTTCGTGCTCTTTCTTCTAAGCTAATAATATCGGTAATTTGCAGGCCAAAGCGCTCGTCGGCAAGCACTACGACACCGTGTGCGATCAATGCGCCATTAACCCGGATATCCAAAGGCTCATCCAGCAGCCTTTCAAGCTCGATAATCGAGCCTTCTTGGGTATTCAATAACTCGGTTAAAGTCATTTTGGTCCGTCCCACCTCGATAGAAAGAGACACGGGTACCTTGAGTAGGGCGTCAATATTAACGTCTTTGCCGCTCAGTGATTTGGCGATGTCTTCTGCGGTTTCTAAGCTTGCAGCTTCGTCTGGGCTTGCTTGGGCAGCAGTTTCGCTTTCGGTGTCCTCGGCAGCAGCAGCTGGCTCCTGCGCTGCGGGCTGTGCTTGCGGCGCTGAGCTGGCTTCATCGGTGGCTGTGTCTTCGTTCTCTTCGCTCATTCTGGCATCCTAAGTGTCCGGTGGTCATACAGGCTGATTCTTGAGTCAGTCTACTGCATGACGAAATTAGTGATAAATATTTGACCTTGATCGGTAATCTGCAAGGAATCGTAGTTGCTGATAATTTGATTAACAGCCAGCAGCATCTGTCGGCGCAGCTGCTCTTTTCCTTCCAGTGAGCTGAGCTTATCAAACTGTTGATCGCTCAGTAGCAGAATCAGTGAATTCCTAACCGCCGGCATGTGCCGTTCGATCAGGTCCAGAACTTGCTGGTCTGGGTGCATCGCTACCAGCGCTACTTGCAGGTAGCGTAGTTCACCAAGATGGGTGAAATTCACAACAAATGGAGGCTCGAGTTGAAGATAGATAGCGCCATTACCGGCTTCGGTACTGGTTGTTTGGGGATTATCAGATTCGCTCTGGAGTCCGATTGTTTCCATTATTGAAATATAGCCTAGGGCATTTGCTATGGACAAGCAGCCGCCCGCTAGCAGAAACAGCACAAAGAAAGTCTTCTTGTTCATTAATTACCCTATCAACTGGCTAGGAGCATCCCTCTAAACGTAGTGATCAACCTGACTTGAGCTGATCCGCCGAATAGGCAAAGACTGATCCTCTGTGAGTACGCCAAAATCTCTATTAGCTATATCGCCGCTTCGGCGCTGTTCTTGACCTGATTGCTTGTCTGATAGGTCTTTATGAGAGACGTCACTTTGCTCCAACTGGAGGCCGCTGTTATTGAGCAACTCTCTGAGTCTGGGCATGGCTGATTCAATCAGTTCTTTTGCTGCTGCGGTACTGGTAATGAAGCTGACCTTAGTCTGATTCTCTTCGGTGATAATTTTGATCTCCATAGCGCCCAATTCAGCAGGGTGTAACTTGAGTTCTGCAGAAGACAGTTTGACGTTGCTCATCCAGCGAACGCGATCGCCAACCTGATTACTCCAGTTGGTGCTACCTGCTGGGGAGTCTATAACGAAACTGGAACTACTCTCCAATCCGGTGCCCGACGGCAGGCGTGCGGCATCGCTTCTTACTAGTGCGTTCAGACCTGCTAGGTCGTTATTGGCTGCCGCTGATGTGGCAGCATTAATTTGTTGTTTAGACGCAGTAGGGGGCGAGTCTGCCAGCAGAATAGGGCCTTGGGGGCTAGTATCAAAGATTTGACTAAACAGGCCGGCCTTATTAGCTGCTGTGTTTTGAAAACCATCAATAGCTAGAATCGATTCACTCTTAGCTGGCAACTCAGGCTCGGTGCTGCGGCTTGCCAAAGTTAAGCCAGACTGCCCTTGGGTATCGGCTCTCTCGCTTACCGATAGCATTTGCTTTAGCGTCTGACTGACCGTTTGCGGGTTGGCTATGACACTGGCAGGCATTGCCTTTTGCAGTGGGTCCGCACTGATCTCCTTGATTGTCACGGGTCGTGTGTCTTGCAAGTTCGGGGTCTGGGTCAGAAGATCCCTGGTTAGACCTACAGGCAAGGTCTTGCCGCTTGAGGACACAATGTTGCCGCTTGGGGGCATATTGTTGCCGTTTGCGGCCCCGTTCAAGGCAAGCTGGGCCGCCTTATTGTCTAGTAGCTGTAGCTGGGTAAGTTCTGTTGCGCCCGTGACAGCGATAAGCTCGGACTTGGTTATGAGGTCTTGCTCGGATGCCGATGCGTCAACAGCTGCGCCGGCTTCTAAAAATGTGCTGTTTAGGGTTTTCGATAGCGCGCTGTTGTCTGTGTCTGAGGATTCTAAGTTACTAATAATAGTAGATAAATCTGATAATAGATCGGCTGCCAAGGGATCGTTCAAAGCGGTGCTGGCGATACTGAGTTGATCGGCCTTTATGCTTCGAATTGTGTTCAGCGTAGTGTCATCAAACCCAGAGAGCTTGGCGGACTCGCGCGGTTTTTCGGTCTCGACGTGTAATTTTCCACTAAGAATGGCACTAAAATCAGCCTCTGCATCTGCAGTGGGTTCGCGCCCGGGGCTAGGCGTTGCCTGTGGCCCTGCGTCCAAAGTCTCTGTAAGGCCTAAGCCTAGAGTAAAGTTCATAACTGCTCGCGTTTTTATGATTCAGGCGGCGTATTTGCCGAGTACTCTAGTACAAAGCAATAGCTATGCCAGAAATGAAAACAGCGTTTAAATCTTCAGCTGGGCCCGGTTTAGAACATACAATCTGGATGCCAGTTCGTCGTTTTCTTTTTGCTCATTCGCTCTCACAACGCACTCTTCTTGCGCTTTAATGTTCTCGGCGGCACGGGTCATGGAGGTGACAGCGCGTTTCTTGTCTAACCAATTCTGCTGGCTTGAATCTACCTGTTGGGAACTGCGATTGACGATCTTAGCCTGGTCGTTGATGGCGGTATCGAGCATGGAGAAGAAGCGATGATAATCATCCATGAGGGTGGCGCTGGCTGAATTTTGCAGTTTTGCCTGCAGGCGTTGTTGATACTCCTGCCGGTAGAGTTTCAACTGTTCCAGCTGCTGTTCCTGCTTCTGGTGTTGACTCCTAGCGCAGTTCAATAGCGCACCGGCCTGTTGTTCGTAGCCCTGATTGATATCGGCTATTTTTTCTATGCGTGTTGAGCGTTTCACTGTGTCTTCCTGTTTGCTTTGCCTGACTCGAATTTAATGACGTAGCTCATTGACTAAGAACAGTGGTCAGAGCATTGAGGCTTTCCTGATAACTTGCTTTATCGCCTGCCGCTTGTTGAATAAATTCCTGAAGGGCGGGGAAGTACCTGATGGCCTCATCAACAGAGGGGTCTGATCCTGCCTGATAAGCCCCCACGGTTATTAGATCTCTATTTTGTTCATACAGGCTATAGAGCTTTTTAAATCGTATGGCCAGCTGTGAATGCTGGTCATCGATAATGCTGTTCATCACCCGACTGATGGAGCTTTCGATGGCGATAGCTGGGTAAATTCCTGCGTCGGCTAGGTGCCTTGATAAAACAATATGGCCATCGAGAATAGATCGGGTGGCATCGGCGATGGGATCGTTTTGGTCATCTCCCTCGGTCAATACTGTGTAAAACGCGGTAATTGACCCGGCATTTTTAGTGGCACCAGTGCCAGCGCGTTCGACCAGCTGGGGAATCTGAGCAAATACCGAAGGTGGGTAACCTTTGGTTACCGGCGGCTCGCCAATTGCCAAGGCCAGTTCTCGCTGGGCCTGAGCAAAGCGGGTCAGGGAGTCGATTAGCAACAGAACATTAAGGCCCCGGTCGCGGAAATATTCAGCGATAGCGGTGGCTCGCCAGGCACCATGAAGGCGCATGAGCGGCGGGTCATCTGCCGGTGTGGCAACGACCACAGCTTTACTCATCTTGTGTGGGCCAAAAATATTATCGACGAACTCTCTGACTTCTCGGCCTCGTTCGCCAATCAAGCCCACAACGACTACATCGGCATCGGTGTTCTTGGTCATCTGACCAAGTAGGACGCTCTTGCCTACGCCACTGCCAGCAAATAATCCCATGCGCTGGCCTTGGCCTATGCTTAATAATGAATTGATTGACCTGACCCCTACATCCAATGGCTTGGCTATTGGTTTGCGCGCATAGGGGTTTATGGGGGGGCCCAATAAGGGGACATATTTTTCATAATCTATGGCCCCACCGCGATCAATAGGACTGCCATTGCCATCGATGACGCGACCGAGTAATTCGTCACCAACCCCAACTTCAGGATAGTGTTGCAGGGGCGTTACCCTAGCACCTGGGCTTAGGCCTTTTATTCGGCCGATCGGCATGAGGTAGAGATTGCCATTGGCAAAACCCACCACTTCGGCTTCAATTTCCTTACCTTCTGAGGCGAAGATGCTGCACCGATTCCCAATGGCGGCCTGACAGCCCGAAGCCACCAGAGTTAAGCCAGTCATTTGAATAAGTCGTCCCTGTACTGGAATTTGCGCTGGCCTGACATGGTCAGAATATTCGACTAGCTTGTGCTGCAATAGCTCCGCCCGGGCTTGTGATAGGGGGGCCTCGGTCGAGGCGGCGAGGTTCATTACAATGCCTCGCCACGTGAATCTTCAATGAACTGATTGACGATCAGATCTATGCAAGTGTCAATGTTGGCATCGACTAGGGAGTCGTTACTAACGACTTTGCATTCATGTCGGGAAATAAGCGGGTCATCGACGAGAGTCCAAATTTTTTCCTGGCCATCGTTGTCGATCATCTCGCGGATTAGCTTGGCGTCTTCGGGGTGTAAATGGAGGGTGATCTCACCATGGTTGTCGTTGAGTGCTGCGAGCGAGTCCCGGACGATTGTCATGATCAGCTTGGGGTTTTCATTCAGTTCTTTTCGGACAACAGCCTTGGCAATTTTGCCACTCAATGCCGCCAGGGATTCAGCAAGCTGTTGATTCTGTTCATCGAAAGGTCGAGACAGCATAACTAGGTAATCAGTGACTAACTGAAGCTGCTGATCAGTCTCAGCCTTGGCCTGTTCCAGACCAGCCTTATAGCCTTCTTGGTGGGCCGCATCATAGCTGGCCCGATCAGGGTTCGGTTCATCATGACCTGCGGTGACATCGGTAGGTTTTTCACCCGTCAGGCTGGGGGATTTCCATTTGGAGAAAATGTTTTCTTTTGTCTGGCTGATTCCGCTACTCATTGGCCAGCCAGTTTTGAATCATGCGAGCCGCCTTAGCAGGTTCGTTTTGAACCAGTGTCTGGGCACGGAATAAGTTTTCTTCGTAGGGTGACTGGCTAGGCGTTTTGTTTGCTAGCAGCGCGTTTGGACTCTCGCCGGTAAGAGTGACATTGCCCCCACTTACACCTTGACCTGAAGCGGAGGTGAGCTGTCCTGGGACAATGACTGCCGCCTTCATGGCTGGGCGTAGAACGACAAAGATGAGTAACAGTACGATGATGCCCGCACCAGCTTGTTTCAGTGCCGAGAGGAGCCAGCTTTGTTCCCAGATCGGAGGTTCTTCGATAGGGGCTAACTCAGGCACAGCTAGAAATTGCTCATTGATTATATTGACGCTGTCGCCGCGAGTGGCATCGTAGCCTATAGCATCCTGAACTAGCTGAGTAATGCGATCTATTCGTGCCTGCTCAAGGGCAAGGTCGACAGCAGGGGCATCAGCATCAGCTTCGGCGCCAGCAGCAGCTTGGCCAAGGTTGAGATCCACCAGAACAGCCACAGACAATTTGGTGATGTTGCCTGGCGTGCGGCGGATGAGGCTAACACTGCGGTCGATTTCATAATTTCGACTCAAGTTGGTACGCTCCTGGTTGTTAATCGAGGAGGTGTCTTGACCGCCACCGGCCGGTTGTTCTATCGGTGCATTGGCAGCCAGGGTTCCTGGCACCACAATCGCGGAATTGGTTGAGCCTACTGTTTCTTCGACAGACTGTTCGCTTCGAATGGCTGTGTTATTGGGGTTATAGACTTCCTCAGTGGTTTCAATAGAGGTGTAGTCGATGTCAGCGGAGACTTGGGTACGGACATTGCCCGCTCCAACAATTGGCGTGAGGATATCGATAATTCTGCGGCTGTAGTCCTGCTCAATCTGTCGGGTATAGCTGATTTTCTCGGAGCTACCACCCATAACTGAGGAGCCATTTTGTGTTAGCAAGGTTCCACGTTGGTCGACTACAGAAACATTTTCTGAGCTCAGGCCCGACACGCTCGACGTCACAAGATGCAGAATGCCACTAAGCTGCCTGTCGCTTAGCGCCAGCGGATTCACCAGATCTATCATGACCGATGCACTGGCCTGATTGCCGCTTCGCAGAAACGATGATTGTTTGGGAATACTCACATGCACTCTAGCGCTACGCACACCCTGAATCTGTTGGATAGTTGCTACAAGCTCCTGCTCAAGCGCGCGATTGTAGCGAGCCTGTTCCAAAAAATTGCTGGTGCCTAGGCTCTGCTCATCGTCTAGTATGCCGTAGCCCCGGCTGTTAGAGCGGGGCAGGCCCTCACTGGCCAGTTGCATGCGTACCTGTTGGATCTCAGATGAAGGAACAGAGACAAGACCTGTCCGGCTATCGATGGTGAATTCAGTGCCTTGTTGCTCTAGTGCAGCGACGATGTCGTTGGCATCCTGAGTTGCCAGGTCCATATACAAAGGTGTCATGTTTGGGCTGGTTGACCACATTACGGCCGAAGTGCCCAAGGCGATACCTGCCGCAACAACCAGCATGAAAACGAGCTGCTTGATAATTGGAAGCTGGCTCAAAGAATTGAGTTGGGCAACAGATGCGCTGAAGGGAACTACATTAGCCATGGCTTTTTCTTAATCTCTCAAATTTATATAGGGCAAGTCAATGGGTCTAGACCTGCATATTCATCACATCTTGGTAGGCGCTCAACAGCTTGTTGCGAACTTCGGTAATGGCTTCGAAAGACAAGGAGGCTTTTTGTATAGCCACCATGACTTCGGGAATATCCACATTGGGGTCTCCCGTTTCGAAAGCGGTTTTCATTTCCGTAGCCTCACGCTGCAGCTCGTTCACCTGGTTGATTGAATCATCAAGCAGTTTTGAAAAATCTGGCCGATCGATGACATTAGTTTCTGGTGTCTGATTGTTCTGCGTCAACACCCGCATCTGATTCAGAACTTGTTGTACATTCATTTCACTCATGATCTGGTCCTTTACATTCTTTATCCATGTCCGGCTACGGAGGGAACGGCTATTCCGTCATCTCGAAACTGGGCAAGCTTATAGCGTAACGTGCGCGGACTAATACCGAGCTTCTGTGCTGCTTCTTTACGACTACTATTGGAATTTACTGCATCGATAATTAACTCTTTTTCTCTGGTTTTGAGATCACACTCCAATGCGGTTGTTTTCTCTGCCAATGGTTCTCGATCTTGTGCGGGCTGAAACTGTCCGCGGGGCACTATCTGTGGGGTCGATCCCGGTTTGGAAATCTCCTCAAATACAATATCTAGAGCCTGAATACAGGTGCCGGCCTTGAGAATCAAGGCGCGCTGGATTACGTTCTCCAATTCGCGAACATTGCCGGCCCAAGCATGGCAGAGCAGGGCTTCAGTGGCCGCTTCGCTTAGTTCTATGCCTTGGCCAGGATGAATTTTTTCGATAATTCGTTGGGCTAGAGGAACCAAGTCATCACTGCGCTCCCTTAGTGGCAGCAAGTGCAGGGGGAATACATTGAGTCGATAGAACAAGTCCTCGCGAAAGCGGCCTTCTTGAACTTCAAGTTTCAGGTCTCGGTTAGTGGTGGCGATTATCCTAACATCCAGCGGTATGGTTTTTGTGCCGCCTAGGCGCTCAACTTCTTTTTCTTGAATGACTCTGAGCAGTTTAGCCTGCAATCCGATATCAATTTCAGAGATTTCATCCAGCAATAAAGTGCCGTGATTGGCTTGCTCAAACTTACCGGCACGGGACGTATAGGCGCCGGTAAAAGCCCCTTTTTCATAGCCGAAGAGCATAGACTCGAGCATGGTTTCTGGGATCGCCGCGCAATTAATGGCACAAAATGGTTTGTCTTTGCGAGGCGAGTTCTCGTGAATATAGCGAGAGTAGACTTCCTTGCCGGTGCCAGATTCGCCGCTGACCATGACAGTCACATCCGTTGCCGCAACTCGGCGGGCCAGTTCGGCCAATTTTTGACTGCGTCGATCGGCGATGACCATTTTGTCGCTATCGACGCTGCTGGGGAAGAGCCGGTGAACCATCTCGAGCAGCACTTGTGCCTCAAAGGGCTTAACAATATAGTCCGCCGCACCGTCTTGGATGGCCTCCACGGCTTTTGGTACGTTGCCATAAGCGGTCATTAGCACGAAAGGTGTCTCGGGAAGTTGACGCTTAACGATTTTCAGTAGTTCATGGCCATTCATGCCAGGCATCTGGATATCGCTGACGATAAGGCCCGGTGTGATATTTTCCAGTTTGACCAGGGCTTCTTCCGCGTCTTTGGCATCAATAACGTCGTATTGAGATAAGCTGATTGTGTCACACAAGGCTTCCCGCAGATTTGGGTCATCCTCAATAACCAGAATTGGTTTGTGATTACTCATAGACTTGGTTCCCCATTGGAGCAGATTTCATAGCCATCGGTAATGGCAGGATTATCACCCCAGATACCAGATGATTCCAGAATGCTGTCCTGCTGAACTGGCAGGGTTAGTTCGATAATTGCGCCGCCTGAGTCGGCGGTTTTAATAGCGATCTCTCCTGATAATGACTTAACCGCTGACATAACCACAGCAAGTCCCAAGCCATTACCTTGATGTTTGGTAGAAAAGAAGGGATCGAAGATTTTGTCTTTGATTGATTGGTTAATGCCCGGGCCATTGTCTTCAACGGTGATTCGGTAGAAGCCGTCGGTTTCCAAAAGAGACAGCTTAATAACA
>Ga0307986_10003465_pt1 | contig 10974 bp, 7 predicted proteins | sample EllFjometageno82_FD_203170 | JGI IMG/M metagenome (GOLD analysis project Ga0307986, IMG submission 203170) | Marine microbial communities from Ellis Fjord, Antarctic Ocean - #82 | ecosystem: Environmental > Aquatic > Marine > Unclassified | place: Southern Ocean | collected 2014-10-09
AAAGTCCAGTATATTCAATACACGGATTTACAATTGGAGCTGCTAGACCTGGCAAAGAAGCCGCCACTAATTACGATCGAATAAATCATTACAGTCATTGCACTTGCCCCTCATGCAAAGATGGAAAAAGAATACTTGGAGTTGGAAATCCACATGACATGTTTCCCTATGTTGAGAAGAATAATATATTAATGTCTGTCAAGCGCCGCTCATTAAAAGATGGTTCAATTAAAGCGACTCCATGGACATTTGAGCATATTTTTTCACTTATTGAAGATGCATATAATACTACCGAAATTCAATTCGCACTCGAGTTGATGGGTAGCATAATGGTTAGAATCGCATTTATGTTAGATCATGCGCAAGATGCGAATGGAGTACTGAAATTATCTTTACCAAAATTGGCAACTAAGGAGATGGTTAAGCGATTACCGCAATTAGGTGACTCGGATTACAAAGTACCTATTGAAACCGTAATATATTTCCTTGATATTCTCGGTTTCAATGAAGATATCAAAGTTGATGTTTGTGGATATAGAGATCTAAAAAGACAATATGCTAAGAAAACCAAACCTCAAGACAGTGGTCGTACCAATACGCTACTGACAATCAGTCATATGTTAGCCGCTATTCTTCATCGTAGACCTATCGGTCAATTCTCTTATGGGCTACACCGCGGATTAGGAATGAATGCGATGAGTAAAGGTACAATTATTCCTGCTTATCCGCTTTTATCCTCAAACATTGAAGACATATTAGATGCGAAATTGTCAGATTTGGGATGGACTCCTCAAATATAGGAGCAATTACAATGAGATTAACTTTAATTTAAAGTAATGTAAATCTCATAAAAAGAAGTCTAGAATTGAACCGCCGTTAGATTTTTTCTTTGACATTTCTTGGCTTCCGTACTCTGCATACTCGCTTATTAATCCACCTAGAGATTGGCCAGAAAGCATAACTTCATCCCTTAAGATCTCTAAATAATCATCCACAACAAATTGCCTAGGTGCTACACCTTCTTTTCCTCCGGAACTTTTTAACTTTTTATTTTCGGAATACCCAAGAGCAAAGGCAAATCTAAAAGCTTCTACAATAGATACAAAGGGTCTATCTTCGGAGTGATTTTCATTATCTTGCACGAGACTTGACAAAAACAAGTGGGATGGTTTAGAAATACCAACACTGCCTTTCTTTATTTCTTGTTCTGTCATAGTGGCACCTCCAAAATAAGTGTCTCCTCGGATGTCAAATCCCATTCATGTCCACAGGCATTGCAAGTCCTTTTTTTACCATAAGCATCATGTTCAACATCATCACTGCGGCATTCTGCTTGGAAACAAGTTTTTTGGTCACGCGGAAGGGATATCGTATAGGCCTTAGCAAGTTTTCCTTTGAATTTCTCCACTGTTTCATCTACGGCATATTCACCGCTATGGGCAAAAATGAGGAATTGCTGACCCTCAGTTTGCCAGAAATACTCTAAGAGTTTAGATTTGTGATGTTCATCAAGCGAACGGCCAGGGGTGTCCAAGAAAACAGGTACATCAAGTCCAGAAACATGGCGAAGTGCATCAATCACACTGATGGTCATAATACTCACAGCTCCACTGGATGGGTTTCGAGCAGGTCTACCTTTAGAATTAAGAATCTCTGTTTTGAAATCCTTGTCAACGCGAACGCCAGTATACACTTCAGGGGCATTGTTAAGTCGCTGAAAAACTTCAGTGGCCCGCTTTTCAACTTGTGACCTTGCTTTTCCTCGATAAGAAGAGACGGTGTTATTGATGGTAACAATAAGGTTGGCGATGATATTATCAATTTTGTGATCTTTCTTATCTATCGTAGGGCCACCAGACTTATCTTCAAGTCTTTTCAATTCAAGTTCTGCTAGGTTTACTTCTGTGTTAGCAGACCTCCATTCACCTTCTCTTCTTGAGACCATGGCCTCTTGACGACCTTTTTTCTCACCGAGTTCAACAAGATTGGATTTCGCATCTTCCGTGAGTTTAGCATCGAGGCTAGTATACTGTTCCTGAAGTGTTTCAAGGTTATTTACTAATTTCTTCCATTTCTTGTCAGCCCTCAAAATTCGTTCCTTAGAATCAGATTGGGGTTTCAGTTTCGCCAAGTCACCGATTTTGATAGCTAAGTCATCTGTTGACTCATACTTCGCTAAGTGATGTTGTTTGAGGATTTCTTTTTGTTCGCTCAGTTCCTTCTCTTTCTTCTGTTTGAATTTTTCCAAATCGGGGAGTGGTTGGTGGCATTCAACACAAATACCAGTCATTTCATTAGCATCTTTCTCCAACTGCTTGATTGAATCTGTTGCTTGCTTTGCGTCCCATTCCCGTTTAACTGCATGTTCTTGCTGATTGAGATAATCATTATATTGTGTAGAACCCTTCTTCCACAAGAGAACCTTCCATGCCACTTTCGCCTCCTGAACCTTATCCTTAGAAATATCAATAAGATTCTCTTTTATGAAAGCAATCTGACCCTCTAATGTTTTCAGTTGTTCCACGATTGGTGCTAATTCCTCATGAGCCATCATCAGTTCTTTGGTTGACTCAAGTTTAGCCATGACCGTCTTTAATTCGGATTGTTTTTTATCTGCAAATTTTATTTTTTCCCCTAATACTCTCTTCTGCCTATTTGCATCATCACGTGCTTTCGAAGATGCTTTTTCTGCTTTCACAGTAGTGTCTATTTTTGATTTAATGCCCTGACGGATTCGTGTCAAATCTGCATCTCCTCGAATTAAAGCAGGAATGCCCAAAACAGCATTAACTTCTTCTTTTAATCCTTTCATGGCATTCGAACGCATCATCTCTGTGTATTCTTCGAGTGCTTCCCCATCAATGAAAAAGAAGCGCTCAAGTTCTTTGGGAAAAATAGACTCAATGGCTTCTTGGGCTTCTCGTCCATGTTTTATTGGGTTTGATCCAATTTTAACATCAAGTTGAATTGCCATTTCTCCATCATGACGGGCCAAAGTAGTGGTTGATTTGGCAGTCCTGGTGATTTGTATTGACCCTTTGGCCCCTTCTGCAAGAAGTACAACAGACATTTCTTGATTCTTATCATTTTCATAAGCAAAACTATTCATCAAAATACGTCCTTCACCAACAATCGGTATTCTTCCACCTTCGTAGCGCTTACCGTCCGCAGTTTTTGCTCGTTCACTTACTTCTCCAAATAAACACCATCGCATCGCATTATAAATTGAGGTTTTACCACGATTATTTTCAGCAAAGAATGCATATCCATTGCCCTTGTTTTCAGATTGGAAATTGATAGGGTATTGTCCTCGGAAAGGACCGATATTGTACAGAAAAAGATGCTGAAGTTTCATTCAATCACCTTTGGCGTGTTCGCTAATCATTTTGGAAAGTTGATTGCGAATCGATTCGCGTTCACCCGCAGGGAAAAATTGCTTTTTCATTAAATAATCTAATATTTGGATCAGAAATGATTCATCAAGACCTTGCTTCTTACCGTGAGACAAAAACTCTTCTTTGAGAAGCTGAACATCATCCATAGAATGGTCTGTACATCAAACATAGATAAGTCATCTCCCGACAAAATTAAGAAATCGCTATGATGATATTCATTACTTCTACATCCGAAGTGTCTCAAATAAGAGATTGAATGTGACATCTAATAGACATCTCAATCAACAGTTTTATTATCAAAAGAAATATCAATCAATTTCTTCAGAATATGTTTGGCCATTAGTGGAGGTACTGCATTACCAATGAGGTAATGAAGGTCCGTTCGTTTTTCAATCATAGTGAGGTCGAAGTAATCAGGAAAGGTCTGGACACGGGCTGCTTCATGCGGCGTGAGGACTCTTCCTCCTTCCGGATGCGTGAACCTTCCTCGCCCATTGCATCCGAATCCAGTTGTGAGAGTGGGAGCCGGTTTGTCCCAATACATTCTCCCATACACGGCAGGATAAGTGTGGTCGTCCTTTTGCTGGCAAGGTGGTCGCTCACAATTAGGTAAATTATATAAATCGGAGTCCTTGAAAAAATCCATACGTGCTTGATTGATAACTTTAGGGTTTGGAGTATGATAAAAAAGTGAATCGGAGGGAGGCTTTTTTCCTTGTAGGTCATCAATCGCCCATCTGAGTGTACGTGGAATTATTGTTGTAGGTTTTGAAAACTGTTCAAACGAGACATCTACGTCTTCATTGAGTACTGCAACGGTAAAATGGCGTGCGCGGGTTTGTGGAATGCCAATGTGGTGTCCCTTCACAACCCCATGGTCAACTGAATAGCCGATACTTCGTAAGTAATCATTGGCTCTAACCACTACTTTTTGCTTGTTTTTAGTTACACCGCGTACGTTTTCAATTAAAACTATCATAGGCTTAAACAATTCAACAAAGCGTACCATTCGCATATACAATTCATTTCTAGGGTCATCCCCTCGTGTGTGATTATTGAGATTAGAGTTGCCCTGACATGGTGGACCACCGACCACAACATCAATTACTCCTAGTTTTTTGATCAATTGTTCTTCAATAGGTGTTCTTGATTCACCGATTTTCCCATCGACACTTTGTTCTATAGGGTGATCCAGAAAATGATTTGGTCTAAAGTTAGCTTCGTAGGATATTTTTGCTGCAGGAAACATGTCGCAAGCCATCACCATTTGGAGTTGATGACCTGATGCTGCACAGGCTTCATGTAAACCAAGCGTAATCCCTCCGCATCCAGAAAAGATGTCACAACCACGGAGTATTTTATCACCTTGTGGAGACAATGTGGTCTTGCGAGATTTGCGCATCAACCATCTCTTGTCTTTGGAGTTCAATGAATGCATGCGAATTCCTCTGACAACCGCACTACATTGCCTGTCCTTCCCTATTCATCATTCCATTTAATCTTTGAGAACACCGAGTTGTAATTCTGAAAGTGAAATATATAACACGTAGAGTTATACGGGGTGCATGGCGCGCTCTGTACCCGGTATAGTTTTTGGATTGGCATCACTTAAGTTAGAAGATATTGTTCTAGAGATAATGGACAACTCATTAGATTATGGCGGGGAAAATATCCACTTACAATTCTTTGGATGTACATCATCCGAAGAAAATTCTGATGTAGGGTTTGCTGTATTTGATGATGGAAACGGGTTTGCGAGTTCTGACAAGTTGTTTAATGCGTTCGAAATAGAAGAAAAAGAAGGTCAAAAAGAACGGAAATTAAATGACATTGGAAAATACCATGTCGGAATGAAAATCGCCCCTCTTTCAATGTATAAACATCTATTTGTATTTACAATGCTAGATGGAGAGCTTCACTTTTGCTCGGCTACAAACCCAACCGAGGCGGGGATTGAGTATAACATGGATTTGAAGCCCTATCAAAATCCAACCATGCCAAAAATGTATGCTAAATCTGACACATCAATACCTGAAGAAGTGCACACTATCTTAGAACAATTTGTAGATGAAGAATATAATTGGATGACTTGTGTTGTTGCCTGCCACAGGGTGAAAAACATCATTGAAGATGGTAAGGAGCCGATTGAAAGTTTCGTTAACAAAGATGTTGGCGCCAAACATTTCGGGCAAATCTTGGGTATGACGTATCAAAAATATTTGGAAATGAAAGACCCACCTTCAATCAAGATTCATAATCCAATTACGAATGAATTTGATTCGGTCACATCTATTGACCCATTTTGGAAAGCTTTCACGCCAAAGCAATTCAAGATTGAGCAGACAAAATGTGAAAATGCGTTGGCTCAGGCAACTGATGAAGAGAAAATAATTATTCAAGAACGAATTTCTTTCTGCAAAGTAATGGCAAAATTCGGTACTTATGAAGGATACCAGCATTTGAGTTCCACATTGAAGGGTTTGAAAATCCGACCTTATGTGATACCATCATCCATTCCAATCAGGAAAATCATCAAGGACAAATTAGAGCAGGGTATTCGCTGGGATAAGGAAAATGCTCAATGCCCAATGGACCGAGCAATAACTGATGCTCCTTCTCGAAGCCTCAACAGTGAATTCGTTACAGGTTTCTTTTTCTACAGAGATAACCGTCTAATCAACTATGGCTCATTTTACGCACTTAATGTGCCAGATAATGCTGGAAATTCAATGCGAATTGAAGTAGAATATCCTAGTTCATTGGATGAGCATCTAGTGGTTTCACCCAACAAAGATAGAGTTAACAAATTTAGCAAAGCCGCATGGGAAGAAATTTTGATGGCACTTGGTTTATCGGGTGGAGGGATAAATTACGCAGCCCCATTCAATGAAACAAAACCATTTTTCATCAACTCTAAAGAAGCGAGGAAACAACCAACAAGAAGTAAGAAAACCCCCAATACACTTGCGCACTACCCAAATATTCTGGTTAGAGGTGGTGTGGCGGGTGTCAAATACGTTGAATGTTCTTTTTGCACATTTGCACATGAACCAGGTGAGACCTGTCCGAAATGGAAGTGTACAGTATGTGGACTGGAAGCAAAAGGTTGTACCAACAAAAAATGCTCATACAAGTGCACAACTTGTCTAAAGAAGGGTGATTGTTCTCCTACAACATGTAAGAACAAATGTTCTGACTGCCAGAAAATCCACGATGAAGGTGATTGCAAGAAGAAATGTGACAAAGGATGCGGTCAACTAATTACCAAATGTCAATGTCTCTGTGAGAAATGTGGAGAAAAGCACGATAAGGGGAAATGCAAGAAAATTTGTGATAAGTGTAACAAGGAAGTCTGCGATTGCGAACAAGGAGAAAGCACTATTTTGTTCAAAGGTCCTAAGGTGAAGCTGATACTGTGGAAGAAAAATAAAGACACAAATATTGAGACACTTAAGGAAGCCTTGGATCGCCTTGAATTATCTCCTGATGACCTAAAATAATCGTGAGTGATAAATATGGGAAACGCCGACTCTGACGCTATTGACAAACATATTGAACGTTCTTATGAATTAATGAATATGATTTTTGAGACTGCGGAAGAACTGATTAAATACGCAACAAAAGAAAAATGGGAGCAAGATGTTATCGGACCTGCACTTCGAGCAAGATTTCCGAATTATGAAGCCCCTGCAACCCTAAATGAGGACAGTAATTCCTCTGCTGTTGTTCAAAATCCGGCTGAAAAAAATGAATTATTCAACAAATACCTTGAACATCTTAATTCACAGAATTGGGGCCCTTCAACTATTAAAAACATTGAAAAAAATGTTGAGGAAACATATCTCAGAATGCAAACAAAAAACCCCTTGATATCAAAGGAAGTGAGAGCAGGGTATGGTTTAGTCGTTGGTCGGATTCAAAGCGGAAAAACCGCACACATGCTCGGCTTGTCCTTTCGAGCAATTGATACAACGTTATCACACAAAGAATTCCCCTATGATACTGTGATCATTCTTTCAGGTCTATTGGAGGATTTAAGAAAACAGACCTTTCAAAGGCTCATGAATACAGGAATTAATAATGTCAAATTCCTTCCCGAAAAAAACGATTTTTCCGATAATAATGCAGCAGTAAAGAAAGAACTTATTGACTCCCTTGATGATGATGATCCCATCGTTTTAGTCATTAAGAAAAACCATATCGTACTTGAAGCACTCATTGAATATTTTACTGACGATGAACTTGTTGATCAGTTAAAAGAACGCAGAGTCCTTATTATTGACGACGAATGTGATCATGCAAGTATTGATTCTACGCATACAGAAACAGAAGAAGAAAATCAAAGCGAAATCACCGCTACCAATCGTGCTGTTCGTGGGCTGATTAAATCTCTCAAAGTATCTAAACTAATAACATGGTATATTGGCTATACTGCAACCCCATATTCCAACCTTCTTTTAGACCCAGAGCCAGAATATATTGCTTCCGATAACTATGGCCCAAGTCTGTTTCCAAGAGATATGATACACTGTTTACCCAAGCCGACAGATCACAGTGACAATGAATACTTTTTCAGTGAAAAAGGCGATTTTCACATTGCTGAATTTGAATCACCAGAATTTGATAGCGCTGTAGAACGCTCTCATCTCAGAAAACTCATTAATCTTCATGTTCTTACAAAATTGATACGTGAACAAACCCTGATAGGAAAGTCACTAGATGAAGGAGGGAAGATTGATTTAAAAAAGATGAAACATTCTACTATGATTCATACTGAAGTTGAAACCGAACAACACAGTAGGATAGCAGCGATTGTTTCCACATTAAAAAATGAACTCTCAGAAACCAATGATAATGTTCTCTTTTCCCAACTAGATATGCTCGTAAACAAATATTACCCAAACTTTAAATCCCAGTATAATGATAGAAAACAGTCTATTGAAGATTCAAAATATATTTATCTCAAACCATACTATTCAGGTATTGATATTATCAAACTCAATGCAGAAAAAGATGATTTAGAGGGCGAGGAATATAGATATCCTCAACAATTAGATTATCAAGCCGGAGTAGGTTTTTCCCACATTGTGATAGGAGGTCAAAAACTAGCAAGAGGTTTAACCATTGAAGACCTTGTTCTTGTTTGGTTTGATCGGACACCAAAAACCCCAAATTATGACACACTCTTGCAAATGGCTCGATGGTGCGGATACAGAGGTTCTTTCTTACCTCTCATTCGAATATTCATGGGAGAAGACACGATTTTGAATTTCTCACTCATTGCGGAAGTTGAACGTCGATTGAGAGCAGATCTTCTCACATTCACGAAAGATACAAATCCATTAAAAGAAATCCAATGGATTAGAGAATACAAAGGAATGCGAATAAGTGCGCGTGCTTCACCTAACGCAACTAAAAATGAAAATGCTTCCTCAGAAAATTTTCTTGATCCAGAGTTTCACATTTCAAACCTTCATGTTCGGACTAGCAAATCTGAATTAGCGAGAATCCAATTTGAGATTTATTCCAAATTTGAATATTTATACGATGAATTTGAAGATGATTTCTCCACGGCATCACTTGATGAGAGATTTACGTTAGCGGGCATCCCTTGGAAAAAAATTGAACCTCTAATACAATTATATCTGGAAAAGTATCAAGAGAGTCATAAGTCAAAGAAATTTCTGAAAGATTTACTCATTGAGATTAAATCTTCAGATCTGCTTTCTGATGAATGGAATGTGGGATTATTTCAACCTAAAGAGGGTGATGGTCATGATGAATTCATTCTTTCAGAGTTAGGGTTCAAAACTCCGAAAGAAAACCTCATCAAAATTCCAAAACAGACATCAAAGATTGATTACAAACCCGGTCAAACTTCTCGCGAACTACCATTGATGTGCATATATCTTGAGAATCCAAACCAGACACAAAGTGGCATTCCGATTTATGATAATAACGACCAACCGATCGTTATGCTCTCATTTTATCTTCCTGAGAAGGCTTTGAGTCCAGTCTTTATCGAATGGTCACGTCCAGGAGCCCCAGACAAAAATGAATCACCGGAGGAAGAAGAATGAAAATATTAACAAGTATACAAATTACTAAAATCGGGGAAACTGTTAACCTTCAATTTCAAAACCTAGTGGACGGGGACCCTCCGGCGCAGGTAGTTCTTTTTGGGGAAAGTGATTTCAAGATACAAAAAACCAGTGATTTACATATTCTCACTATGGATAATTTTTCCAACTTGAAGGATATTGAAGGACCACAATGGTTGAAAATAACCTCTAGTAGCAATACAAGCATATCCGCACCGCATAGTAAAACAGCAGAACTCGTTTATCTACTTTGGAAATCATACGAAGACTCATTAAAGGATCCATCACAACCCTATCAGAATTCGGTTAGTAGTCAATTGAAGGCTCTATCAAAGGTTTGGAAAGGTGAAGGCGAGCCTCTTGGGTTAGAAGTTCAAAGAGGATTACTTGGAGAAATATACTCGCTTATTGAAATTGCAAAATTGAAAAAGAACGAGGCAATCGAATCATGGGATGAGACGTGTACAAATCCTGTAGATTTTACCCACGACGATTGGGGCGTTGAGGCAAAAGCGAAAACGCCGACATCTGAAAGTGTTAAAATTTCAAGCCAAGAACAACTAACACACAAGGGCAATCCATTAATCCTGAGTGTCGTGGATATTTCAACGGATAAGGAAAAGGGAAAAACTTTACCACAACTCATACAATCCCAACTTGTTGTATTGGAAGGGATGGGAATTGATAAATATCAAGTCCAAACAGTACGCAAAATGATTGATGATAATTACTTGGTGTTTGCTTATGAAAGCTCTTTTACGTCGAAATGGAAAATCGGTGATATAGTGTTTTATGATATCCCCGCTACTTCCGACCCATCCACATTCTCATCTGGGATTCCATTATCGATAAAAATACCACTCGGTTATACTCTCAATCTTTCAGGCCTTGTCCAAAAAAGTCTTTCTGCACTGCTGCCTAAGTGATTAATGGAATTAGAAAGAATTAAATTGAGTTCTTTATAACCGGTTGAATTTATTTGTTCTCTCGGTGAGACAAAAATGGCTATATTATACGATATTGAAGGTGGAGAAATTTATGCAGGACGAGGAAAATACAGCCGCCGCGCTCGCAGTATGATCGAAGATCGAGTCGCATACGAGCATGATGATGAAGGAAACCTTGTCGTCTTTGTTCCCAAAAACCAACCTGCTCCTTCAACTCGCACCTCCACCCTTGAACAAGATGCACACAAACTCAAGCGTGATGCACAGCGGCTCGGCCAACAACTTGGGCTAGGTCTTGATGAATTAGAAGTTCGCCGAGAAACCCCTGAAGGCGTTCTTATCGCTCATCTAAAGCAAATGACTCCTGCTCTAGTAGCTGGCCTTGATAGCGAGCAGGCTGCTAAACTTATGCAAACCTTGAGCAACTGGATGCTTCGACGTGGTCTCAACGTCCATGAGCACGAAGAACTTGTAAACAACTTACATCAACTAATCAATGGTATGCGAGCACCTGCACAAGGAGCATCCTTA
>Ga0307986_10003468_pt1 | contig 10970 bp, 12 predicted proteins | sample EllFjometageno82_FD_203170 | JGI IMG/M metagenome (GOLD analysis project Ga0307986, IMG submission 203170) | Marine microbial communities from Ellis Fjord, Antarctic Ocean - #82 | ecosystem: Environmental > Aquatic > Marine > Unclassified | place: Southern Ocean | collected 2014-10-09
AGATCTCTCATTTGCCACTCCCATAATTAATCCTTTTTTACCTTTCATTAAATTCATAAATTATATTTTTTCAAAAATTAAAGTTGCATTTGTCCCGCCAAATCCAAAACTATTAGACATAACAGAATTTAGTGTTACATTTTTTTCTACTTTAGTAACAATAGGAAAATTTTTAGCTTCATCATCCATCTCGGTAATATTTGCTGAGGCTGCTATAAAATTATTTTTCATCATAATTAAACAGTAGATAGCCTCATGGACAGATGCAGCTCCTAATGGATGTCCTGTTAAAGATTTTGTTGAGCTAATTTTTGGAATATTATCTCCAAAAGCCTCTTTAACAGCTCTTAATTCAGTAATGTCACCCACTGGTGTTGATGTACCGTGGGTATTTATATAATCAATTTTGTTTCTTGCAGTTTTTAGAGACATCTTCATACACCTAACGGCACCCTCGCCTGAGGGAGCTACCATGTCGTAGCCATCAGAAGTAGCTCCATAGCCAGTCAATTCTGCATAAATTTTAGCACCCCTTGCTTTTGCGTGTTCTAATTCTTCCAAAACCACAACTCCAGCTCCACCAGCAATAACAAATCCATCTCTAGATTTATCATAAGGCCTAGAAGCAGTCCCAGGTGTTTCGTTATACTTTGAGGACAAAGCAGTCATAGCATCAAACATAGCAGACATAGCCCAATGAATTTCTTCTCCACCACCCGCAAAAATAATTTTCTGTTTCCCAGATTGTATTAATTCCATGCCATTACCAATACAATGTCCACTAGTTGCACAAGCAGAACTTATCGAATAATTAACACCTTTAATTTTAAATGGAACAGCGAGTGTAGCAGAAACTGTGCTTGCCATTGTTCGTGGTACAACAAATGGTCCCATTTTCTTAGGACCCATTTCTCTTGTAGAGTCAACTGCATGAACAACATTTTTAACAGAAGGTCCTCCAGAACCCATAATAATTCCACTTGTTTCATTGCTAACATCTTTTTCCTCTAAACCTGAATCTTTCACAGCTTCTTTCATCGCTATATAATTGTAGGCTGATCCCTCACCCATAAATCTAATTATTTTTCTATCAATATGTTCTTCTACTTTAATTTTAGGAACTCCACAGATTTGACTTTTAAAATTATATTTTTTATATTCATCTGAAAATCCAATACCAGACTTTGTATTTAATAATGAATCGTACACTTCACTTTGATTGTTTCCAAGACAAGAAACAATTCCAATTCCAGTAACAACTACACGTTTCATGATTTAAATACTCCTACTTTTAAATTAGTTGCTTTATAGATAACCGTACCATCGGCACTTAAAATTCCATCAGCTAGGCCGACTGCAGTACCTTCTTTTCTTAAAATTCGTTTCATATTAATTTCATAAGTAGCAAGCTTCACGGTCTGCAAGACCTCTCCAGTAAACTTGACTTCATTTACCCCCAAGGCTCGTCCTTTTCCTGGGTCACCTAGCCATCCTAAATAAAATCCAACTAGTTGCCACATCGCATCAAGTCCTAAACAACCTGGCATAACGGGATCATCTTTAAAATGACAATTAAAAAACCACATGTCTTTTTTAATGTCCAGTTCTGCTTTTATACAACCTTTTTTGTAAGACCCTCCATCGCTTGTAATCTCAGATATACGATCAAACATTAACATTGGAGGAAGAGGTAATTTGGCATTACCAGCGCCAAAAAGTTTGCCATTTCCACAGTCTATTAGTTCACTATAATTATAACTATTTTTTTGCATATTTTGATAATATTTAACTTGATATACATATTAATTATATAATAATAAAGCAGTCCAGAGACAAAAAATCACAGTTATTTAGATAATAATTAGTGTAAATAGTTATAAACATATGGGTAATACTAATTTTGAAGACTTCTATAAAGTTCCTGAACTTAATTTTGATATATCGAGACTAAGGAAAGATCTTGAGATCATATTACAAAAAAAAAAATTTGGCTCTCCGGGAGTTTCAAATTTTGGTGCCATATCTTTAAACCAAATTCCAAACGATGAAGCATCAATCAAAGGAAATAATATTAGAGGTGTTTATTGGACTAAGCCTGATGAGACAGGAAAAGAAGTTGCAAGAGATGTGGATATTGATGAATCAAAATATACTCAGTTAGTGCCAGAGTTTGAAAATACTTATTTTGCAGAGGTTTATAAAACTTTAAGTAAAAAATTTAAAATTGGCAGAATTAGAATTTTATTAAAAGAACCAAGATCAACTTTAAGTTGGCATAGAGATCCTGAACCAAGATTACATATTCCTATAATTACTAATCCTGGATGCATGATGGTAATAGAAAATATTGCAAAACATTTACCTGCAGATGGTTCTGTTACAATAACCAACAACACAAAGTATCATAATTTTTTTAATGGAGGTGAACAGAGAAGAATTCATCTAGTTGCTTGCATGCTAGAGGATAGATTTAATTAAAGATTACCCCATAAGCTTTGCCTCTTTACCCAACCTGAATATTTTTCAACTTTAATCTTACACCAATCATTTTTGCACTTAGACACTAAACAAAGACGACCTTTTTTAAGAATTACTAATGGCTTAGAGAATACAGTAGAATTTTTAAACACCACAACTTGATCATCTAAAACTAAGGCAGCTTTTTTTTGGGATAATTGCGATATATGTATCCAACCAGTATTATTTTCATGATCTCTTATTTTTCTGTAATTATCCGATCTATCTTGAACTAAAACCGGAAGGTATTTCTTTTTGTAAAAAATTTTTATTGGATAATTTTTAGCAGGACCTTGTCTTAAATTTACTTCGTTATATTTTAAAATTAAAAAATATTCTTTAGCAGATAAAAAATTAATGGAAATAATTGATAAAATAAAAACTAAAGTTATTGTTTTAATCATCTTTTTTTACAGTCTATAATACAATTAGTATTTCTAGTAAGTTGGATTTTTCTAAAATTTAAATTAAGTGTATTAAAAACTATCATTTTTCCATTTAATTCATTTTTTGTGTACAAAATATTTTTAACAACTTCGTTAGCCTGAAGTGTGCCCGCAATACCGGCAACCGTTGGAAGAATACCATCAGTATCACACTTATTTTCTTCCTCCGGCATTTCAGGCATAAAACATCTATAGCAAGGATCATTTTTGGAAAAATTAAAATTGAATATATGGGCCTCAAATTTACTTATTGCCGCAGAAACTAATGTTTTCTTATTTTTTAAGCAAAAATCATTGAGTAAATATCTTGTGGTAAAATTATCTGAGCAGTCACAAATAATGTCATACTTATTTACAATATTTTGAATATTTTTTTTTACAATTTTTTCTTTAAAAATATTAATTTTAATTTTTTTGTTCACTCTTTGTAAAAATTTTTTTGCCTGAATAACTTTAAATTTTCCTATATCTTTTGTGTTAAACAAAATTTGTCTATTTAAATTAGAAAAATCAACTTTATCGTGATCAATAATACCAATATTTTTTACTCCTAGGTTACTTAAATATAATGCTACAGGGCAACCTAAACCCCCAATACCCACAATTAGAATCTTTGATGAAGAAATTTTCTTTTGGCCTAAGACACCGACTTGTTTTAGTATTATTTGTTTTGAATACCGCAAAAGATCGTTATTACTTATTTTCATAATTAGTACTATTTAGTACCAGTAGAACCAAAACCACCCGAACCACGTTCTGTGTTGGATAACTCTTTAACCTCTTCTAAATTAGCTTGAACTACGGGACAGACTACCATTTGAGCTATCCTGTCTCCATTTTCAATAATAAATTTTTCTTTGCCAAGATTAATTAAGATGACTATTATTTCACCTCTATAATCAGCGTCTATAGTTCCAGGTGTATTTAGTACTGTAATATTTTTTTTGGCAGCTAGACCAGATCTAGGTCTTATCTGAACTTCATGGCCTATGGGGATGGAAATTGAAAAGCCTGTTGACACCAGTGCCTTTTCTCCAGGATAAATTACTATGTTATTTTCAATGTGTGCAGCTACATCCATACCCGATGAACCAGGTGTCTCATACTTTGGAATTGATACAGAGTTTGATATTTTTTTAATTTTTATTTTTATCATTAATTAAAAATTTATCCACTATTTTTTTTGCTATTTTTGAAGCAATATAACTTTTTTTATTCTTAGGTAGATCTTCTATATTTCCATTTTTTTCTATAATTGAAACTTTATTATAATCAACATTAAAACCTATATCTTTTTTTGAAACATCATTCGCAATAATTATATCGCAATATTTATGGTTTAATTTACTAATAGAATTTTCAATTAACTTTTCTGTTTCAGCAGAAAAGCCAACAAGTATTTTAGGTCTTAATTTATTATTTTTTCCAAGATATTCCAAAATATCCTCGTTTTTTTCTAAGTCTAAACTTTCGAAACCTATTTTATCTTTTTTTATTTTTTGTTTACTTTTACTCCTAGGCTTAAAATCAGATACGGCGGCAGCACAAATAGCTATATCTACAGGCAAAAGTTTTTGTACAGCACTCATCATTTCTTCACCACTGTTTATTCTTTTTACGCTAATATCTTTTGAATAATTCAAGGAAGTAGGCCCAGCTACTAAAGTAGTTTTTACACCTAGTTTTGATAATGCTAAAGCTATTTCATATCCTTGCTTCCCACTCGACTCATTAGAAATATATCTAACTGGGTCAATATATTCTCGTGTAGGTCCAGTTGTGACCAATGCACTAATTTTTTTTTTTTTTACTAAATCTTTATTCTCAAAATATTCTTTTAGATTAGAAAAAATTTGACGCGGACTTGACATTTTTCCTTCTCCATATTCACCACAAGCCATCTCGCCATTTATTGGACCAATAAACTTATATCCATAGTCTAGTAAATTTTCTAAATTATTTTGTGTTGCTTTATGTAGCCACATCCTAACGTTCATTGCCGGAACCAAAATGACATCTTTATTAGAAGCAAGAATAACAGTAGTTGCTAGGTCTTCAGCTTTACCAGCGCTTAATTTTGCCATCATATTTGCTGTTGTAGGAAGAACTAGAATTATGTCAGCCCAACGAGATAAAGAAATATGGTCTATTTCTTTTTCATTGTTCACATCAAAAATATCTTCAAAAACTTTATTATTTGACAAAGATGTTATGGATAGTGGAGTGACAAACTCTTTCCCACTTTTTGTAAGTATTGTTTTTATTTCTGCTTCATTTTTGACTAACAATCTTACAAGATCCAGAGCTTTGTAGGCAGAGATTCCACCTCCTACTATTAATAAAATTTTTTTGTTTTGTACTGACATTTCGTCAATTAAAATACTAATAAAACAGCAATTACAATACTTAAAAAACTAATGATAATATTATTTCTCAAGTTTTTTAACTTTATCTGCTCAATTTCTAAACCCCTATTATTTTTTAAGCCTAAATTTAATTTACCTTCTGCCAGTAACTGTAAGGCATAACTCGCCTTATCCATAAAATTAGGAAAATCTGGTATTCTTTTTAAAATTTCAGAAGAGGTATTTATAGCTCTATCTATAGTAGCTCTAGGACTTTTTACACTTTTAATCCAATCTTCTAATACAGGTCTAGATATCTCCCAGATATTAGTTTCAGGGTAAAGTTTTCTTGCTACACCTTCTACAGTAACCATAGTCTTTTGTAGCAATAGAAGCGGTGTTTGTGTCGGCATATTAAATTTTTCTGTAATTTCAAAAAGTTGTGCTAATAAGTTTCCACCTGAAATATCTTTTATAGTTTGTCCAAAAATAGGCTCCCCAACAGATCTTAGTGCTTGTGCAAACTCTTCTTTAGAAGCATTTTGAGGAACTAGACCCGCTTCAAAATGAACTTCTGCAACTTTTACATAATCTCTTTGGATGAATCCGTATAAAATTTCTGCTAAATATTTTCTATTATTTTTATCTAATCTTCCCATAATTCCGAAATCGACAGGAATAATATTGCCATTTTTATCTACAAATAAATTTCCTTGATGCATATCTCCATGGAAAAAACCATCCCTTACTGCTTGTTTGAGAAAATGTTGAATTAAATCTTCTGAAAGTTTTTTTAAGTCTACGCCGGATTCTTTTAATAGTTCTTGTTCTCTTATTGAAATTCCATCGACTTTATCTAAAGCAAGAACTTTTCTAGAAGTATAGTTCCAATAAATTTTTGGAACATTAAATCCTGTGTCATTTTTTGTGTTTTCATACAACTCATTCGCAGCCGCAGCTTCAAATCTTAAATCCATTTCAATGTTAGTTATCTCCCTTAATAAATGGACAACTTCTACTAATTTAAGTCTCTTAGTCTTTGAAAATAGACTTTGTACAATGTAAGCAAACAACATTAACGCATCAAGTTCTTCATTAAATTGTTTTTCGATATCAGGTCTTAAAATTTTTATAGCAACCTCTTTTTGTTCTCCATCAATTTTAATTTTTGCTATATGTACTTGGGCAATAGAAGCAGCTGCTATAGGCTCACTTAACTCAATTATATTTTTATACAAACTTTCACCAATTTCTTTTTTTAAAATTTTCTTTGACTCGTAAAGCTCAAAAGGGGGAAGTTTGTCCTGCAACTTAATTAAATCATCAGCCAGGGTTTCTCCTATGATGTCAGGTCTTGTTGCTAAAAATTGACCTAGCTTAATAAAAGTAGTGCCCATACTTTCTAGTGCATCACATAGTTTTTCTCCAGGTGTTTTGGATCTATTTATTATTTTTTTAGTTGATCCAATTGAAAATAAATTAAAAAAAATTTTTATGGCAAAGGGTATGTCATAGATTTCATTAACTGTTTCAACAGCCCCTGAAGAGGCAAGCTTTCTAGCCATTCTGAATAATTGAAAAACACTTCTGAGCATATCTAGATTTTCCAACCAGAGTGTATAGCAGAAACACCATTAGACAAATTCCTAAATTCAACATTCGAAAACTTATTTTTTTTTAATAAATCAAGCAATTCATTTTGATTGTAAAATTTTTCAATACTTGTAACTAAATACTCATAAGGCTCTTCGCTACCCGCAACAATCTTTCCAATTAATGGAATTAATCTTGAATATTTTTGATATAACAAATTTAAGATTTCATTCTCAACTTTAGAAAATTCTAGGCAAAAAAAACGTCCACCAGGTTTTAATACTCGGTGTGCTTCTTTTAAACTCTGGTTAATGTCTGTAACATTTCTTATTCCGTAACTTATTGTATAAAAATCAAATGTATTTTCTGCAAAAGGTAATTTTTCTGCAGAATTTAAATACCACTTAATATTATCGAAATATTTTAATTTTTCTTTACCCGTCATAAACATTTCTTTATTAGGTTCAACACAGAAAAAAGTATTCTCTCTTTTTTTTTGAGAAATCATTTTAGCCAAATCACCAGTACCTGCAGCGACATCAATTATTTTATCTCCAGGCTGTGGATTCATCCAATTAATTAAGTTGCGCTTCCAGAGCCTATGAACACCTAAAGACATCAGATCATTCATTAAGTCATAATTTTTGTGAACTTTAGTAAATACGGAGTTGACTAGTTTAGTTTTATCTTGATTATAGATATTCATAATTAAATTATATGCCAGAATTACCAGAAGTAGAAGTTGTTAAAAAGTCACTAGAGACTAAACTTATAAATTTAACGATAAATAGAGTTAATATTAGCAATAATAAACTTAGATACAAAATAGACAGAAAACAATTTAACAAACTAAAAAGTCAAAAAATAACATCTATTCAAAGAAGATCTAAATATTTACTTATTAACTTAAATAAAAATTTTACTATTTTAGCTCATCTTGGCATGACAGGAAAATTCTTTATTATTGACAATAACAAAAAGTATAAAACAAGTTTTTATTACTCATTAAAAAAAGAGGATATAAAACACGATCATTTGACCTTTTTTTTTAATAAAAAAATTAAACTTATTTATAATGATGTAAGAAAATTTGGTTTTATTAAAATATATCCTAGTAAAGATGTTTTGAACTGTAAACATCTTGCGTCTTTAGGCCCAGAGCCCTTATCAAACAATTTTAACTTAAGTTATTTTAAAAAAAATACCCTTAATAAAAAAACAAACATTAAAGGATTATTAATGGATCAAAAATTTGTCTCTGGATTAGGAAATATATATTGTAATGAAGTATTATTTTTATGTAAAATTAGTCCAACCAGGAGTGTTAAAGATATCAATCAAAAAGAAACAAAAAACATTATAAAATTTATAAAAAAAATTTTAAAAGAAGCAATAAAGCTCGGCGGCTCTTCTATAAAAAATTTCTCTAATACAGGAGGTCAAGTTGGAAATTTTCAGCAAAAATTTAATGTTTATGGCAGAGAAAAAACAAGGTGTAGTAGGCTCAAATGTTTAGGATCTATAAAAAAAGTATATACATCTAATCGTTCGTCATTTTTCTGTCCAAAATGTCAAAAATAATTGAAGTTGACCCTTATGTTCTAAGGAGATATACACGTTGAAAATATGCCAAATACAGCCTCTGCAATAAGAAGAGTTAGAAGAGTAATAAAACAAACGGCCGTTAATCGGCTTAGAAAAAGCAAGTATAGAGCTGCTGTTAAAAAAATGGAAGATTTAATAAAAAAAGAGGAAAAAGATAAAATAAAAACTTATTTTCCTTCGTTCCAATCTATTTTGATGAAAGCAACAAAATCTGGCACTATAAATAAGAAGACAGCCTCAAGAAAAATTTCAAAAATTTCAAAAAAAATTTCTAAATAAACTTTTTAATTGTAACAATTCTTAGTTGAACAACCTTACAGGTAGTTAAGTTTTTGTTTCAGCTACATTTAGAGAGAAAAATTCTACATCTAGTTAATAAAGTTTAAAGATGTAAGAAAATAATAATTTTTAATAATAGAATAGTTTTTGTAAATACAACCTAAAGGAAATTATTTTTACTTATAAAAAAATATTCCTTGCAAAATCATTTATTAAAAATTAGAAGAGCCATTCAGTAATTTTTACATGGAAAAAAAATCTATAAAAAATCAAGAAATTTTCTCAAACGAAGAAGAAAAAACATTAGTATGGGAAAATGTACAAAGTTCTTTTGAAAAAATTTTTGGAGCTGAGGTCTATTCTAGTTGGTTAAAAAATATTTCTTTACTAAAAGAGTATAATGACCACCTTGTTTTAGGTGTGCCAACTCGTTTTTTTAGGGATTGGATTGTTTCCAGGTATTTAGATAAAATACTTTCTCAATTAAAAACATTTAAGAATAGCATTAATAGAGTAGAATTTAAAATTTCAGAAGAACATAAAACTAATAACGTCGATCCACTTAAAATAAATGATTTTAACAAAGTTGCAGAAATTAAAGACTCAATACTAAATTATAATAGGCTTAACCCAAATTTAAACTTTGATAATTTTGTTTCTGGTTCAAGCAATGAAATAGCATTATCCTCTTCAAAAAAAGTTTGTGAACAAATTTCAAGGTATAATCCTCTTTATATCTACGGTGGTGTTGGACTGGGAAAAACTCATTTACTTAATGCTATAGGTCTCGAGCTAGAAAAAAAAACTAACGTGATGTTTATTTCTGCAGAGAGATTTATGTATCACTTTATTAAATCAATTAAAAAAAATGATATGGTTAATTTTAAAGATTTTTTTAGAAAATCTTCAGTTTTTATAATTGATGATATTCAATTTATACGAGGCAAAGAAGGTTTACAGGAAGAATTTTTTCACACATTTGATAGCCTGATAGATAAGAGCTCACAAATAATTATTTCGGCAGACCGCGCGCCTATGAAGCTAGATAGAGTTCAAGAAAGAATTAAATCAAGATTGGCAGGGGGGCTAGTTGTTGACATAGATTCACCCGATTTAGATTTAAAAATAAAAATTATAAAAAAACGCCTAGAAGACATTCAAAATCAGTTCAAAGAAGGAAGCAATATTAGTGAGGAAGTTATAAATTTTATAGCCACAGAAAGTAAGACTAGCATAAGAGAATTAATTGGTATTTTAAATAGAGTAATAACATTTAGCAAAATACACAAAAAAATACTTAACATTAGTGACTGCAAAAACATACTTAAAGATATTTTTAACCAAGCGAAAATCATTACAGTAGATAAAATACAAAATACTGTTTCAAATTTTTTTAATATCCCGTTAGCGGAAATGTTGTCTCAAAGAAGATCCAGACCATTAGCTAGGCCCAGACAAATTGCAATGTACTTAGCAAAAAAAATGACAACTAGATCTTTACCTGAAATAGGAAGACGTTTCGCTAATAGAGATCATACAACAGTTATCCATGCTGTTAAAACAATCACAAGACTTTCAGAAAAAGATGATGAAATGAAAAAAAATATTGACCAACTACGTATTTTATTATTAGAAGAATAAAGTGAATGCAATTTGTAATTAAAAGAGACTCTTTATTAAAATCACTTGCACTGGCGCAGGGTGTGATAGAAAAAAAAAATACACTTCCAATTCTATCAAATGTTTTATTAGATGTAAAAAATGGTAAATTATCGATAGTTGCTACAGATTTAGATTTAGTATTTTATGATGAGATTAGTGAAATCAAAATTCAAAAAGACGGTTCCACTACAACTTCCGCAACTATTTTGTATGACATACTAAGAAAAATATCAGGTAATTCAGAAATAAAATTTGATCTAAAAAGTGAAAATAAATTAAGTTTAATAACTGATAATTCTGACTTTAATTTATTGTGTTTGCCAACTGATAATTTTCCAAATTTTACTGAAGATTTCGAGAATAATGAAATTTCATTTAATAAGTCTAAGTTTCTAACGCTTTTAAATAAAACTAAAATTTCAATTTCGAATGATGATACAAGGCACTACCTAAATGGAATATATCTTCATACGACAGAATCTCAAAACAGAACATATTTAACAGGAGTTGCCACTGATAGCCA
>Ga0307986_10003471_pt1 | contig 10964 bp, 9 predicted proteins | sample EllFjometageno82_FD_203170 | JGI IMG/M metagenome (GOLD analysis project Ga0307986, IMG submission 203170) | Marine microbial communities from Ellis Fjord, Antarctic Ocean - #82 | ecosystem: Environmental > Aquatic > Marine > Unclassified | place: Southern Ocean | collected 2014-10-09
AATAGCAAAAGCTTTACTGGTTTACGAGACCTTAACAGGCGATGAAATTAGAGATCTAATGTTAAAAAATATACAACCTAAAAAATTAAATGAGTCCTACGACGATCAGAATAAAGAAGAATCTTCTGCTTTAGATTCTTTAGGTCTTAAACCTAAACTCGTACATTAAAAAAATTACATGAGAAAATATTACACCCGCGCGTGTAATTTTCATTATGGTACGAACGCAAAAAAACTTATAAAAAAAAAATTAGCATTATCTCTTTGTGGGAAAAAAAACATAGCTTTTGAAAGTATTGAAATTTTATCAAGAGAAAGGAAAGTGAAATTAATTAGTATTAAAAATATTAAAAAATTACCTAAGAAAATTAAAAAAACTGTACTAGCAGACCTAAAGAAAATTATTGCTAAGAGAAAAAATTTAAATAAATATATAAATATTTCAGAACCATTAATTATGGGTGTATTAAATTTAACACCAGATAGTTTTTCTGATGGTGGATTGTACAATCAACCTAAAAAAGCCTTTATGCACATACATAATATGATTTGTAAAGGAGCAGATATTATTGATGTCGGAGGTGAGTCTACGAGGCCAGGTTCTAAAAATATCTTTCATAAAGATGAATGGAAAAGGTTAGAAAAAGTTTTGTATAGTTTTAAAAAAAAATTTCCTAAAATATTTCTTTCTGTTGACACCAGAAAATCTGAAGTAATGATAAAAGCAATTAAATATAAATCTGATTTAATAAATGATGTATCTGGGTTTAATTATGACCAAAAAGCCATAGAAAAAATTAAAAATTTTAACGTTTGGAAAGTTTTGCACCATATGCAAGGAAACCCTAGTAATATGCAAATCAAACCAAATTATAAAAATGTATTATTAGATGTTTATGATTTTTTTGAAAAAAAAATAAACATTGATTTTAAGAAGTTTAAATATAAAAAATTTATTATTGATCCAGGAATAGGTTTTGGAAAAAATTTGAAACATAATTTGATTCTTATGAGTAATATCTCATTATTTCATTCATTGGGATTTCCTTTGTTAATTGGCACTTCTAGAAAACGATTTATCAAAGAAATTTCAAATAAATACGACAGCAAAGAAAGAATTGGCGGAACGCTAGCTTCTGTTTTATACACTTTACAGCAAGGTGTACAAATATTTAGAGTGCATAATGTTAACGAAGTAAAACAAGCTATATTAGTTTTTAAAAAAATAATTTCGATAAAATGAAAAAAAAATATTTTGGCACAGACGGCATAAGAGGCACTGTCAATCAGGGTAATATTAATGGTGAAAAATTTTTTAAATTTGGACTTGCAGCTGGTACATATTTTACCAATCAAAAAAAAACTAAACAAATTGCAATTATTGCAAAAGATACTAGATTATCGGGCTATACACTCGAGCCAGCATTAGTATCTGGTCTTGCTTCAGCTGGAATGCACATTTATACACTTGGTCCATTACCAACAAATGGCTTAGCAATGTTAACAAAAAAAATGAAGGCTAATATGGGTATTATGATTACAGCCTCTCACAATCCATTCAATGATAATGGTTTAAAGTTATTTGGTCCAGATGGACTTAAATTATCTGATAAAATAGAAAAGAGAATAGAAAATTTAATTGACTCAAATACATCAAAGCATCTTTTAAACCCAAAATTTTTAGGACGAGTTAAACGATTAGAGACTGCAAATGATGACTATATTAAAATACTAAAGAAAAATTTTCCTAAAAATTTCTCTTTAAAAAAATTGAAAATCGTAATTGATTGTGCAAATGGAGCAAGCTATAAAGCTGGCACAAAGTTGTTTACATCTTTAGGAGCCAAAGTAATCAGCATTGGAGTTAAGCCCAATGGTTTTAATATTAATAAAAAATGTGGGTCCACATACCCAAATAAAATTCAAGCAATAGTTAAAAAAAATAAAGCTCACTTAGGCATAGCGTTAGATGGAGACGCAGATAGAATAATTTTATGTGATGAAAAAGGAAGAATTATAGATGGAGATCAAATTTTGGCAATGTTAGCGAAAAGATGGAAAGAAAAAAAACTTTTAAAAGGAGGAGTAGTTGGAACTCTTATGTCAAATTATGGTTTAGAGCAGTTTTTTAAATCTCAAAAAATAAATTTTATTAGAGCTAATGTTGGAGATCGTTATGTTAAAGAAAAAATGAAAAAACACAAATATAATTTAGGTGGAGAACAGTCTGGGCATATTATTTTAGGAAAATTTGCTACCACAGGAGACGGCTTGTTAGTGGCCTTAGAAATATTGTTTTCATTAAGAAAGAATAAAAAAGCAAGTGCACTTTTTAACACATTTAAACTGGTCCCTCAAATTTTAGAAAATATTACAGTTAAAAATAAAAATATTATAAATCAAAGAAAAACCAAAACAGCTATAAGCATTGCAAATAAAATTATTAAAAATCAAGGAAGACTTCTAGTAAGAAATTCAGGGACAGAACCAAAAATTAGAATAATGGGTGAGTCATATAATAAAAATTTACTAAAAAAATGTATCTTACTAATCAAGAGAACTATTCGATAATTTGGAACCTAGATCAAAAATATTAATTATAGCAGGTTCAGACTCGTCTGGTGGAGCTGGCATACAGGCAGATATAAAGACAATAACATCGCTAGGTTCTTATGCAATGACAGCTATAACGGCTGTTACCTCACAGAATACAACAGGAGTTAAATCAATAGTAGGTATTGAACCAAAAGAAATATCTAAGCAAATTTTATTTACTTGCAGAGACATAAAACCGGATGCAATTAAAATTGGCATGCTTCATTCTGAAGGTGTTATTAAATCAGTAATTAATGCATTAAAATTAATCACAGTTTCTAAGATTGTTTTAGACCCAGTGATGGTTGCAAAAGGAGGAGCCAGATTAATCGACAAAAAAGCAATTAATCTTTTAAAAAAAAAATTAATAAAAAATGTTTCTTTAATTACACCAAATATTCCAGAAGCAGAAATTTTAACTGATTTAAAAATTAAAAACACACAAGATATGATTCAGGCAGCACAAGTTTTATTATCAATGGGTGCTAAAAATGTACTTATAAAAGGAGGTCATCTTAAAACTAAAATTGTTAAAGATATTTTCGTAAATAAACGTGAAATTAATTTTTTTTCAAATAAAAAACTAAAAACCAAGAACACACATGGTACCGGTTGTACGTTATCTAGTGCTATTACTACATTTTTCTCATGTGGAAAACTATTAAACAAATCCTGTGACCTTGGAATTAAATATGTTAACCAGTCAATAAGATCTAACCCTAACTTTGGTAAAGGTCATGGTCCTATTAACCATTTAAACTCGATAACTATTAGTAAAAAATTTAGATAATGAAAAATATTGTTGTAGTGGGATCTCAGTGGGGGGACGAAGGAAAAGGAAAGATTGTTGATTGGCTATCTAGCAAAGCAGATGTTGTTGTAAGATTTCAAGGAGGTCATAACGCCGGACATACTTTAGTTATTGATGGAAAAGTTTTCAAACTAAGATTGTTACCATCGGGTATAGTTAGAAAAGGAAAAATTTCCATATTAGGCAATGGCGTTGTTATTGATCCTTGGGCTTTATTAGATGAAATAAAAAATATAAAAAAACAAGGCGTAGATGTAACTGTAGATAATTTTATGATTTCAGAATCTGCTTCTCTTATCTTGCCCTTTCACAAAGAGATGGATGAAATCAGAGAAGATACTGCTGGAAAAGAAAAAATTGGAACAACACGAAGAGGTATTGGACCATGTTACGAGGATAAAGTTGGCAGACGTTCTATTCGTGTAATGGATCTAAGATCTGAAAGTAATTTAGATGCTCGCTTGGAAAATGTTCTTCTTCACCACAACGCTATTAGAAAAGGTCTTAAAAAAAAAGTTTATAAAAAAAAAATTTTAAAAGAATCGTTGTTAAAAATAGCTCCAGAAATATTAAAGTTTGCTCAGCCTGTATGGCTTAAACTAGACGAATACAAGAAGAAGAGAAAAAAAATATTATTTGAAGGTGCGCAGGGTATTCTGCTAGATGTTGATCATGGGACTTATCCTTTTGTGACTTCATCAAATACTGTTCCAGCAATGGCAGCAACAGGTACAGGTTGTGGTCCAGATACTATTAATTATGTTTTAGGAATTACTAAAGCATACACGACAAGAGTCGGCAGCGGTCCTTTTCCAACAGAATTAGGAGATAAAATTGGCGAAACCTTAGGAATAAAAGGAAAAGAGTTCGGAACTGTAACAGCTAGAAAAAGAAGGTGCGGTTGGTTCGATGGTGTATTGGTTCGACAAACCATCAAAGTTGCAGGGATTAATGGCATAGCGCTAACAAAATTAGATGTATTAGATGAATTAGATGAAATCAAAATTTGCGTTGAATATGAACTTAACGGTAAAAAAATAGACTATTTGCCAGCTGCATCTGAAGACCAGTTCAATATTAAGCCTATTTATAAAACATACCCAGGATGGAAAACATCAACTCAAGGTGTGAGAAACATGGAAGAACTTCCAGAGAAAGCAAAAAATTATATTAATGCTTTAGAAGATTTTATAGGTGCTAAAATTTCAAGCATATCGACAAGCCCAGAAAGAGAAGATACTATTTTAATTGAAGATCCTTTTGATACTTTATAAGCAATTAGTTTAATAATATTTCTAATTAAAACTTAATTTGCTTGTAGAAGTTTTTTTGAATTATTAGAGTTTAACATTGATGTTTGTAGTTTTTCAAAAGCTTTAGTTTCTATTTGCCTTATTCTCTCTCTAGAAATCTTATATTTTTTACTAAGCTCTTCTAAAGTTTTAGGATTTTCACTCAGTCTTCTATTTTCAATTATTTCTTTTTCTCTTTCATTTAAAACTTTAATTGCTTCTTTTAATAATTTTTTTTTGTCATCGTACTCTTGTTTTTGTGAGACAACAAGTTCCTGGTCCAAACTATCGTCAACTAGCCAGTCCTGCCATTCATCTTTTTCACCAGCTTTAATCGGATCGTTAAGTGATTTTTCATGTCCCATTAATCTACGATTCATATTAATTACCTCACGAGAATTAACATCTAATCTTTTAGATATTTCCTCTACATGTTCATCTTTTAAATCACCCTCTTGATATGGAGCAATTTGATTTTTAAGTTTTTTTAAATTAAAAAAAAGTTTTTTTTGAGCAGTTGTTGTTCCCATTTTTACTAAGCTCCAAGATCTTAGCACATATTCTTGTATAGCTGCTTTTATCCACCAGATTGCATATGTTGTTAATCTAAAGCCTTTATCTGGATCAAATTTTTTAACAGCTTGCATCAGTCCAATATTGCCTTCAGATATTAATTCGTTAACAGGTAACCCGTATCCACGATAACCCATAGCAATTTTAGCAACTAATCTTAAATGGCTAGTCACTAGCTTATGAGCTGCCTTTACATTTCCGCTTTCTCTCCAATTTTTAGCTAACAGATACTCTTCTTTTGCATCAAGCATTGGAAACTTCTTAATTTGAGCTAAATAAATTGATAGGCCTTCACCCGTAGGAGAGTTAAAATTAGTGATGTGCGATTTATTATTCATTATAAATATGTATTATAGAATAATCTGATTAAAATTGTTTAGTTTATAAGGGCTAATAAAGTATTCTTGAATTTATTGTACTCTCTTAGAGAGGTTTTCATTCTGACGTTTTTTAATTAGTTCCATTTTTTTGAATTTTGCCATTTCTTTGTCTTTTTTTCTTATATTTTTACTCACAAGGTACTCGTCAAAACACTTCAAGCCTCTTTTTCTTTGATCTTTGGGGCCTTGATTATCACTTGCACTAAATCTGTTACCATCATCGCTTGTATTTGCTTCCCAATTAACCATCCCATCCACAACTTCATTTCCTTGGTGAATTATCTGGTTTTTTTTAGCCTTAGCTTCTGCATCGCTTCCATTAAAAATCCTTCCATCTTTATCGTGTCTGAATCCTCTAAAAGTGACATCTTTGTTATCGTATAAATTTTCTATTTGTTTCAGCGTAGATTTTTTTTGTTTATCGTAGTAATTTTTCATTAATTCTGTATTAGCCCATTTTAGAGCTGAATAAAATTCTTCATCTGTTAATTCAGTAAAATTTGTACAAATTAAATCTGAATTAAGATGTTTTCTTTCATAAAAATCCTCTGCAGGGTTATTTTTATCAAGAGAGCCCATTTCAATAGCATCATAATACAAAGGAGAACCAGGGTAAGGGGTAACAGGACGAATTGTTCTTTTTTGCGCAAAATCGTCATATTTTATTAAAAAATCAACAGCTTTTTTTAATGTTTCTCTGTTATCGCCTTTATTTCCAAAAATGAAATTAAGTCCAGGGCTTATACCTACTTTGAGAGTATCCTCAATACCTTGAATAATCATTTCTGGTCTTAAACCTTTTTTCATATTATTTAAAACATTTTGGTCCATGCTTTCGATACCATAGTTAATAAATTCACAACCCGCATCTTTCATTAGTTGCAGCAATTCTTCGCTACAATAATTAAGCCTACCATTACAAGCCCAACTTATCGGCAAATCTCTTTTTAAAAATTCTTTACATACATTTTCCGTATGTTCAACAGACGACATCAAAAGATCGTCTTGGAAAGCAATATAATTTATTCCATATTCTCTATACAGCAACTCAACTTCATCTAGAAGATTTTTAGGTGATCTCATTCTGTACCCTGGGTCCATTCTGTAACAAAAAGTACATTTAAAAGAGCAACCACGTGCTGACATTAAAGGAAAGGTAAAATCAGTTGGTCCAATTTTAGGATATTTCATCATTCTATAATAATCCATTGGAAATAATTCATAAGGTATTTGCGGAAGTGAGTCTAAGTCATGCACAAGAGGAGCTCTTAAGGTTTTTTTTAATTTTCCATTTTCCAACCAAGCAATACCAGGAACATCCTCCATAGAAGATTTATTTTCAAGAGCTTCCATTAGTTTAGAAATTGTAATCTCACCCTCTCCCATACAAACTAGATCTGCACCTGTTTTTTTTAAAAAAAATTCTGGTTCTGGTGTAGGACCGTAGCCACCCATAATATAAAAAGGTCTTTGCTTTGAAGCATTTATTGCTTTTGAGAGGCCTTTAACTTTATTATACTGGTAGTAACCTGCTATAATGCTCAAAACTACTACATCAAATTTATTATTATCCAAATAAACTCTAAGATCATCATCCGGCCAATGATTCTTGTCTTGGCTCCAAATCGTAATTTCATGACCGTCTCTTTTTAAAACTCCAGCTAATGCGCCAAATCCCATCGGAAAAGAATGGTCATAAGATCCGTTATCATAAACAACAAATAGAACTTTTTGGGACATTGCGAAAATATATATCAAATTGTTTACTAGTCAAGAGTATTATTAACCACTTAAGGGTACTTTTAAGCATTATGAGCTTAGGCTATTTAACAGGCTTAAAATTTTTTCAAAATCTTTGGGAATTTTAGACTTAAACTCTATTTTTTTCTTACTACTAGGATGAATAAAACCTAAATCTTTAGCATGCAGAGCTTGTCTATTTAATATTTTTAACTTACTTTCAAAATCTTTATTAATTTTTTTAAACTTTAATTTTTTTTTTCCATATTGTTGATCACCAAGTAAGGAGTTCCCTTTGTATGCCATGTGAACTCTAATTTGATGAGTTCTTCCTGTTTCTAATCTGCACTCTATAAAACTTATTTTAGGAATATCTTTTATGTTAAAGACTTTTAATGTTTTGTAGTTTGTTACAGAATTTTTTCCTGATATTTCAGTCACACTCATTAATTGACGATTTTTTTTACTTCTACCAATTAAAGTTTCAATTTTTCCATTTAAAGGTCGCAAAACTCCCCAAGCTAATGCTTGATAGGTTCGTTGTATTGTATGATCGCTAAATTGTTTTCCTAAATTAGAATGTGATTTATTATTTTTAGCTACTACTAAGAGACCACTTGTTTCTTTATCAATTCTATGAACTATGCCGGGTCTAGTAATCCCATTAATATTTGATAAATTTTTCTTATATTTATAAATCAATGCATTAACTAAAGTTTTTTTATAGTTACCTGCACCTGGATGGACGACCATGCCTGCTGGCTTATTTATTATTAAAATATCCTCATCCTCATAAACAATATCTAATTTAATTTTTGCTGGTAAAATTTTTACTTCACTTCTAGGCAACAAATTTATTTTAACAACATCATTATTCTTTAATTTCTTTGATGGCGATACTTCAATAGAATCATTTATTCTAACTTGTTTGAGTTCTATAATTTTTTTCAGATTAGATCTAGTCAAGGAGGATATTTTTTTTGCAAGAATTACATCAAGTCGTGATCCAATATCTTTTTCTTCAATAGAGAATATTTTTGAGTTATTAGACATTTAAATGTAGATTACCATTATGTGTGTACAAAACTCAACCCAAAGAACTAAAGATATAACTTCTTAAGAAATTACATTTTTAAAAATAAAAATAAATAGGGCCTTCAATAGATCTAACTTTACACTTAGAATTACACAGGTGTAACTGCAAAAACTTATTATTAATCAGCAACTACGCCTATAAAATTCTATAAATTTTAAAATGAAACTTAAGTTATTATCCTATATAAATTTATTATGCGGGATTAGCTTCAACTGGATAGAGCGCTCGTCTTCGGAACGAGAGGTTAAAGGTTCAAATCCTTTATCCCGCATAAAATATACTTAAGACAAGAAAGAATTAGGGTGATTTATAAAAATTTCTTTTTTTTAAAATAAAATTTTCTAAAGTTTTCATTACATATTTTATGTCGACAACTGTAAAGCTGTTGTTCCTGAGTTAAGAGCAACTACATACTTTGCACCAGTAAAAAAAGAAATTTTTTTTTCAAACAAATCTACTATTTTGCTACCGGTAGAGATCAAATTATCGGTCAAACATCTATTTATTATTTTTTTTGCCTCTGGTAAGTTTATTTCAGGTGAGTGATTTTAAATTTTTTTCATGATTTATTTTTTAAAAATTAAACAATGCAATTATCAAGCTTATTATATCAAGTAGTTTATGGATAGCTTAGGACTATTATAATATCCAATCTTTTAATTTTTTTTTATTTTCTCTAATAAATTTAGGATAATTTTCATCTATTTCAATTTTTTTTAACTTAAATCCTCTACCAAAAATGTCTTCATTGTTTGCAATTTTTGTTTTTATTTTTTCTTCATCTACAAATTCATCTTTATTAAACTCGCTGTGGGAATAAGATTTAATTTTAAGAGCTATATCAGACGGTTTGTGCAAAAAAGAAAAATGCCAACCGCCATTTATTATCTGTTGCTTTGTTTTATCAATTCTCCAGAACGGATAATCTTTAAATTTTAAATCTCTTAATTTTTGAGGAATAGGTAAATTTTTTTTTAATGTAATTTTAGAGCCAATCCAATTGCTTTCATTTAAATTTTGCAGGTTAAGTTTATACATAAACATTTTTTGAGAAAAAGCAGTGAATTTAGTTCTAGTTTTAATTTGATTTAATTTACTTAGGTCAGGTATTTCATCTGAGTCTGATAAAATAATTAAATCGTTATCATGTGCTGTAATTAACCCCTCAGAGAGAGTATTTCTTTGATGTTGTTCGACAATAGATTCCCCACCTTTATGATCCTTAAAATCAATTTTTTTATCAAAATCTGCAACGATGTATTTTATTTTATGTTTAAATTTACTAAAATTATTAATATCAAAGTTAAGTTTTTTTGTATTACCCTGATGCGTTTTTGTTGATTCTGAAATTATAAAATAATCTACTTTCTCATTAAGTATATTAAGCCTCAAGTCTAATACATGATCTTCGTTAAAATATTGAAAACAATCATATATCGCCATCTATTTTTTTGTAAAAGTAGTTAAACCAATTTTTTTATTTTTAATATTAGAAGATGAACAGTGTAAGCTAGTTCTATCAAAAATTAAAAGGTCTCCTAGATTCCACTTGTAAACAAACTCTACTTCCATTCCTTTTAAATTCTCAATATCTTCATGTTTTAAATATTTTTCATGATCAGATTTATTAAATGATTTATCTGAAAATAATTTTAAATGTTCGTTTGATCTTACATTTTTTCCTTTTTTAAAATTTTCCGGGTTATTTTCAGCCAACTCATTTTTGTCTTTTGTAAAATTTGTTGAAACTCCGTAATATCTGTTCTTAAAGATTACTGTTTCACCAAATTCTGACAACGGTATTAAAGTTTGTTTATAAATTAAATCCTTCAAATTAAATCCAGCATCTACATGTAATTTTAAAGGATTACGACTTTCTTGAAAAAGACCAAAACATTCCTTACCATCATCGGTTGTTAAATTGTCCATTCTAAAATCACCTATTAAAGACTGAAGTCTCGATTTAAGTAATATTTCTAACTTTTTCCCAAATCCATCTAGCCATCTTTTTTTAATTACTTTTTGTTTTAAATTGTTAACAGCAATGGGAAGTTCCTCGTATAGTCTCAAAAATTGATTAGCTTCTTCAGCATTAATAAAGTTTTTTATTACCCTAGGAGAGCTTTCTAAACTTTTTATTCTGTCTAATTCGTTATGCATATTTATTCTCCAATATTTATTAGTGTCCCTCTTACTTTTGCACCATAATAAGCTAGGTAAAAAATAAATACACTAAGAGAGAAATAAATGAAAGAGATCAGGACACTTTTAACGATTTGAAAATTATTTATAGCATTGTTTATCAATATATTTCTCATTTCTTCAAAAATATGAACAAGAGGTAGCGCTTTAGCTATTAACTGAAGAGAGTTTGGTAATATTTCTATTGGATAATAAATACACCCTAAAGGAGCTAAAAAAAATAGACTAGCCCAAGCAATATTCTCAAAAGATGGTCCAAATCTTAAAAGACCAGC
>Ga0307986_10003473_pt1 | contig 10957 bp, 9 predicted proteins | sample EllFjometageno82_FD_203170 | JGI IMG/M metagenome (GOLD analysis project Ga0307986, IMG submission 203170) | Marine microbial communities from Ellis Fjord, Antarctic Ocean - #82 | ecosystem: Environmental > Aquatic > Marine > Unclassified | place: Southern Ocean | collected 2014-10-09
AATGTCTCCAATGTATTGGAATTTTTTTCTATTAATTTTTTTTTCAGAAGGAAAAGATAAAATGTCTGTTGATTTATTTTTATTTCTAAATTTTTTATTTAATTTTTTAATGTTTTTATTATTTGATAATAAGATTGTTAAACTTATTTTTTTTTTAATAAATCTATATTTTTTAGGAAAAACCTTCACCAAAGAGTTAAAAAAGAGATGAGGCTTTTTAATTTTTTTGCTCCAAAGATTATTCTCAGAAACTACATCAATGCTAATCATTTTCTTGATCTGAATACGCTTTTACAATCTTGGAGACTAAGGGATGTCTAACTACGTCAGAATGATCAAAATCTATAACCGATATTTCATTTAAGTGTCCTAGTAACTTTTTAGATCTATTTAATCCAGACATATTCTTGTGGGGTAAATCAATTTGGGATGGATCACCATTTATAACTATTTTCGAATTTTCTCCAATACGTGTTAGAAACATTTTAATCTGTGTATCTGTTGCATTTTGTGCCTCATCTAAAATTGCAAAAGAGTTTTTTAAAGTTCTACCCCTCATAAATGCCAGAGGTGCTATTTCAATATCCCCAACCTCAATCATTTTTTGAATTTTTTCAAAGTCAAAAAGATCATATAAAGAATCGTATAAAGGCCTTAGATATGGGTCTACCTTTTCCTTCATATCTCCAGGCAAAAAACCTAGTCTTTCACCAGCCTCCACTGCGGGTCTTGATAAAATAATTCTTTCGATCTTCTTATCGAGTAACAAGGTCAAGCCAACTGCAACAGCTAAAAACGTTTTACCAGTTCCAGCAGGACCTGCTGATATAACAATATCACTTTGTCTTAAAGCTCTGACATATTCTTTTTGTTTTTCTGATCTTGGAATAACTGATTTTTTTGGAGTTTTAATTATGTCAGAAATATTATTATTTTTTACTTTTTCTTTGATCATAAATTTATCTATTGAAGAGATTATATCTTTTTTTTCTACACTACCATTGTTTATAAACTGGTTAGCTAAAAATTGAATGGCATTTTTTACGATTTCATTTTGTTCTGGTGTTGATTTTATCAAAATAGAATTACCTCTGGAATATAGATTTGTATTAGTGATTTTTTCTAGTTCTTTTAGATTTTGATTAAATTCTCCAACTACACCCATTAATAAATCGTTATCTTGAAATATAACACTCAAAGAATTATTATCAGAATAAACAAATTTTAGAGTAGAATTAATTTTTTTTGAAGTTACGTTATTCAACTTTTAGGCTACCTTCTGTTTATAACTTTCTTTCAATTTACCAAACAAACTGTTTTGATTGCTACTAGTTATTTCAACCTGTGCAATTTTTCCGATGTTCTCTAGTTCGCCATCAAAAATTACTGACGTCATATATTCCGTTCTACCAAATAATTTAATTCCATCTTTCATTCTATTTTCAACTAAAACATTGACAACTTTTCCCTCTAAAGATTTATTTTTTTCTATTTGGTTGTTAAATAATTTTTTTTGGATTATTTCCAACCTTTCTTTAGATTTTTTTTTATCAACTAAATCAAGATCAGCAGCTATAGTCCCTGGTCTTGGGCTGAAAACAAATGAATATGAATTAATAAATTTTACTTTATTGATCAATTCCATTGTGTTTTTAAAATCATCATCGTTTTCTTCTGGATATCCAATAATAAAATCACTTGAAAACTCTACATTGGGGTTAATTTTTTTTAACTTTTCATAAATTATTAAATATTCTTCAATAGTATGTTTTCTATTCATTAATTTTAAGATTTTATTAGATCCACTCTGTACTGGTAGGTGTACTAGGGGCATCAATTTAGTTGATTTTTTATAAACATTTATCAAATCATCGGTCATGTCTTTAGGGTGAGATGTTGTATACCTAACTCTCTCCAACTCATTAAAGTTTTCTAGCTCTAATAATAAATCTGATAATCTAAACTCTTTATTTTGATTTTTATAACTATAGGCGTTAACATTTTGCCCTAAAAGAATAATTTCCTTAGCTCCACTTTGGACTATCTCTTTAGCTTCATTTATGATTTGATCAAATGGTCTCGAATATTCTGGCCCGCGTGTATAAGGTACAACACAAAAGTGACAAAATTTATCACATCCCTCTTGGATTGTTAAAAATGAAGATATCTTACTATCTTTATTTTTAATTTTACTTAAATAATTAAATTTGGAGATTGTATCAAATTCAGTTTCTTCCTCTTTTTTTTTATTAATTGAATGATTTAGTATCGCATCATTAATTTTATGGTATGACTGCGGCCCAATCACTATATCGATGTAAGGTTCTCGTTTTAACATCTCTTGATTTTCTGCCTGAGCAACACATCCTGCTACAATTACAATTGGTTTTCTTTTAAATCTAAAAATTTTTTTTACTCTCCCTATCTCATGGTAAACTTTTTCTTTTGCTTTATCTCTAATATGGCATGTGTTTAAAAGATAGCAGTTTGCGTCTTCATACTTGTCTGTTTTTTCAAAGCCTATTTTTTTAACTGTATCAAATATTCGATTTGAATCATATTCATTCATTTGACAGCCAAAAGTTTTTATAAAAATTTTTTTTAACATTAAATTAGGATTTCTTTTTAACACCATACAGTTCTAATTTATGATCAACCAAGCGATAACCATATTTATCTGCAATCTTTTCTTGTAACTTTTCAATTTCATCATCAACAAATTCTATAATCTCTCCTGATTTTACATCAATCAAATGATCATGATGACCCTCATTTAATTCCTCATATCGTGCTTTTCCTCCTTTGAATTCATGTTTGGTTAAAATTCCAAACTCCTCAAAAAGTTTTACTGTTCTGTAAACTGTTGCAATACTTATTTTTGTGTCAATTTTTGAAACTCTATTATAAAGCTCGTCCACATCTGGGTGGTCATTAGATTCTGACATAATTTTAGCAATAATTCTTCTTTGATCTGTGAGTTTAACCCCTTTAGCTAGACACTTCTGTTCAATATTTTCTGACATATCTAATTTTAACTTAAATAAATAGGATTAATCAAATTCTTTTTAATTTTATATTTCTTACACAACTGCGGCACATCTACATATTTAATAGCCTCTGATTCTTTAAAATCCTCAAAACTAAAGCAATAGTAGTCAATTTTTTTGGTTAAAAACAAAGCTTTAACTGTCGATAGAGAGTTTCTAATGCCCGCAAAACTACCCGGTCCTCTATTAACGTAAATAGCACTTATTTCATCTAAAGAGATTTTATTATTCTTTAAAAACTCATCAATTAAAATAATCAATTTTTCAAAATTGATTTTACTATTTTCATGACTAGAAGTATAAATATTTTTACTAACAATGAACGTTAAAAAAATTTTATCTCTAACAGCATCTACTATTAAGTTATTCATTATAATATTATTATTTAGTACCAATTCTAAAGCAGAAGGAAATAATATCAAATACTATTCTGAAGATATGGGTATTCTTGCATTAATGTATCATAGGTTTGATGAGAGTAAATATCCTTCAACTAATATCCAAATGGATGTTTTTAAACAACAAATCAAAATAATCAGGAATTCCAAATACAACTTTTATGATCCTAAAGATTTAGAAAAATTTTTTCATATCGCAAAATTAGAGAAAAAAATACTTATTACTATAGATGATGCATTCTCCTCATTTTATGAAGTTGCCTGGCCTTATTTAAAAGAAGAAAAGATTCCATTTATCCTTTTTGTTTCAACGGAAGCTATTGGGAAAAGTGGGTATATGACCTGGGATCAAATAAAAGAATTAGAAAAAGAAACCAATGTGTACATGGGCAATCATTCCCACACTCATGACTATTTGGTGGATCTTAAACATAATGAATTTATAAAAGATATTAACACTGCAAGTGCAATTTTTATTAAGAACCTTGGATATAATCCTATTTTCTTCTCTTATCCATTTGGTGAATACAGCAACCTTATCAAAGAACAAATAACAAAAAAATTTAAGTTTTCTTTTGGTCAGCATTCGGGTGTGATTGATGTTAATAAAGATCGATATGAATTACCTAGATTTCCAATTAATGAAAAATATGGCGATTTAAAGAGGTTTGAATTTTTGATTAATCTCCAACCATTACAATACAAGGTTTTGTACCCAGATGATAAATACCTAACTAAGAATAATCCCCCTAAATTTTCTGTAGAATTTTTTGATAAACAAAAAAATTTAAATAATATTAATTGTTTTTCTGATGAGGGTAATCAATGGGAAAAATCTAATATTAATTTTAATAAAAGTTTACTAAATATAAATTTTAGAGAAAAATTTTTATTTCGTAGAGGTAGAGTTAATTGCTCTTTAAATGATGATGGAATTTGGAGATGGTTTGGTGTTCAGTTTTCTGTTAAACAAAATTAAATCAGGCTTTTTAAGTTCATACTTGATGGTAATAATTTAGCATCATCAAAATCTGTTAAGTTATTTTGTTTTATAATCTGTTGTAAAATTCTAACATACTCTTTTCCAGTTTCAGCATATCTATCTAAGTGTTCCGTAAGTATTAGGCTATCAAGTTTTTTTCCATCATCTCTTAAACCAGCCCTAGTACTTCGAAATTCTTTATAAGACGAGTGCGTATTCAAATTTCTTTGATATGCCTTTACTGACGCTTGCAGTACTTTAAATTTCATCACCTTGTGTGTACTATCATCATCAGCTCCACTAGGTTTTAACCCTTCACCAGTCCAGGTCCATTGACCAAACAATGCATTACCTTCAAGTGCAAACCTTGAAGTGCCCCATCCAGTTTCTTTTGCAGCTTGTGCAATTGCCATAGAAACAGGAACTTCATCCATTCTAATCTTTAATGTGGATAAGTCCTTATTTATTACACCATACTGTTTAAATTTGGATATTAACCAATTCTTCTCTGTTTTTGTGTTCTTACTTTTATTTAAAATGCTAAATAGTTGTTTTCTATCTAATCTAATATTATGATTTTCTTTAATTATTAGTGGTAAAATAATTTGAATAAATAAATCTTTTCTTTTTTTTGTATTTTCTATTTTTTTTATTTCAGTGGGCAATAATGTTAAAGAAACTGGCTTAACTAGTTTATTTTTTCTTACATCTTTTAAATTATAGTTGGTAGATTTGAATAATTCCTCAATTGTCACCGCACTTAACCTCACAGCATCATTTGGTTCTTCATCGAATGCCAATATATCTTCAAATAAATATTGGTTATCTAATTTAATATCTAAATTAGATTCAAGATTATTTAATTTTTTTTTAAAATTATTTTTAGAATTATTTTCAAAATTTTTAGAAAGCACTGTTTTTTCATCTACAAAGTTAACAATTATTGGTAAAACAAAAAAAATAGAGATTATAACTAAACTAGATATAAAGGTTCTGGGTAGGGCACCCAAATTTTGTAGTTCGATTTTTTTTTGTTTTTTAATTAAGTTAAATCCTTTTTTTTTTAAATATTTTTGAATTTCATAAATTGAGATTTTATTTTTTGTAAAATACTTATTTATTTTTAAAAATACTATTTTGCTTTTCATCATATTTATACTGCAACCACTTCTTTAACTTCAGGTAAATAATGACATAATAGATTTTGAACACCTTGTTTAAGTGTCATTGTTGAGCTTGGGCACCCAGAACAACTTCCCTGTAGTTCTACTTTTACAACCCCATCTTTAAATTCTTTAAATTTAATATCTCCACCATCCTTTGCGACAGCTGGTCTAATTTTTGTTTCTAAAAGATTTATAATTTTTTTTTCAATCTCTTTAAGTTCACTTTTTTTTTCACTAGAAAGTTCACTTGCAATTACAAACTCTTTTCCTGTCGAATAAAAATCATTAATTAGTGAAATAACTATATGTTTAATATCTTCCCAGTCAATGTTTTCAGATTTATTTATAGACAGGAAATCTGAACCTAAAAATACTGCAGTTACACCATTAACTGATAAAAGGTTTCTTACCAACTCGCTATTAGTTTCTTCTTTTTTTGTTACCTCAAAAGAACCATTATTAGATACAATTTTTCCTGGTAAAAATTTCAGTGAATTAGGGTTGGGTGTTACCTCGGTTTGAACAAACATAAATTATATATAATGATTAATTATAAAAATAACACTAATTAATGAATTTTTTTAAAAACCTACTAATTCTTTAATTTCTTTGATTTTTTTTGAAGCTATTTTATCTGCTTTTTCAGACCCTTTTAACAAAATTTCATCTAAATACTTTTCATCATTTAGTAGTTTTTTTATTTCTTTTGATATTGGTTCAATTTTTTCAATTAGGGCCTCTGATAATTTATCTTTAAATTCTGAAAATTGTCGTCCATTAAATTCATTTATTGAATCCTCTAATTTTTGATTTCTTAAGCTTGAATATATTCCTAATAAGTTTTCTGCTTCAGGTCTTTCTTTTAAATCTTTGATGTCGGTTGGCATGAGCTTAGGGTCTGTCTTTGCTCTTTTTATTTTATTAAATATTTCATTTTTTTCATCTGCTAGATTAATTCTACTTAAATCAGAAGGGTCCGATTTACTCATTTTTTTCATTCCATTTTTTAGACTCATTATTCTAGAAAATTGTTTTTGTATTAAGGGCTCTGGAATTTTTAGAAAATTTGGTGCATTAAAATCATTATTGAATTTTTGAGCAATATCTCTGCATAATTCTAAGTGTTGTTTTTGATCATCACCTACAGGAACATGTGATGCATCGTATAATAATATGTCTGCGGCCATTAAAACTGGATAAGAATAAAGACCAATGCTAGCTTTTTCTTTATCTTTTCCAGCTTTTTCTTTAAATTGTGTCATTCTATTAAGCCATCCAACTCTTGAAACACAACTTAAAATCCAAGCTGCCTCGGAGTGAGCAGAAACCATTGACTGGTTAAAAATAATACTACTACTAGGATCTATTCCACTTGCTATAAATGTTGCAGCTGTCTCTCTTATATTTTTTTTTAAGTCTTTTGGGTCTTGCTTAACAGTGATAGCATGTAGGTCTACTACACAAAAAATACATTGATTTTCTTTTTCATTTTGTAGTTCAACAAAATTTTTAATTGCCCCTAAATAGTTCCCTAAATGTAGGTTTCCTGTAGGCTGAACACCTGAGAAAATTTTTTTTGTCATAATTAATACTTTAAATGAATATCACTAATTTTGAAAGCTTTGATAAATATTGCTATCAAAATATAGAATATTGATCCTAAAATTACTGAGCACATAAGATAGGCAGATTTAAAGTTTTCTTCGTAAATTAGTTTATTATCAAAAAAATGGATCAAGTAATTAAAAAATATTCCCATCAACACACTTGCAACTAAAGTTTTTATAAACCTATTTATAAAGATTAGATTAAAACTAAATAAATTTTTTTTTTTTAGAAAAATAAATAGAAAAATTGCGTTAAACCACGAGGATATTGTGGTTGCTATAGGTATGATTAAAAAGCCAAATTCTTTAAAAAAAATAATACTAATAATAATATTTAATAAAACTGAAAATAGAGAAATATAAAAAGGAATTTTAGTATTATGCCTAGCGAAAAAAAAAGTAGAAAAAATTTTAATTAAAGAGAATGCAGGTAATCCGATTGCAAAATAAAACAAAGCATTTGCTGAATTTTTTACACCTTCTTCATCAAATGATCCATATCCAAATAATGAAGATATAATTTCTTCAGATGCAATTAATAAACCAATTGCTGCTGGTATACTTAAAAATAGACTCAGCTCCAAAGCTTTATTTTGTATCAATTTTATTTTTTTCTTATTTTGTCTCTGAACATATTTAGAAAGTTGAGGGAGTATAACTGTACCTATTGCAATTCCAGTGATTGCGAGATTTATTTGATAAACTCTATCTGCATAATAAAGATAGGATACTGCATTAGCCTGAAAGGATGCAATAATTGTACCTACTAAAATATTAATTTGTGTGACACCTGATGAAAAAATACTTGGTAATAATTTTTTAAAAAAAATTTTTATTTTATTATCTATTTTTATATATAGTTTTAATTTAGGAGAAAAATATTTTTTTACAAAAAAGTACAAAAATGTAAATTGTAATATCCCTGACAGAGTAACGGCATAAGATAAGTAGTGTACTAGCTGATCGTTTAAAACCTTGCCAAAAAGCAACACTCCAATTAAAAGTATATTCAAAATAATTGGTGTTGCTGATGCAATGGCAAACTTGTTGTGAGAGTTTAAAATAGCAGAAAAAAAAGATGCCAAACTTATAAATAATAAAAATGGAAAGGTGATTCTTGTCAAAGTTACCACTAATTCCATTTTTTGTGAATCACCCTCAAAACCTGGTGCTATCAAAAATACAAATAATGGCATTAGTATTTCAATAATAAGTACTATAAAAAATAACCCTAAAATAAGTAAATTAAAAATGTTGTTAGCAAAATTTTCTGACTTTTTTTTTTTTCCTAATAAAGATGAATAACTAGGTACAAATGCAGCATTAAATGTTCCCTCTGAAAATAGCCTCCTAAATGTATTTGGGATTCTAAATGCAACAAAGAAAGCATCTGCTAAAGGTCCTGTACCAAGAAATATTGCTATCAATATATCTCTAGCGTAACCTAGTAGTCTGCTTATTATTGTAAAAAAACTAAATGTGCTTGTTGACTTAATAAGGTTCATAAATCATATTAGTCATAAATTAGCTCCATTTGTATATTTAATTACCATAAATGAAAAAAACTAAAATAGACCATTACACTGATAAAGAAGCATTGGAATTTCACAGCCATAATAAGCCTGGAAAAATTGAAATTAATTCATCTAAACCGATGACAACAAAGCGGGATTTGGCCTTAGCTTATTCACCTGGCGTAGCTGTTCCGGTTAGGGCTATTGCTGAAAACCCAGAAGCTGCTTATGATTATACATCTAAGGGAAATTTAGTTGCGGTTATAAGTAATGGTTCAGCAATTTTAGGTATGGGTGATTTGGGTGCTCTTGCTTCAAAACCGGTTATGGAAGGAAAGGCAGTTCTATTTAAAAGATTTGCAGATATAGACTCTATTGATTTAGAAATTGACTGCAAAGATGCAAATGAAATTATTAATAGCATTAAAAATTTTTCATGCAGCTTTGGTGGAATTAATTTAGAGGATATAGCAGCTCCAGACTGTTTTATAATAGAAGAAAAATTAAAGGAACTTTTAGATATACCAGTTTTTCATGATGACCAACATGGAACGGCAATAATAACGACAGCAGCGTTAATTAATGCTCTAGATATAAGTGGGAAATCAATAAAAGATATTAAGGTTGTGGTGAATGGTGCTGGGGCTTCAGCAGTAGCTTGTACTAATTTATTTAAAAACAGTGGTGTCCAAAATAATAATGTAACGATGTTAGATCGAAAAGGAGTAATTTATAGAGGTAGAACTGAAGGTATGGATCAGTGGAAATCAGCTCATGCAATTGATACAAAAAATAGAACTTTAGAAGAGGCAATTAATGGAGCTGATGTGTTTTTAGGATTGTCTGCTAAGGGAGCTTTAAAAAAAGAACTGGTAAAAACTATGGCCAAAAATCCAATAATTTTTGCTTGTGCCAATCCCGACCCGGAAATAACTCCTGAAGAAATAATGGAAGTTAGAGATGACGCTATTATTGCGACCGGTAGGTCTGATTATCCTAATCAAGTAAACAATTTAATTGGTTTTCCTTACATCTTTAGAGGAGCTCTAGATGTTAGGGCAACTACAATTAATGAAGAAATGAAAGTTGCTGCAGCCAATGCTATTGCGAAGTTAGCAAGGGAAGATGTTCCCGATGAAGTTGTTGCTGCAATGGGTGGTGACCGACCTCAATATGGAAAAGACTATATAATTCCATCAACTTTTGACCCTAGATTAATTAGTGTAATTCCGGCAGCTGTTGCTAAAGCTGCAATGGACAGCGGTGTTTCAAGAAAGGATATAAAAGATTTTGAAGTTTATAAAGAACAACTTAAACAAAGACTTAATCCGTCTGTTACAATTATGCAGGGTATTAATTCTCATATTAAAAAAAATAAAAAAAAAATTGTTTTTGCTGATGGGGAAGATGAAAATACTCTTAAAGCTGCTATAGCTTTTAAAAATTCAAAATTAGGGATTCCAATTTTAGTTGGAAAAATAGAAAAGATTAAAGAAACAATAAAAAAAATTGGTTACAATGAAAATTTTGACATAGAGATAGTAAATTCTACAAATTCTGACAAGCGAGAAAAATATGTAAGCTATTTATTTAAGAAAATGCAAAGAGAACAGGGTTTATTAGAAAGAGATTGTGACAGACTTGTAAGAAACGATCGAGTTATATGGGCATCCTGTATGGTTGCTTGTGGTGATGCCGATGGTGCTGTTACCGGAAATACCAGAAGATTTGGAGCTTCTTTAGATAAAGTTACCCAAGTAATAGATGCAAGGCCAGGAGAAATAATGTTTGGTTTGAATATGGTTGTCTCTAAAGGAAAAACTATCTTTGTAGGAGACACTAGTGTTAATGAATATCCAAGCTCAGAAGAGCTTGTGGAAATCGCAATATCCTCTGCAAGAGTAGTAAAATTATTTGGTTTTATTCCTAAGGTTGCTTTTGTTTCTCACTCAACTTTTGGTCAACCTCTTACTAGTAGAACTAAACATATTAAGAAGGCAGTTGAAATTTTAAAAGGCAAGAATGTAGACTTTGATTTTGATGGAGATATGCAACCAGACGTGGCACTTAATGAGGAGTATAAAGAACTTTATCCTTTTTCAAGTATTGTTGGTAATGCAAACATCTTAATAATGCCCGGACAACACAGCGCTGCTATTTCATATAAAATGATGAAAAGCTTAGGTGGTACAAGAGTTATTGGACCTCTCTTAATTGGTTTGGGTCAACCAATTGAAATTGCA
>Ga0307986_10003474_pt1 | contig 10953 bp, 9 predicted proteins | sample EllFjometageno82_FD_203170 | JGI IMG/M metagenome (GOLD analysis project Ga0307986, IMG submission 203170) | Marine microbial communities from Ellis Fjord, Antarctic Ocean - #82 | ecosystem: Environmental > Aquatic > Marine > Unclassified | place: Southern Ocean | collected 2014-10-09
GTTGTGCCACCTGTTGTCATCGGTAGATTGGATAATACCGCTGCATTTCTTCCAATATTGTGACCCATAGGTCCTTCTGGATTGCCGCAACCCATAATAATATCTTCAACCATGGCTGGGTCTAAATTAGGGTTTCTATCAAGCATGCCATTAATAATGTGAGCCAACATATCATCTGCGCGAGTGATATTAAAGCCACCTCGGTGTGATTTTGCTAGACCTGTTCTGACGCTATCTACGATTACAGCTGTTTTCATTTTTTTACTCCAAAGTTAGTCAGTGGTTATTCTAAACGATCATCTTCATTACTTAAAGCCTTATACCAATTTGGAATTAGGTCGATATCCAGCTCTTTAGCCTTTGAAAAAATGAAGGGTAAAGTGATGGGACTAAAGGGCAAGACAATTAAAATGCCCAGCCCTAAATTTTTAAGTATTTGTTGCAGCTGAGAATTTGCCAGGTCAATCTCAATATCCGACGCTGTGCCTTCCATCATCTTGATATAGACATCTAACATTTTTTTATTTTCTCTATTTTCAACAAGAAAACTGTCCTGAAGTTTGGATAGAGTTTTGTAGAATCTTTTGGTAAATATTTTCATAGCAAAAAAAAGCCCGGAAAAATCCGGGCTTTTATTATATCTAAATGATTCCTAGCTAGAAATTCATCCCAAAGTTAATACCCATAATTTTTGGATCAATGGCTACACCATTAGAGAAACCAGCAACGGTTGGATCTGTCGCATAATATGCATAGACATGATCGTCGTCCCTTAAGTTTCTAATATAAGCTCCAACAAACCAATCACCATCATTTGGTTGATATCTCAAAGATACGTCCACTTGTGAATAAGCATCTACATGGCCAATTTTTCTATTAAAGGTATCTGACTCAGTGTCGCCTCTATAAGAATAATCTGCTCGTGCAGTCCATGTGCCTGCTGAAGTGTCCACAAATTTTGTCACACCTAAACGATAGTTAAGGTCTGCAGATCCAGGAAGTTTATTGCCTGATAGATCCTGTACAACACCGTCAGTCACAGGACATGGAGCAGTTGTTGAATCTAGGCCATAGAAAGGTTGAGTACATAGAGGTCCAAAAGACTTGTATACGATTCCAGTATCGGTATTTTGATATTTCACTAGCGCAGCAAACAATGGGCTAGAGGCGGCAGCTGCAGCCAAAGCACATGGCCCGCCGGTAACAACGCCTGCTTGACAGTATGGAGTATATTGTTTCCAGTCACCCAAGAAGCCTGTCGCAGTTCCTCCAATAGCTGAAAAGAATACGTCGTTGGATAATATCTGCGTTGCTGCTCCTGGGTTAATAGGATCAACTGACGAAAACTCATCAATGGTTGCATCAGTCTGAGCTACAAAACCATCAATCATAATGGTGTTAGTAACAAAGAAAGTGAATTCAGCTTCAACACCTGTAATGGTTGCATCAGCATTTTCATTAATTGAAGAACGTCTAACAATCTTAGAGAGTTGCAATCCTTCAAGCTCATTGTGATAAGCAGAAAGGTTTAGCTGAAGTCTGCCATCCATTAATGTATTTTTCATGCCTACTTCAAATACATTGACGATTTCTGGATCGTATAGAGAAGGTCCGCCATCCTCAGCATCTGTTGGGTTACTTCCACCAGGCTTAAACCCTGTTGAATAAGTTGCATAAAGCAATGAGTTATCATTCAATGAATGATCTAGACCAAGTTTATAGGTAAATTTATCTCCTTCAAATTGTCTATGAACTGGATCCGGTTGAACCCCTGTATAATTTCCTGCAGCTTGTCCTTGAAGGTCTAGCAGTGATGAATAAGCATAGTCATGAATGCGATATTCACTATAACGCCCGCCCACAGTCAGGCGAGTTACATCTGAAAGATCAAAATACATCTCACCATAGACAGCGCTTGAATCTCTGTTGAGATTACTGTCATTGTGATACATGCTCTGCCAATCAGCTAAGCCACCAGGAATACCTGCGGCAGCTGCTGCATCTCCAGCTTTTCCCAGCACCCACATTTGAGCGCCAGCAGGAGTTGTTAACCCACCCGCTATAGCGCCGCCTACTACAGCAGGATTGCCGTAATATGCTAAATTTTGGAACCAAGTAGCCCAAAATGGTGCGCCACCCTTGTTACATGTTTGAGGTAAGATCGTACACACAGGACCAGTAGAGGTATTGCCCCAATAGCTCATGTAAGGTGCTGTAATACGATAATCTGTTTGACTTGAAGTGGTTTGATGAAATAAACCAGCTGTGAAGTTAAAAGCACCATCATAATCAGATGAGAATCTCAATTCTGTTTGAGACCACTCAGATTCGTTGGTAGACATATCAGCGGCTTGATCGCTTGTGTATGTTTGTAATCCAACGCCGCCATATCCAATGTTAGAATCCTTGCCTAGGCTAGTAGTGATAGGTCCCATTGCATAAGGAACAACAGAAACAGCGTGATCATAATCTGCTGAGTCGAAGTACTGACGTGTGTGGTATGAATAAGAGAACACCATATTCATGGTGTCTGAAAGAGCACTGTCAATTTCAAACAAGGTGCTTTCATTCGTAGAGGTATGCTCAGGCTTGTGATCTATGTCAACGGTTCGAATGCTCTGAGAAGGGTTGTTTCTATAAATACTTGTCGATAGATCTGGATTTTGAAACTGAAGGTAAGGAACCCAATGACCATAACTTCCTGGTGACTGAATAGCGTCCATGCCTCTTTCTAAAGGGCTACAACCAAAGAATGCATCTGCTTTACAGAACTGTCTTGCAGCTCGCAAACGTTGATCATCTGCTTTTGTTTGCTCATAAATTAAGGTAATAAGAGTGTCATCGGAATAGTCCCATTCAAAGGATGCTCTTCCGGCCATAGTGTTCCTGTCATCTAGCTTTGAATTATCAAAGTTGTTGGTCACAAACCCGCCTCTTTTAAGAGACGCAAAAGCAAATCTAGATCTAAGGTTATCAGCAAGTGGAAGATTGACTGCTCCAGACATTCTTGTGGAATCAAAGTCAGCAAGATCAACTTTTAGATTGCCGCCGAATTCAGAATTTGGGCGAACAGTAATCATTTGAACTGCTCCACCTGTTGTGCCTGATCCAAAAAGTGTACCTTGAGGTCCACGAAGTACCTCCACTCGGTCTACATCAAAAAATTCTGCTTCATATAAACCAGACTGGGAAGCAGTCTGACCATTCCAGAAATACCCAATAGCGCTACTAGAAGCATTACCCACTGCAAAGTTCCCGATACCTCTTAAAGAAATACCTGAGCCTGAATATGCGCCTTTACCAAAAGTTAGAGTTGGAACTGCGAACTGCAGATCCTCAAAATTTTCAAGCTGCTTAAGCTCCATATCATCACTAGAAATAGCGGTGATAGTAATCGCAGTATCTTGAAGGTTGGTTTCTTTTCTCAACGCGGTAACCACCACTTCTTCGACTGAACGAGCTGAATCATCTTGAGCCATCGCTGGGATAGCGTTAAATGTGAATGCTAAAATAAAAGCATAGAAAAATCTGTTCATAATCTCCCCCTAAAGTTGATTGAATTGAACTAAGTTAGAAGAATGATATACCTATTCATAAAAGCATTGCAATCTTTAATGCCCGTATGAATACATTATAAATAATGCTTATGTATAGTTATAAATACGCTATTTCAGCTCTGAAGAACTTTTTCCAAGAACTTGGCGCGCAACAATTAATTGTTGAATTTGCTGAGTGCCCTCAAAGATATCTAATATCTTTGAATCTCGAGAGAATTTTTCAAGCAAGTGATCCTCTGAAAAGCCTTGCATAGAGCAAATCTCCACACATTTAAGTGAGATTTTATTTCCAATTCTTCCTGCCTTTGCTTTTCCCATTGAGGCTTCTTGAGAGTTTGGCATTTTGTTATCCATCATCCAGGCAGACTTATACACCAAGAGTCTTGCCGCTTCGAGCTCAGCCTCTAGCATTTCAAGTTCATGCTGAATCGCAGTTTGCTGACCCATAGAAGCACCGAAACTATCTTCATAACCCTCTTCTGCAAGCAAGGCCCGGGTCATGTCTAACGCCGCTTGTCCCAAACCAATGGCCATTCCGGCAACCATGGGTCGTGTGTTATCAAACGTCTGCATGGCACCACCAAAAGATTTTTTTGCTGCATCTATGTCCATTTCAATTTCTTCTTTGCCGCCCAGTAAATTTTCTCTAGGAATTCTACAATTATCGAAAATTAACGTCGCTGTATCTGAGGCCCTGATCCCAAGTTTTTTTTCTAGTCGCGTCACTGAAAATCTAGGCGTGCCTTTTTCAACCAAGAAAGATCGAATGGCTGTCTTGCCCATAGCTTTGTTTAATGTGGCCCAAACCACGACACAGTCACAACGATCACCATCAGTGACATAAATTTTTTCACCATTAATCACCCATTCATCTCCATCTAAAACTGCTGTGGTAGAAATATTTTTTGAATCTGAGCCAGCGCCGGGTTCGGTGATGGCCATGGACGCCCACCTCTTTCCCCATTTACTTTTTTGATCAGGGTTGCCCACCGCCATGATGGCTGCATTGCCAAGACCCGTTCCGGGTCGAGCCAAGAACAATCCCACGTCACCCCAGCACATTTGCTCCAACGAAATCACAGCCCAGAGATTTCTTCCTTTCAGATCCATCGATTTGACAGAATCATCACCCACGGCTGATTCTTTTTGGGCGGCTGCTGCCTGATTTAACTGCTCCATCTCAACTGGAGGCTCATGCTCTGCTTTGTCATATTTCCTGGAGATAGGACGCAAAATAAATTCTGCAGCCATTCGCATGGTCTCTTGAGTTTTCTGTAATTGATTGGGTAATAGTGGGTGTATCATTTTTAAACTCCTGCTCCGCCTTCAAAAATTCCAATGGCTCTTAGGTTGCGATACCAAAGTTCAACTGGATGCTCGTGTGTAAAACCATGTCCCCCTAGAAGTTGCACCCCGTCGGTGCCTATTTTCATTCCATGATGAGCTGCAAATTTATAAGTTAACGATGCCTGCTTATGAAAGTCTGCGCCCAAATCTTTTAATGCTGCTGCCTTATAAACCATCAGCCTAAGCGCTTCAATTTCTATGGCCATATCAGCCACCAAAAAGGCCACTGATTGACGATTGGAAATAGGCTCATCAAAAGCCACTCTCTCATTCGTGTATGGGACCACGTAATCAAGAACGGCCTGACAAATCCCCAGGGCTAGTGCTGACATTCCAATTCTTGAGGAGTCTAAAAGCTGCTGAAAATTAATGGAGTAGTTGTGCCCACCAAGCTTTTGAGAGGTTTTAATTTTACAATTTGTAAACGTCAGGTCTGATAAAGGTAAGCCCTTTAAGCCCATATATTCTTTTGATGTGAGTTCCAAACCTGCACTCTCAAGATCTACAAAATATAAATTAGTCTCGCCGCTGGCATTGGTTGCTGTAGTTAGAAAAGATGATGCATCTCCAGCATAGGCAACACCTGTCTTAGTTCCATTAAGGATTAATTCTTCGTTGCCCTCTTCAACCTGCACGCTTGAATTTAATGGATTGCCCATGGCAGAAGAATTATTCATTCCTAGGGCAACATGGAAGATGGATCCAGAGGAGTAAGGTTTTAAAAAGGTTTGTTTTTGCTCTTCGTCGCCATGCTCCGAAATAATTTTGGCGGTAAACAAGGGCACAGAAAGAGACATGGCCAAAGATAAATCACCGTATGCTAATGCCTCCAAGGCAAGGGCTTGAGATACTGCATCTTGCTCCAAGCCCATCCCATCGTAAGCCTCTGGAATAATCAAAGAAATAAGATCTAAGGCCTGCATTTTTTCCATCAGGGCTGCTTCGGGTCGGCCTAAAGCTTCAGTCTCTCGAGCATTGGGACGCATTTCAGTCTCTGCAAACTTCCTGAGCATATCCCAGGTCATTTGCTGCTCTTCGCTCATCGTAATATCGAAAGGCTGTTCGGTCTTATAATCCTGCATGGTAATTAGATAGAAATAAATAGTATTTTTAAGCCTAAAATTCTAACACTTGTGTGCCTAAATTGTTATGCAAGGATACAATCTCTTGTAACCATAAATCATGATATTTTGTAAAGAATGAAAAAAGCTGACAGGGCCTTAATCGTTTCCAAGACATTGGAAAAATACTACCCAAAAACTCCTGTGCCTCTAGAGCACAAAGATAATTTTACCCTCTTAGTTGCAGTTTTATTATCCGCACAATGCACAGATGAAAGAGTGAATAAGGTAACGCCAAAGCTTTTTACATTAGCAGACAATCCGAAAGACATGGGTCAACTGAGCCCTGATACAATTTATAGTATTATTAAACCTTGCGGATTAGGCCCCAAGAAATCAAAAGCAATTTATGAGCTCTCTCATATTTTACTCTCATCTTTTAAAGGCGAAGTTCCAGGGGATATCAAAGCCCTGGAAAAGTTGCCGGGGGTTGGGCATAAAACTGCCTCGGTGGTCATCAGCCAAGGATTTGGTCAGCCAGCTTTCCCAGTGGATACTCATATTCATCGCCTGGCGCAAAGATGGGGTCTAACCAAAGGAAAAAATGTAGTCGAGACTGAAAAGGATCTCAAGAAGATTTTTCCTAAATCCTTATGGAATAAATTACATTTGCAGATTATCTTTTGGGGCAGAGAGTTCTGTCAGGCTCAACAATGTCATGGCATTAAATGTGAGATTTGTAGAGCAACATTTCCTAAAAGATCGCTACCTTTTTCCCACAAGAAGCCCTAGATAATTTAGAATATTACCTTTCTTATATTGTTTGATTAATTATTAACCTTGGGAGCGTGAAATGGAATCAAAAGCAGATTCAATCTTTTCAAATACACAATCAATAGCCTCTTACGATCCAGAATTATGGGAATCAATTAATGGTGAATCGCATAGGCAAGAAGAACACATTGAACTGATTGCATCAGAAAATTATGCAAGCCAAAGAATCATGGAAGCGCAAGGCTCATTGTTAACCAACAAATATGCTGAAGGCTACCCTCATAAAAGATACTACGGCGGATGTGAGTATGTTGATATTGCAGAGGAATTGGCTATTAATAGGGCAAAAGAATTATTCAAAGCGGATTACGCAAATGTGCAGCCTCACTCTGGATCATCGGCAAATGCTGCTGCATTCTTGGCTATGCTGCAACCAAATGACACCATTTTAGGCATGAGTCTTGATCACGGGGGTCACCTGACGCACGGTGCGAGAGTAAATTTTTCAGGAAAAAATTATAATGCCTTCCAGTATGGGCTGCATCCCGAAACGCATGATATTGATTATGATCAAGTGAGGGATTTAGCTAAAGAACATAACCCTCAAATGATTATTGCGGGCTTTTCAGCATTTTCAGGGATTGTAGATTGGAAAATCTTTAGAGAGATAGCAGATGAAGTAGGCGCCTATTTCTTGGTGGATATGGCCCATGTCAGCGGTCTAGTCGCCGCAGGTCTTTATCCCTCGCCCGTGCCATATGCTGACGTGGTCACCTCTACAACTCATAAAACTCTTCGGGGCCCTAGATCAGGAATTATTCTGGCCAAGCAGAATGAAGCGCTTGAGAAGAAATTAAATTCTGCCGTATTTCCTGGCTCTCAAGGCGGGCCGCTGATGCATGTGATAGCTGCCAAGGCCATATGCTTTAAAGAAGCTTTGGATCCAGAATTTAAAGTCTATACCCAAGCAGTCATGGATCATGCAAAGCTTCTGTGTGAAGTCATTCAGGCTCGCGGTATTGATGTAGTTTCTGGAAAAACAGATAATCATATTGTTCTTATGGACCTAAGAAGCAAAGGCTTAACTGGAAAAGAATCTGAGCGAGCACTTGGGCAAGCAAATATTACTGCAAATAAAAATGCTGTCCCCAATGACCCTCAGTCACCCTTCGTAACCTCAGGCATTAGGCTGGGTACAGCAGCAGTTACAACCAGAGGCTTCGGCAAGCAAGAAATTGAAACATTAAGTAACTGGATATGCGATATAGTCTTAGACATAGAAAATACTAATCAAATTCAATCCATTAAAGAACAGGTCGTTTCAATGTGTAAAAGTTTTCCCGTCTATAAATAATGTTCTGTCCATTCTGCCAAGCTCAAGACACCAAAGTAATTGACTCAAGGCTTGTAGGAGATGGCTCTCAAATTCGCAGAAGACGAGAGTGTGAGGTATGTCATGCGCGCTTCACTACATTTGAAACTGCTGATCTAGCTTTGCCTAGAATTATCAAAAGTGATGGCGAGAGACAACCATTCAATGGGGTTAAGCTTAAAGGTGGAATGCTAAGAGCTTTAGAAAAAAGACCTCTATCTGTCGAAGAAGTTGATGCCGTATTTGGGAGTATTTTAACGGAAATTCGACAGCTTGGAGAGCGAGAGATTGCTTCGCGCCAGCTGGGTGAAATCGTGATGCACAATTTAAAACGAGTGGATCAAGTCGCTTATGTGAGATTTGCTTCTGTCTATAGAGATTTTCAGGATATTAAAGAATTTGCTGAGGAAATTTCATCCCTGGCCAAGGAAAAACCTAAAACTCGAAAAAAGAAAAAATGAAAGAACGAGAGTTCATGGCTCGTGCAATTGAACTTGCTCAAAAAGGTCAATTTACCACTCAGCCAAACCCAATGGTCGGATGCGTAATTATCAAAAATAATAAGATTATTGGCGAGGGTTGGCATCAGATCTTCGGTGGCGATCATGCAGAAATTCAAGCGATCAAAAACTGCAAAAAAATATTGGGTCTAAAAAAAGCACTGTCACTTCTAAAAGGGTCTACGGTGTATGTCAACCTAGAGCCTTGCCCCATTACAAAGAATACCCCGCCTTGCACAGATGCTTTATTGCACTATGGAATTAAAAAAGTTGTATGCGGAACCTTGGATCCAAATCCTAAAATAAATGGCGCGGGAATTAAATTGCTCAAAAAGGCCGGCATTCAAACTATGGTTGGGATGCTCAAGCAAGAGTGCGAAACATTAAATCGTATTTTTTTTATCAATCAGCGAGAAGCCCGGCCTTATATTATTTTAAAAAGTGCTCAATCCATTGACGGTAAAATTGCATTAAAAAATGGAACTAGCTCATGGATCTCCAATAGCACCTCCAGACAAGACACCCATCTCATGCGAGCTAGAGTCAAAGGAATCTTGGTTGGAAAAAATACTGTGCTCTCTGATAACCCTGCTCTCACCATGCGACTTGATCGCAAGCAATTGAAATTGCAAAAAAATACTCTCATGCCTCAGCCAGTGAAAATTATTCTGGGAAACTTAACTGATCCAAAATCTGCTAAAAATATTTTTGCCAACCAAGCAAAAGTGATCATCGGATCAAGCCAAAAAGGTTTTAAAAAAATGAACATGGAGCATATTCAATATCAACATAAAAACTTTTTACAAGATTTTATGAAGGATCTTCTTGCCAGAGATATCACCAGTATTTTGGTAGAAGGTGGGCAGGAGACTCTGAACGCTTTTATCCGCAATAATCTTTTTGATGAGTTGGTGTTATATACTGCTCCAATTATTTTAGGGAAAAAAAGTTTGAGCGCTTTCAATTTAGACTCTCCATTGGAGATTCAAGGCGCACCAAAGCTAAAATTACAAACTGTAGAAACCTTTGATGGTGATATTAAAGCTACATACTATGCATAGGAATATTCAATTAATTAAATATATTTAAGATTGTAAAAAAAATGGAATTTAACACTACCAAAGAACTAATTCAGGATATAGCCGAAGGGAAAATGGTTATATTGCTGGATGATGAAGATAGAGAGAATGAGGGTGATTTGGTGTGTGCGGCCGAGTTAATTGATGCGCAGAAAATTAATTTTATGATTAGCAAAGCTAGGGGGTTAGTATGTCTCCCTCTCTCACCGGCCAAATGTGACACCTTGAACTTGCCGATGATGACAAATAATAATCGAGCCAAGCACGGAACAGGTTTCACAGTGTCCATTGAAGCAAAGGAAGGCATCACGACTGGAATCTCTGCTGTAGACAGAGCCCTCACGATTCAGGCTGCGGCAAATAAGAATGCGCAGGCTAGCGATATTGTTCAACCTGGACATATTTTTCCTTTAAGAGCATCAGAAGGCGGGGTATTAAGCAGAGCTGGTCACACAGAAGCAGCATGTGATTTAGCAAGACTTTCGGGCTTGGAAGAGGCGGGAGTGATCTGTGAAATTATGAATGAAGATGGAACCATGGCACGAAGAGATGACTTGGTTGAGTTCGCCAAAAAATATGAAATGAAGATCGGGACTATTGCTGATTTAATTCAATACAGGACCTTGAAAGAAAAATCAGTGCAATTCGAGTATTCCAAAACTATTGAAATCAAAGGAACCGTGTTTGAACTATCTGCCTGGACCGATACCATCTTTAATAACTTACATCTTGCATTTGTAAAAGGAGATATTGCCTCAGTAGATGCTCCCTTGGTTAGGGTGCATGTTCCAAATATCTTGCATGACCTCGTTGGATTAGAGGAGTTTGGAGAGAGGTTAAACCTTGACGCCGCTCTTTCTAGAATCGGCCAGGAAGAATGTGGAGTTCTTATTCTCATTGGAAATAATCAAGATCCAGAGGGAATTATTGCTAACTTGAAAGGCACCCAAGCAGCGGTGGCCCCGGAAACAAAAACTGTAGGCATTGGCTCGCAGATTTTAAAAGAGCTAGGTTTGAAAAAAATTAAATTGCTAGCGGCTCCGGTGAAATACCCATCCTTGTCAGGATTTGATCTTGAGGTTATGGGATTTGAGCAATGAGTGAAGACACCTTTACTTATAGTGCGGGGCCAGTTAATTCTTCAAAGAAAATTACCATTGTTGCAGCAAAATGGAATGGTGAGCTGGTAGACGCTTTAGTCCAGGCAGCACAAGATCATCTAACGCTATTGGGATATACAAATATCAGCACCGTCTATGTGCC
>Ga0307986_10003475_pt1 | contig 10953 bp, 14 predicted proteins | sample EllFjometageno82_FD_203170 | JGI IMG/M metagenome (GOLD analysis project Ga0307986, IMG submission 203170) | Marine microbial communities from Ellis Fjord, Antarctic Ocean - #82 | ecosystem: Environmental > Aquatic > Marine > Unclassified | place: Southern Ocean | collected 2014-10-09
AGAGATCAACCAAGGGACAACCTAGAGATCAACCAAGGGACAACCTAGAGAGACAACCAAGGAGAGAGAGAGATCAACCTAGAGATCAACCAAGGGACAACCTAGAGAGACAACCAAGGAGAGAGAGAGATCAACCTAGAGATCAACCAAGGGACAACCTAGAGAGACAACCTAGGAGAGACAACCTCGACACACCTAGGAGAGACAGCCAAGGAGAGAGAGAGAGACACACCCGTAACACGGGACTTGTATGACAGCCTTAAATCTTTTATGTGTTTTTTGATTGTTTTTCATATCCAGCGCGGTAATTGTATCGACGTTATGAAAAACGACAACGAAACCCATACCGCCGCTACTTCCTACCTTCAGATCATCGCGCAACGAAAGGCTGAGATCATCGCCAAGGAGCTACGGAGCATCGCGAAAGCGGAATCCCTAGTAACACTTGTATGTGTCACATGGGCGCTTTCCTTTCCATTCCTAGCGGCACTCTATTACGCTGGCGTCATGGAAGGCTCTTCGCTCCTTGCGGGCATCGTGTTTCTCCTGTCAGCGCTTGGCGTTGTATTCATCGGCGCGATGGCCGTCATGATCACGCTGATTTTCTCCGAGCTTGTTATCGAGCCGATCAAGACTCTCTTTTCCTAACATTAACCAATAACCATAAAATGAAAATGACAAAAACAGACGAAACCGCTAGAAATTACTATGCAATCGAATGGAGCATGGGTCGCGCAGTGTGTGCCAATACAGGAGATCGTTACGCCGTGAGTTATCACTCATTTCCAAGTCACGCTGCCCGGGATCTTTGGTGCATCGAGGGTGGCGATTTTATCACCTCTCCGCGTTATCGGGAGGGTGTGTTGTCCACTGACACTGAACTAAAACGCCACATTCGAAACCGCTAAAACAGATCTCATCATTAACCACAAAAACAAAAACCACAGAATGAAAAAGACACTAGTTAAAATAAACAAAGACTCGATAACATCCACGGAGCGAGCAAACTGGATATCCGGATGTGATTCCGGCCGTTTCGAACGCGCCGCCGCTATAAATGAGACGGAAACACCTAAAGAAGCCAAGCGCAAACTAGGAGCCAACCGCGGAAAAACTCGATTATGGCTTGAAGGCAAGATCTTGAGCGAGAAGGGATGGACGGCGGGAGATCGTTTCCTAGTTGCTTACTTGGATGGAGTTGTTATTTACGCGAAAGATCCTAACGGAGCGCGAAAGGTCGCTGGCTCACATGAGCGCCCGATAATTGACACAAATACAGACAAACTCTCTACGTCACTAAATGCGACGACGGGCGAATTTGTTAACGTCTCAAGTCTTTCGGCATCCATTACCATCCAAAAAGCTTAAACGGATGAATGTATTAAACGGCTTAAACGGTCCCGATTTCGTGTTGATTCTTGGCGTTCTCCTTCTTAATGGTGTGGGAATCTATATTCTTATTGACTGCGCTTTGCATAGAGCCTCATTAAGGCGACGCGCTAGGCGTGACAGGCAAAGACGACGCACCAAGCGAAGCACAAGAAGCGGCATCCATAACTAAGGACATGATGAAAACCATTGAACTCAAAGAACTACGCTCCTTCGTCAACAAATATAACAGGGACAATTTCCCAACATTAAAGCCCTTCAAGGTCAAGAGACGGACCTACTCTGATTTCGCATATGCTGGACTCACATTCTACGGGTGTGATATGGGGAGCATTAGCCCTATCCTATCCATCCCTGAAGCAAGGCAAGAATGGGCCGAATTCAATCAATCCCTCGCGGGCCGCTTCGACGGTGTGTCTCACGTTACTGACAAAGGAGAAAAGATGGTTGCTCAACACATACTGACGACTGCAAGGCACCATGCTAAGGCATCGCGTTGATTCCTCGAGTTCCCTTCCGTGTGACAAGCGGAGGGGATTCTTTGGAGTTAATGAATAAGCTCCTTTTAAAACCATGAAAAAAACAACAATACCAAAGACAAGCTCCAAAGTGGAGCAAATCGCCTTCGAAGGTCTGAAAACGTTAATGGAAGATGGTCCTATGAGCTATGTTCCGAAAAGTCAGACAACTCATTTAATACGAGAGACGTTAGGAGCAACGTTTACCATTTACGAAGTGGAAGCGATGCTTTGCATAGTCGAGCAAGAATCCCATTCACAAGCGCCTTATTTTGATGGCCGACTCTTGGATAAAATAGAGTTACTTAAGAAGGCCTTGGGCAAAGGAGCGAAGGACGGAAAGGAGGAAACGAAGTGAAACTTCTAAACAAAGGAAACGCCAAGACAATCAAAGGCGAAAAGGTCGGCTTTCGAACTTACGGAATACACCTGTCGCCTTTCAATAAATCCGGCTTCAGTGTTTGCAAATGGGCTTCAAAAGGTTGCGCTAGTGCTTGCCTCGATACGGCCGGTAGGGGTGTTATGTCTAACGTCCAACGAGCGAGGATCACAAAGACTCAATTTCTTTTCCAAGATAGAGAGGGTTTTCTTTCTCAATTGCGTAAAGAGATACGGTCCGCTTTAGTATCCAGTGAACGAAAAGGTCTTGTTCCGTGCTTTCGTCTCAATCTCACTTCAGATTTTGAATGGGAAGGGACTGGAATCTTCGAAGAGTTCCCGGAAGCTCAATTTTATGATTACACGAAGGGAAAGCGCCGGATGATGAGCTATTTGACGGGAAATCTCCCGCCTAACTACCATTTGACGTATTCCAGGAGTGAAAAGAAGCGCGACGACGTTCATTCTCAATCGTTCCTAGCGTCTGGTGGAAATGTGGCCGTTGTCTTTCGCGGAGAACTCCCGAAAACGTGGCAAGGTTTCGAGGTGATCGATGGTGACGAAAGCGACTTGCGCTTTTTAGATGGAAAATCAAAAGTGATTGGACTTGTCGAGAAGGGACGCGCTAAGAAAGACGAAAGCGGGTTTGTGGTGGAAGGGAAACCATCGTGAGAAAAATCGTAGAGCTTATCTGGTTTCTTTTCTTCCTCGGTTTCATGGCCATTGCTTGGATACTTTTCAGCGAGCAACCTTAAAACCTACGACACACAAAAAGCACCGCTCCAGGGGGAATTCCTTGGCCGGTGCTTTTTTTTTTGGTGCTGAAGGTAAGACCGGTGGAAAAACATCCTTGACACAGTCCAAGTTTTCCCGTAATCGTTGGGCATGGCTACAAAAACATTACACGAATTATTCGAGATCACCTTTCTGAATCGTTGGGCCGGTAAGGCAAGGATGGAGGTTGAGCGTCGCAACATTGATTTCTGGCTGAAGCATTTGCCGAAAACGCCAAGGGGTCTCAAGTTGGAGGTTATTGACAAAGTCATCCGCAAGGAGGTGTTAAAAGGTAACAAACCTTCGACCATCAACAGCAAGCTTCAGACCCTAAAGACCTGCTTAGACTTCACCCGGGAGAGAGGAATGCACGAAGTGAGTTTCAAGGTTCCCCGCCTCAAGCAACCGTCTAACGCTCGCATGGGTTTCTTCAGTGAGGAGGACCAGGAAAAGATTGAAAGCTTAATCAACGACGACGGTTTTCGCCTCTTCTTCATTTGGTCCATTGAAACCGGCCTTCGTCCCTCGGAATCGTTGGGCCTAAACTTTAAGATGATTCGCCGTGATCCTATCGTTGGGCCGGTCATTGATATTTTAAGGACTAAGAACGGGGAGTCCCGGACCATCCCTTTGACAAGGAAAGCTCTTGCAGCTCTTGAGACGGTGGGGGAGTGGAAGCGATACAGTTTGTATCACATAACAAGGGAGTGGGCAAGGTTACGCCGAAAAGACCCGGAGCTACTCAACAAGTTCGTCTTCTACACCTGTCGCCACACATGTGCCACTCGTTTACTGTCCAAGGGTGTTAACATTAAGGTTGTCCAATCTTGGATGGGTCACAAGGACATCAACATGACGTTACGCTACGCAAAGCTCGTTCCGTCAGATTTAGCCGCTGCCCGTGACATCCTTGAACAATAACAAAAAACAAAACCATGAAACCTTTACTTTTAGCAACGGAGTCGTTCCGCCGGGCTAACATTAAAACCATGTATCGCGCTAGTATTGCCTTAGCGTTGGTCATGAGTCCCGGTGTCACCACAAAACAGCTTGCCGGATTAATGCAAACTAGCCCGGAAGCAATCTTTGCTGTCGTCCGGGACTTCGTGAAGTTTGGACTCGCTCACACTGACAAGTTGCACCATGCCAACGGACGCTCAAAGGAGACCAAGGTGTATCCAACGCCTTACTTGAAGGATGTTATTGCCGGAATTAAAAACGAACTTGTGAACCTATGAAAATTGACCAAAAGTATTTAACTCACAGGGAACAAATAAAAATTAAGCTCTTGGAGGATGAGTGCTTGATGTTAACCAACAGGATTGATAGAATTGTCAGGAAGCGAGAGAACTTAATGCGGAAACGCGCACAAATTCTTTTGGTAAGGGACTAGAGTCGTAAGCGAACTACGGACACGGTTACTGTTTTTCCGTCATTGAACACCCTTACCAAAACTTCCTAATGGACCAACGAGAATTAAACCAAGAGATGATTGATCTCGGGGTTGAACGCTATCGTAAGAACCGGTCAGATACACCTGGTTCCTTGACCAACGCTGGTCGTCGCATTTCTAGGGACGGGGTTGAGCCGGTGGTGCTTGGGATTACTGAGTTGTTACCAAAAATACAGGCAATCAAAAACAAATCACAGTGGCAAAAGTGCTTGTGTGAGATAAAGCCCTCCGAGTTCCGACCGATGGCATTAATTGCTGTCAAAGCCACCTTGGATGTCCTTGACGAAGCCCGAAGCTATGCAAGTGTCTGTTTTAAACTAGGTCGCGCCGTGGAAGACCAGCTTCTGTCGGATTTCCTCATTCGAAACCACGACTTTGGGTCACGCCTAGTAAAGCGTATGCAGGACTTGGGAAACCGTGGGCCTATTGTCCAAAGCAACTACTTACACAAGACGGCCCGAAACGAGGACATGGATTGGGAGGATTGGACACGCCGGGATCGTATTTCCTGTGGTTCGATGTTGTTAGAGATTGTCCATGATCGCACTGGCTTAATTAATTTTACCGACAAGGCCCACCGCAAGCGCAAGCACTACAAACCCATGCGTATGGTGGAGATTTCCGAACTCACCCGCGAATGGATTAACGATTACGATACCTACCGCGAGTTGTTGTTACCTTTTTGGCTACCGATGGTTGAAAGTCCTGAGCCGTGGACAAAAGTTTTCGGTGGTGGCTACGGAATTCAAGAAAACAGTGGGTTACCGGTGCTTCCGTTCATTCGTTGCACGGATCGCAATGTTCTGCGAACGGCGTTGGACATGCCGAAGGTCTACAATGCGGTTAACCTAATTCAAGAGACACCTTACGCCGTAAACAACAAAGTCTTGGATGTCCTTGAGTGGGCGTGGGACAAGGATTTACAAATTGGATTACCACCCCGGAACGACATTGTTTTACCGGAATGGCCGGGGGATCACCTCTCCGTTGAGGAGACTCGAAACTGGCGTGACGACAAGCGGGAGATGAGTGGTTATAACATAGCCCTGAGGTCGAAAAGGATTCTGATCTCAAAAATCTTGATGTTATCGCGGAAGTTCCGCAACGCTCGCTTGTTCATGCCGTCGAGCTGTGATTTTAGAGGACGGATATACCAGGTTCCAAGTTACCTTAACTACCAAGGGCCAGATCACTGTCGCGGGTTGTTGAAGTTTCACAGGGGAATGCCTATAAAGAGCGACGACGACCTAAGGTGGTTGGGGATTCACGGGGCAAACTGTTTCGGTAACGATAAATGTTCTTTTGAGAAACGCCTTCAATGGGCTGATGGGTTCACCAAGGATGCGATAAAGATTGCCAACGACCCCAAAGGAAACAGGGAGTGGACGAAAGCCGACGAGCCGTGGCAAGCCCTAGCGTGGTGCTTCGAGTGGGCTGAGTATCACACCAAGCGATCCAAGAATTTTCGGACTCACCTGCCATGTGCAATGGATGCAACCAACTCGGGTCTTCAGTTGTTGTCGTTATTAAGTCGAGATGAGGAAGGTTGTTTTGCCACGAATGTCTCACCCACCAAAGTTCCACAAGACATTTATAGGTTGGTGTCGGATCACACCTTAGCCCAGCTAAAGGCCCACGCTGCGGAGGGAAGAGACTACGCTCGGCTTTGGGTGGAGTTTGGGATGGACAGGAAGATGTCCAAGAGGCCGGTCATGTGTTACAGCTATGGGTTAACACCTTACTCGAACCGGAACTATGTAGCTGAGTGGTATGACACAACTCGACGCGAGCGTGGGATGGACTGTGTATTTGGGCGTAGCCATATGTATCCAGCCATTAAATATCTTGGTGACCTTCTTTGGGACAGCATTGAGACGATTCTCACGAAGCCGAAACAAGTGATGGACTGGTTCCAAGACACGGCTCGATTGATGACCAAGCAGGATTTACCATTAACTTGGGTGAGTCCAAGCGGCTTTAAAGTTTCGCAGGACTACCGCAAACAGGTCAGTCAAAAGGTAAAAACCTGGTTGAACGGATCACTAACCTCAGTGCGCTTTCAAGATTCGACGGATGACTTGGACTCGCGGAAGCAAAGCAACGGAGTGGCCCCGAATGTAATTCACAGTCTCGATGCCGCCGGGTTAGTGTTAACCGTAAACGAAAGCTGGAAGCGTGGGATTTATGATTTCGCCATGATACACGACAGCTTCGCCACCCATAGTAACAACTGCGAGACCCTTGCTGCGTCCTTACGTGACAGCTTTTCCGAGATGTTTTCGAAAGATATCCTTGCAGACCTCGCGTCACAATGGCAGAAGGAGAGTTGCGAGGAGCTACCATCTCTTCCCGACTACGGAAACTTTGATGTCACCACGTTGCGTGACTCCCAATACTTTTTCAGTTGATGAATACTGAGAAAAACAAAACCACAACCTAATAAAATGAAACAACTGACCACGCCAATCGGCACCGCAATGTATCCTAAGCTTAACACCCCGGATACCAAGTTTAACGCTGACGGAGTTTACTCTGTAAAGCTTATCCTCTCGAAGGACGACTATGAAACCCTTGAGGCGACCATTAACCCTTGGTTCGAAAAGGAATACGAACGATTAGTCAAAGAATCTGGTAAAAAGAAGTTGATGCGAAGCCAGAAGCTGCCGTTAAAACTTAACGACGACAACGAGTATGAACTTTTCGCGAAGCAGGTAGCCCAACGCGAGACCAGCAAAGGATTGTTGACATTTGCGGTAGCACTATTTGATTCGGCGGGGAAAAAATTAGATAACCCACCCAATATTGGTTCTGGTTCCAAGATGCGTCTCGGCGTTGAACCGTCAGCCTACTTTACTCCGATGCTTGGCGTTGGATACACCCTTCGTTTGAAAGCAGCCCAAGTGATTGAGCTGAAGGAATACGAGGGCGGCTCGGGTGGCTTTGCATTCGACGCTGAAGAAGGAGGCTTTGTGTCCGAGGATCTTGGTGCTGCATTTGAACCTGACACCACCAAGAATGCCTCGATTCCGTTCTAAATTCGAACAGCGGCTGGCTCTTGCAATGAAAAAAGCAGGAGTCAGCTTCACCTATGAGTCCCTTCGGCTGAAGTATGTTAAGAACCACCACTACACCCCGGATTTTGTCTTGGATAATGGTGTTATTCTTGAAGCTAAGGGTCGCTTCATGTCCTCAGACAGAGCAAAGCACTTGTTAATTCAGGCCCAACACCCAGACTTGGACATTCGCTTTGTGTTTATGCGAGCAAGTAACACCTTGAACAAGCGGAGTAAGACTACGTATGGAGATTGGTGTGACAAGCATGGCATTCCTTGGTGCGAGAAGTCCATACCGAGGTCATGGTTTGAGTAACGACTAATAAAACTAAAAACAGAAGAGATGTATATTTCCATTCATCAGCCTTGTGAAAGCTGTGGTGCGTCGGATGCGTTATGTGTTAACGAAGACCTGTCTACTTTCTGTCATTCGTGCAGTAAATATGACCGATCCACCGTAATTGTTGACCAAACTCCACCGAATAATCTCCCGACTACCATGAAAATAACAAAACCATTACACACTACCTCCGAGGAATTCTTGGATGGACGATATAGTGACATCCCAGCGCGACAGATAACGCTCGATACGTGCAAGCGAATGCGCTACCGCATCGGGGAGTTTAAGGGCCGGGCTTGTCACATAGCGGACTACTACGACGACAACCGGAAGCTTCAAGGACAGAAGTTAAGGTTTGAAGGCAAGCAGTTCATGATACTTGGTAACATTTCTGATCGTTTTTACGGGCAACACCTACACCCCATGGGAGGAAGGAAGCTGGTTGTTACCGAAGGTGAGGTGGATGCCTTGAGTGTCAGCCAAATCCAGGATAACAAGTATGCGTGTGTCTCAGTCCCTACAGGAGCAACCAGTGCCGCCAAGGTATTCAAAAAGAATCTGAAGTGGCTGTCGTTATGGGATGAAGTTATTCTTATGTTCGACGAGGATGATCCCGGACGTAAAGCGGTGGAGGAGGTTGTTAGTATTCTTCCGAACGGTAAGGCCAAGGTCGCTAGACTACCGTTAAAGGATGCGAACGAGTGCTTAGTCAACAAGCGAAGCAAGGATGTGATACATGCCATATTCCAAGCGAACGCATGGAGACCTGATGCGATTGTTTCGGGAACAGAAATCCACGACCGGGTAACAAACCCAAAGAACACCGAAAGCATTGCCTATCCGTTTGAGGGGTTGAATGAAATGACAAGGGGCATTCGCAAAGGGGAGATCGTTACGTTCTGTGCTGGCAGCGGCATCGGTAAGTCACAGGTCTGTCGCATCATTGCCCATCACATCCTAACCACCACGGAGTGTTCCGTAGGATACATAGCCTTGGAGGAATCCATTGAGCGCACGGCGTTAGGTATTGTAGGTCTTGAGATGGGTAAGCTTCTTCACCTCGACCCAGAAATAAACTACGCTGACACGAACTTCGATGAAGCTTATATTAACACAGTCGGTTCAGGACGGATGTGGCTATACGACCACTGGGGTTCTCTCGATGCAGAGCGGTTGTTATCTCACGTAATGCACATGGCGAAAGCGTTGGATGTCGAGTATGTTATTCTTGATCACATTTCTATTGTTGTCAGTGGGATGCAAGACGGAGATGAAAGACGGATGATTGATAATGTTATGACCAAGCTTCGTGGTTTGGTAGAGGAATGTGGCATCGCATTGATACTGGTTTCCCACCTTAAGCGCCCCTCGGAAGGACGGGGTCACGAAGAAGGAAGTAAGACTTCGCTTGCTCACCTTAGGGGATCAGCGGCTATAGCACAGCTCTCCGACATGGTCATTGGATTGGAACGAAACCAACAAGACCCTGAGCATAAGCATGTTACAACGGTTCGGGTTCTAAAGAATAGGTTCTCCGGTGACACAGGGGTGGCGACTAACCTTGCTTTTAATACTGTCACTGGTCGTATGAGTGAGTATAGTTTTGAATCTTTATGAAAGTCTTAGTCGCGTGTGAGTTCTCTGGTGTCGTTCGAGATGCCTTCATTAAGCGTGGACATGATGCGGTTAGCTGCGACATACTTCCTAGTGAATCTCCTGGTCCCCACCACACGGGGGATGTTAGTGAATTGTTAAACCAACGATTTGATTTGATGATCGCGCACCCACCTTGCACCTACCTAGCTAACTCAGGAGTTAAACATCTACACACTGACCCCAGTCGTTGGTTTAAATTGTTTGAGGCCGCGGAGTTCTTCAAGACATTACTAAACGCTCCTCACATCAAGCACATCGCAGTCGAGAACCCTATCATGCACCACTACGCTCGGGAGATCATCGGCCAACGACAGTCACAGATTGTGCAGCCTTGGATGTTCGGTCACATGGAAAGTAAGGGGACAGGGTTTTGGTTGAAAAATTTACCGCCACTTTTTGAAACTATGAATGTAAAGCAAGCGATGCAACAGCTTCCCAAAAAAGACACACACAAAGTCCACTATGCCTCACCGGGGAAAGATCGGTGGAAGAACAGATCGGTCACATGCCAAGGCATTGCGGATGCTGTGGCTGAACAGTGGGGTGATTATATTTCAATGGCTAGCTAGCCCGAAAACTCCTCCTTGGAACGAGGTAACACTAATCCTGACAGCCGGGAACAGACCGGCACTGCTTTACCTTACAGACATAATGAAAAAACATAAGATATTATTCTTCGACATAGAGACTAACGCAATTGACTTCTGGCCGACCTTGGAAGGCTTAAAGGATCTGCACTGCATCTCTATCTTCGACCCACTAGCTGCTAAGATGCACTCGTTCAGCTCCAACGCTAACAACCTTGATGAAGGTGTAGCCATGCTGAACACAAGCCATAACATCTGCGGACACAACGCCATTAACTTTGATGCACCCGCACTCCGCAAGTTAGGCTATCAGATAACACCCCGCATCGTAGACACCAAGGTTATGTCGAGCGTCATCCACCCAGATCTCTTCACGGAGGACTGTCGAAGAGGCGACGAATACCCAAAGAACCTAAGAGGTCGTCACAGCTTAAAGGCTTGGGGTCTCCGCTTGGGCAACGAAAAGGATGACCACGGTTCCACTGAGGATTGGACTAAATGGTCCAAGGAAATGCAAGACTACTGCGAGCAAGATGTTCATGTGGTAGTAGATTTGTTCTATCATTTCATGGAAGGGAAACCCTCTTCTGATATGTTATTTCTGGAGCATGACTTTGCGATATTGATGACCGAGCAGGAGATGAACGGATGGCCCTTCGACATCAAGAAAGCTAACGTGCTGACCGAAGAACTCATGGCTCGACGGGCTGAACTCCGTGACGAGTTACAAGACATGTTCCCCTCAACCACAGAGGAGATGAAGACACCGATGGGGTGGACCGTTGAGGTAAAGGGAAAGACTTAC
>Ga0307986_10003476_pt1 | contig 10949 bp, 8 predicted proteins | sample EllFjometageno82_FD_203170 | JGI IMG/M metagenome (GOLD analysis project Ga0307986, IMG submission 203170) | Marine microbial communities from Ellis Fjord, Antarctic Ocean - #82 | ecosystem: Environmental > Aquatic > Marine > Unclassified | place: Southern Ocean | collected 2014-10-09
TCAGATATTGTTACGGGCGCTGGCGCTACTGGAGCAGCGGTTGTTGCGGCTGCTGTAACTTCAAATCCTGTAGTCATTGCTGGAATAACTGCAAGCGGTGCCATTGCGGGAGGGCTAGCGATGGATGACGCACCATTACAAGTTGCTGATTATGGCGGAGCAGATGGTGAGATAAATTCTTTCTATGAGCTTATGACTTTTGCTATCGCAAACTTCATGCAGCATATGGTTGGTATAGGAATACTACTTGTAGTGATATGGTTCTTAACTGGATACTTAGGTATGCGTAAGCGTAGACCAGAAGAAAAGCAATTACAGAAACAACAAGATATGCTACTTAATAAGATTGGTAAAATGAGGGATTTTTAGTATGACATATAAATTACTTTTATCTATCGCATTTGCTGCGCTTGCTGTAGCATTTGCAACACCTCTAATGGTGACTGCTGCTTTCAGTGCAGACTCTAATACAGTAAGCTCAACTGTTGTTACAGATAAAGCACCACCTACAGCTAATGCACCGTCAGTAGTTGTTAATAACTCAGACGTATGTAAGTCAGCTGCGGCAGCATCTATACAGACACAAGTATTAGGTATAGCTAGTGGTATAACAATCACTGATAAGAATTGTGAACGACTTAAACTATCTAGATCTTTGTATGCTATGGGTATGAAGGTGGCCGCGGTTTCTACTCTCTGTCAAGACCCTAGAGTTTTCGATAGTATGTGGATGTCCGGAACTCCCTGCCCGTTCATGGGTAAGATTGGTGATGAAGCTAAAGCTATGTGGGAAAAGAACGTAGAGTTTATACCTGATGAGTCTGAGATACGCATGCGCGAAGAGCTAGCGATATTAGCTAGACTAGAAGCTAGAGCTGACCAGGATGCTGAAGCTAAATTAGCTGTAATTAAAAATAAAAAAGACTTAAAGAAAAAACAACGAGAAGCTTTAAAAGCAAATAAGAGACAAGCAAGGGAGTTCCAAGATGCAGAGAAAAAACATATTTGGGCTAACCCTCTTGGCTTGCTTCTTATGGTCTTCCTCCTCTAACGCAGATGAGGTATGTCCATCAGGTACTGTAGGTCTATGTGATCCTGACGTGTTCACAACAATTGTAGAAACAATAGTAGAGACTTCAAATAGTGATGGGCAAGGAACATTAACTATAACAGAAACTACACTTACTACAACTGTAGACACTGTGACAAATGAAGACTCAGGAGATTTGCTCAAAACTGGAAATGGCTATGTAACTTCTGGTAAAGAAGGAGACATGGACAAAGACTGGGGAGGGCAAGGGCCTGCAACTATTTCTTCAGGATCTACATGTGGCCAGTTAGGCACAGACAACTGCGCTCAAATAACAGGCAGCGGTAACTCTACATCTACAATGGGCGTATCTAATATGGGTACAACATTTAAGCAGACTATAGATATATCAGATTTAAATATAACTAAAGGCGGTAAGACTACATATAGTATAAAAGTAGATAAGCAAGATTCAAGTGATAGTATATACATGCATATCACAGGTACTAATGGATCTTCAGTAAGCTTCTCAGGTACAGACGTATTGTCAGCATCTGGGGTTAGCTCTGGATATGCTGAATATACTGGAGCATTTGATTTCGCTAACAGCCTTACTACAATAATAGTAGAGATCGGTGGTCGAGATATAAATCTAGCAATAGGGCCGCTGTTTGATGACGTCAGTATTAATGTGTTGTATAATGTAATTAATACGATTGTGTTACAAACCATTACTACAATTGAACAGTATGTTTATAATAATGACGGTGCTACTGAAATAGAAATAGAGATTGTTAAAGATATATTCGAACATAACGATATAGTAGAGCCTCCAAATGGTGATATGTATTTTGAACCTATAGAACATGATAATGATATGTCTTATGATACAGTAGAAACAGAATTAGAATTACCAGATTTTGAAATGGATTTTGAAATTGAATTTGACTTACCTGACTTTGAAATGGAATTTGATACTGGTAACTTTGATATGCCTGATATAGATATGTCAGATATTGAAATGGAAATGGATTTAGAAATAATGCCACCTCCAGATATGCCACCACCTCCAGAACCTGACATGCCTCCGCCTACTAATGTAGAAGAACCGGAGCCTGAAATGCAGGTAACTGAAGTAAAACCTGAGCCAGAACCTATGGATACACCTGGGCCAGAACCAGAGCCTGAGGTAGAAGCTGAACCAGAGCCAGAACCTGAGCCCGTGGATGAGCCTAAAGATGAACCTGAGCCTGATGTAAAGGAAGAAATTAAAGAAGAACCTAAGGAAGAGATTGAAGAAGTTAAAGAAGAACCTAAAGAAATAAAGGTTGCTGAAAAGAAAGAGGAACCTGTTAAAGTTCAGAAGAAAATTGCTAAGCAAAAAGCTGGTAGTAAACTTGTGAAAGAGATGGGAGATGCCAGTCGCTACGATTCGGGCAATCAGTTAAAGACTTTACTCATTATGAATGTTATAGCTGATACTAAAAGTTTCTTTGTATCTAGACAATTTAAAGAGATAGAAGGGTTTTTCACAAGTGAGGTATTACCAGATAGTAATATCCCAGATAATAACGTTGCAGCATACTTAATGTATGTTGATGATGGCGGAACTATGAATAAGTTAATAGATCTGCAATACAAATAAGAGGAGTTTGATATGGCGGAAGTAGAATACAAAGGTATAAAGGTAGGGGGTAGTAAGCTACTACTAATTATCCCGCTGCTTGGTACTATCGGAGGTGCCCTATGGGGTGGGTTCGAAGCTTATAATAGATATATTGAAATGGAAAATAAGATTGCTAACTTTGTATCTCCTGATCTATCTCATATAGATTCATATATGATAGAAACTTCAGGTAAGTTTGAGTTGATTGATGCAGAGTTTGAGTCATTGGAAAGTGTAGATAAAGCTACAACAGCTGTAATAAGTGAGCAAGTTAGTACAATTAAAGCTACAACTATACAGCAGATCAATAGTATCAAAGCAACAATCGCACAGCTTCAAACAGATATACATGATTTACGAATGGATCTTAATCAAGATGTTGCTGAAATAAATAATACTCTTGAGGTAGCATTAGAAGATATGCTAGATACAGTTGATACTACAGTAGATGAAGTTAACATAAATATAGATAAGCAAGAGAAAAGGCTTACTAAACAAGACGACCGCAATAGACAGTCAGTTGAAGATGTTAATAAGTCAAGCGCAGATAATGTTACTATAGTTAGAGGTCTTATAACAAGTAGTGAAGAACGTAGAGATAGAGTAGTAGATAGACTTGACGCTAAGATTGCAGAGACTCAAGTGCTTATAGATAACATGATAAAAGAGAATAGAAAGTTTGTCGATGGTTTAAAAGCAGAGCTTAATGATAAAATTAAGAAGGCTCTTGTGAATCCATTACTTGGTAAATAGCTCCTATTAAATGTCTCCTATAAGAGGAAGGCACATCAAATTTAATAGGGGAATATTAACATGCACAATATAGACTATCCTGGACCAGTAACTTCGTTGTCACAAGAGATCGATGAGATGAAGTATAGGCAGAAAGGGGAAAGCTTTAACGATAAAATAAAACGAATAGCAAGAGCTTTAGCTGATGATATAGAACATCAGTATAGTCTGGAAGATATTCTCGGTACAATGAGATTTTTACCAGCAGGTAGAGTACAGTCTTCAGTAGGATCTAATCGAATTACAACAGCATATAATTGTTTTGTATCAGGTACGATAGAAGATAGTATGCATAGTATCATGGAGAAGGCAAGTGAAGCAGCTGAAACAATGCGTAGAGGCGGTGGCATTGGTTATGATTTTAGTAAGATCAGACCAAGAGGCGACAAGATTAAATCTCTCGATAGCCAGTCTAGCGGTCCTATATCCTTCATGGGTATCTTTGATGCTGTGTGTCAAACCATCGCTAGCTCAGGACACAGACGTGGGGCGCAGATGGGTGTCCTCAGGATCGATCATCCGGACATTGAAGAATTCATTGCTGCTAAACGTAATTCTGATAAGCTCACTGGTTTTAATATTAGTGTAGGTATTACAGATAAATTTATGGAGGCTTTAACCAATGATGGGAATGATGATTTTCAACTCTGCTATGAGGGAATCGAATACAAAACAATATCAGCTCGTGAATTATGGGATTCCATTATGGAATCAACTTGGGACTGGGCTGAACCGGGTGTACTCTTTATTGACCGGATAAGGGAAATGAATAACCTCTTCTATTGTGAAGAGATTTCAGCTACAAATCCATGTGGTGAGCAACCGCTTCCACCGTATGGTGCGTGCCTTTTAGGCTCGTTTAATTTAACCAAATATATAGTTGACAAGACATTTAATTTTAAACAGTTTAAAGAAGATATACCGATTGTAGTGCAAGCTATGGATAATGTTATAGACAGAACCATATACCCACTCAAGCAGCAGTCTGACGAAGCCAAAGACAAGCGTAGAATGGGGCTTGGAGTTACTGGCTTAGCTAATGCAGGGGAAATGTTAGGGATGCCTTATGCGTCTCCTGAATTCCTCGTATGGGCTGAAAAAATATTTGCGTGTTTACGAGACAACTGCTATAAAGCATCAGCAAGACTCGCTGGAATAAAGGGATGTTTCCCACTTTATAGGGAAGAATATTTACAATCAAACTTCATTCGCACTTTACCTGCGTCTGTAAAAAAGGAGATACGTGAAAATGGCATTCGCAATAGCCATCTTATTTCTATCGCTCCCACTGGTACCATTAGTCTTGTGGCTGATAATGTTAGTGGTGGTATTGAGCCAACTTTTAGTCATGCTTATGAACGCATTATTCAAACATTTGATGGTCCTAAAACGGAAAACGTGGAAGACTATGCATACGCACGTGGAGTAAAGGGCCGATCAGCTAACGATATATCGGTACAAGATCACTTAGCTGTTCTATTATTAGCACAGCATTATGTAGACTCAGCATGTTCAAAGACATGTAACGTTGGAGATGATACATCATATGAAGACTTTAAGAAAGTATATGTTGATGCGTGGAAGGGTGGAGCTAAAGGCTGCACTACATTCCGCATGTCAGGTAAAAGATTTGGAATACTTAATACCATTGAAGAAACTGTGGAAATGGCAAAAGAAGAAGGACCAGTTGAAGCTTGCTTTATAGATCCGCTTACTGGACAAAGAGAATGTTCTTAATAATTAAAATGGAGGAGTGACATGGCAGAAGATATTATTTCTGTTACAGATATAGCATCACAAGGAGTGGTAAAGGACACTCCTCCAGTTGCACTAGGCCCTAATGTATTTACAGATGTACGTAACATTAGATTTAAAGATGGCGCTATCAGAAAAATAACCGGTGAGTTATTACTTAATAACATCACAGAAGATTTAACACCAGCTAACGAAACCTTTGGACAAGTAAGATACTTCGCTGTATGGGAAAGTCCTAACAGAACTCCTACTGGTTGCTACTATATATGGGTAGTAGACTATGTCAGAGCTAATATAGTTGTTGGACAAAAAGTATACGTGCAAGATCACACAGGAACTAAACGAGATATAACGCCTGCTACTATGACAAACGGATTTACGTTTACTATTACAGGGTGGCAGCATACTATTTTCTCTGGTGGATTTGCTTTCATTATTAATAATGGAATCGATAGACCTCATTATATATTAGATACTCCAGGTAATCTTGACATTGCTAATTTAGTATTAGCTGAGCTACCTGGTTGGGACGGATACGATGTTAAATCATCTGTCATTACAGATACATTTTCTACAGGCAATCTATTAACATTTGACTTAGGACAAAAAGTAGATTTTGTAAATATGTCTGTTGAAGTTACTGTAGCAGCTGCTGCAAGAACTGCACAAGCAGGTACTCCTACAGGTACAGGTACTGTCAACACAGCTAACTTTGTACCTGGTGCTCTACCAGCTTATGCTAGTTTACCTTCTGTTGGTAATAGTAACTTTCAATTATATAACGATGCAGCAACAAATACTACTATATGTTATATCGGTGGTATGGCTGACGGTAACGAAGTTAAAGTTAAAATAAACTCTCGTGTACCTGTTAATGTAACCGCGGGTATTATACAGTCATTTGGTAGTTTACTTGTAGCTGGAGATTTAACAGAAAGAAGTAGCGCTAACAATCAAATTGTCAGACGATTATCAGGTGTTGTTAAAACATCAGATGTTGCAGTACCAGGGGCTGTGCCTAATAACTGGGATCCATTTGCAGCTGGCGTTAGTACAGCAGATGAATTTACATTATCTGAAACAAATGTAATAACTGAAATGAAATCACTACAAGGTAATATGTATATCTACAGTACAAATAGTATACACGTTATGAGACTTACAGGTAATGTTAATATACCTGTGCAGTTTGGACCAGTGACTGATGAGTATGGTTGCTTAAGCCGTGGCTCAGTTATGGAATATGACGGTAAACATTTTGTAGTAGGTAATAATGATCTCTATACTTTCTCAGGTAATCCAGGAAATATACAATCTTTATCTGATGGTAAGATAAGAGAATACTTTTATAATAATTTAAATCCTATACACGAATCTAAGATGTTTACACTACTGAACCATCGTGAGAACGAGATATGGGTATGTTACCCTACACTTTCTTCATTCAGAGGTGAGTGCGATGAGGCATTACTATGGAACTATAGAGACAATACATGGACTATAAGAGACCTTAATAACGTAGTATCTGGTGATACCGGACCTATTAAAGGCGGAGGCGTACCTACAACTACGATAGCTATTACAGGTAATTCCGGTAATGCTGGATATACAAACGTAGGTAAACGAGAAACTCAAGCCGTAACTATAAATGGTTCATCACCTAAAGCTACAATAGGTACTAAAGCAATTAAGACAGTTGCTGTTGGTACATTCAGTAGCTTTACAACTGATGTGCTTGAATTAGTAGACTTAACCGTTACGGGCACAACAGGTCCAAGTGTAGCTAACGCAATAAATACTCTTACCTTTCCTACTGCTGCTACGTTTACGTATGATAGAGACGGTTCTACTCATCTTGATGGGGGTGCTAGTGCTATTATTAATGGAGATGCATCGATAGGTAACGTAAGTTTTCCAGCTATAACAATATTAGGTACAAGCCAAGCAGACGGTGCTACAATTAATATGACTACATTTGTAGCAGCTGTAAAAGATTATATAAATAATAATAACGCTTTAGCTGATTTTGCAGCAACAGTATCAACTAATGTACTAACACTTACTTCAGATCAACCAGGGGCTAGAGCTTATACTACATCAACCTTTGCAATATCAGGAGGGTCAACAAGTAACTTAACAATATCTACATCTACAGCAGGTGTTGGTGTATACGGAATAACAGCGGCACTTAGCCCTGCTATATCCATGCAAATTACAGCTCCGGCTGTGGCAGGTGTTCATGCAGCAATTGACGAAACAGTACTTACAGCAATCAATCTATCAAATCAAGCAGCGATTCAAGCAGATGCTATCACTAAGCTTCAAGCTATTGCTGTGTTTAATGGTAGTAATAGTGCTATCTATTCTGTAGGCACTAATGGTAGTGCTATACGATTCACAGCTATAAACGGCGGTAACTACGGTGCTTTAACGATAACATTTAGTACTATATACGGCGGTACTACATATGCTGAAACTACATTTGGTGGTAATTTAACATCTAATGTTTCAGTAGTTACGACAGGTGTAGGCAATAGTCAACCTCAACCGTTGATGACAGTATCATTTCCAGATGGCACAACTACAGATTCAGTAATACTTACAGGTACTCAATCACGAGCATCAGTAGTATCTGCTTTAAGTGTACTTATACATGCTAATGCACAATGGTCTACAGCTACAGGTACAGGGCTAGTAACAGCTTCGGCTGCGGCGGTAGGAGTGCAATCAACAAACTTTGACGTAGTTATTACAAGCATAGGCGCATTACCTACAGGATTTGCTAGCTCTACATTTACAGAAGCTCAAACAAGAGCAGGTGTAGCAGCAGCTACTACTACGGATACAGTAACATTAACGCCACCTGTTGGCTCAGCAGTATCTGTAAACTTTGATAACACAAGTAGTTACCCCGCTTATGATCCTGATACTGGTGGAAGTACAGCTCCTGTAACTGCAACGGAGATATCCGCAGCATTAGAGATAGCTTGGAATGCGAGTGCCCCTAGTACAGCTCACTTCTCTGTAGTAAGAGCAGGTGCGTTACTAACTTTCACAAGTGTATCACGAGATGATATAGTAGGTGCATTTAGTTACTCAGTTGCTCCAGGTAATACACGTACAGGTACTTTAGTATCTCCGTTAATTACAAATTCTGTAAGTGGTAATATTGTAGTTGTAGCAGGAATAGCTCCTATATTTTCTAAGATGACACGTGTTACAATAACTATTAATACTGCTACAGGTAGTAGCATAATATTTGATAGGCACTATGGTGAAGGACCTGGTCGATTACTTGATCCAGACTTTACTGCGGGTATAAGTGATGCAGCTTACGGTGATTCAGGTGCAGCAAATGACGCAGCATATTTAAACTTATACTATGATCCTGCTAAAGACTTAGCTAGAACAAATACCTCAGAGCAAGCTAAACCTAATGGTACAGTTACTAACACTCAAACAGCTTTACTTAAAGTCCTAACAGATGTTAGCACACAAGATGCTCTTGAGCTTACACCTGATAGTACATCAGCTCCTACTAATATTATAATAAATCCTAGACAATTTGGAATTGCAGCAAACTACGTAACAGGCTTCTCGCCAGCTACAGAAGTTGTAGCTTCAAGAGTAGCGCCAACAATAACTCAAATATTAGCAGTAGCTATCGGTGCCACTGTCGCGACAACAGGACCTACGTTTAATACCACTGGTACTACTATAAGCACTTCATTTAATATAGTTAGATCATGGGCAGATACTCAAGTTAACCCGAATGAGATATTCCCTATATTCGCACAGAGTGGATATGTTAGTGGGGTTTTGTTTAACAGGTTACGAGCAGCTGACTTAGGATACGACTTCGGTGATACCGCTTATATATCATATGCTGAACGAGAACAGATGTCTATTGTACCTAACTTCGATACAGAAACTTTAGGTAGTTTAGCTTTATGGGCAGATGGTGGAACTATAGCTACTGTCGGCGGTGTACCTCAAAGGGCAACATTACAAGTACGAGCTCGAGCAACTAATAACCCAGGTGAATTACCTTATCTCACTACTGCAGAAGATGATACGCAAACTGATGCGCGTAGAAATAAGTTAACTGTAAATGATTTTGTAGTTGGCAGTTCATATAAAACTGACTTACGAATTACAGGTAGATTCTTAAACTATCGTATCGATGATGCGGCATCTAGTACTGCAGCCGGTTATACAGGTAGTAATACTAGAGCTTGGAATGTATCTGGTTTACAACTACGTGTTGCTAAAGGAGGAGCTAAGTAATGGCAATTCTTAATCCTCCACTAACTGATCAGCCCTCTTTAGATTTTACTTTATTAGAATTAGTTAGAGAGATAAACATTCTGCAACAACAAAACTTAAGATTGCTACAGGATATTAGAAGCGCTGTAAACTTTGCAGATTTAAAAGTAAGGATAGATGAAAAATGATAAAACCTATTGAGGACAATAGTGTATTTGAAGCTATAAAGCTTATGAATAAAACCGTGAAGGATCATAATCAGGTTAGGTACGAAAGAAATGAAGCAACATGGATTTCCTTTTTCTTAGATATAGTTAAGAGACAGAAAGAAGGTGATCCAAATTACCTAGCTGTTGGTGAATATAAAGATGATAAGCTTATAGGATTTCTTTTAGCTACAACTTTTAAAAGTTATTACAATGGTGTCTATACAATGGATGTAAAGGATTGTATTACAGATGATTCATGTAGCACAGTATTTACGGTTACTAAATTATTTGATGCTATGCTAACACATACTAAAACTCATGGTGGAACTAGATGGAGAGCCGATTCAATAAGGGCTCCTCACACTTCCAAACAATACGCTAAAATATTAAACAAAAAATATGGAGCTGAAATATACTATTCAGTTCATGGAGAAATTAAATGAATAGATATAAAATGGAGGCTGTAACACATGGGTAGTGGTGGTGGAACAAAGACGGTTAGTACTGGTATTGATCCAGAATTTAAACCATATTTAGAAAAAGTTCTTAGTGATGTTACAGATAAATATACATCTGATGTAGCTAATCCTGATGGTACTATTGCTGATATGGATCGACTTCAAAAAGAAGCGTTAGAACGTGGAGAAGGCGAGGCAAGAAATGCTATATTAGGTACGGGCAAGTATGACATGACTGCTGCTAACAACCGCGATATGCGTAACATGATAGGCTCAGCAAGTGGTGCAGCATCTTTCGGTGGTGGCTTAGGCTCAGCACGTAACGATAGAGCTATGGCTTCTGCTATTGCAGATCAATCAGGTCGTAATTTAAAAGATCGCCAGGAAACTACAGCTCGAGGCTTATCAGCTATGGGTGAAGCGGGTAATCAATATAGATCTTTTGAGCAAGAGAAAAAGGATGCTCCTCATAAAGCTGCAAGTAGATACTTTGGTTACTTAGGTAATGCACCTCAGACTAGAACAGAAACAGGTGGAGGTAAATAGATGGGCGTTGATATGAGAGGTATTGAACAAGATCCACTTATGGTTCAGCCACAACCACAGATAAGATATCCTACTAGTCCTGCTAGTCCTAATCAACCTGGAATTACAGATGCTTTTTTAGATAAAGGAACTGACAAGCTTATGGATGCCGTTACAGATAAAGCCTTAAGTAAAGTTGAAAGTACAACTGTTAAAGCAGCAGGCGCCGCAATGGGAGATCCTACTGG